>Ga0070659_100000844_pt1 | contig 22367 bp, 19 predicted proteins | sample KBSC23metaG_FD_64666 | JGI IMG/M metagenome (GOLD analysis project Ga0070659, IMG submission 64666) | Corn rhizosphere microbial communities from Kellogg Biological Station, Michigan, USA - KBS C2-3 metaG | ecosystem: Host-associated > Plants > Roots > Rhizosphere > Soil ... | reverse complement strand
ATTGGTATAGTTTGTAAAGTTTTCTCCCTTTGGTCGAAATGACATGGTGGTGAGTTGGGCGCAAAGCGTGAAGATTGCAAATTTGATAATAGTGGGTGTGAAATATACCGACAAATACCCACCTTTCCCACCCAATACCCACCTGTTTTGGGGGTATGGATTATGAAAATGGCAATGGAACCAATTATTGAATGATTGATTCCTGTCTGCCGACAGGCAGGGACTGAATGATTGAATCTTTTGCATGACGCAGTGGAGCGCAACCCTTAATACCAGGGTGGTAGCTTTTTGAGGTCGTGGATGTTTATTTCCTGTATGTCCCGGTCGGTGTATACGGGTATTCGTAAGATGCAGCTCAGGTTGGTTTCGAGGCTGTTGGCTGTCAGGTCGAAGTCGTACCTGGGGTTGGTTCCCGAAAGGAACTTCACTTCTTTGGTATTGTTAATAAAGCTGTACATAATATTGATGATGCCAACGCAGCCATTGCGGTTTATCGCGGTATAACGCAGCAATATTGGCGGGGCTTCGTACACATATTTATAGGTTGTCGCGGGGTCTTTCATGTCGCGGCCAAGTTCGTTTTTTACCAGGTCCATGTCGTGTGCTTTGATCTGGTCGATAGTGCCGAACTGTTTGAATTGCAGGTGTAGTTCGCGGTTATCGATCTCGTAAACAGATTTACTCTCGTCTTCTTCATCGTCGGAATATAAGCGGCGGTATTGAATATAATGAGCAGTAGCCTGTTGGCGCTGGTCGTAGCTAAAGGTAAATTGGGCAAAAAGGTGGTCGGTTTTAGTGTATACCTTGAGGGTTCTGTCCATGGATGTGAGGGAAGTTTAAGGTTGAATGATAATATCCTAAGGTATAATTTATTTATGATATTATACCGTGGGAATTTGGGAAGCGTGGCGGCAAGATGCCGCGAGATAGCGCTCACTCGCGCAGACGCGAGCGAGTGCGGAGAGGAAATAATTTAGCGTAACGGAAGTATTCTTTCCGAAATTAACCAATTAATTACCTTTGTGCTATGAGCGAAGAACGATCGTTAAATTTTTTAGAAGAAATAGTTGAAGAGGATATCCGTAACGGCAAGCATGGGGGCAGGGTATTAACCCGTTTCCCGCCAGAGCCGAATGGGTATTTGCATATAGGGCACGCCAAATCCATTTGCTTGAATTTTGGTTTGGCCAAAAAGTATAACGGCAAAACCAATTTGCGTTTTGACGATACCAACCCCGTTACCGAGGATACCGAGTACGTAGAGAGCATTAAGGCCGATGTAAAATGGCTGGGCTTTGAGTGGGCCAACGAGTTTTACGCGTCGGATTATTTTGATAAGATATATGATTTCGCGGTAGCGCTGATCAAAAAAGGTCTGGCTTATGTGGACGATAGCACCGCGGAAGAGATAGCGCACCAAAAAGGGACGCCTACCGAACCCGGCGTTGGCAACGCTTACCGCAACCGCAGCGTGGAGGAGAACCTGGCTTTGTTTACCGAAATGAAGGAGGGCAAATACCCTGACGGTGCCAAAGTACTGCGTGCCAAGGTTGACCTGGCATCGCCAAACATGCTGATGCGCGACCCGATAATGTACCGCATTAAACACGCGCACCACCACCGCACGGGCGATACCTGGTGTATTTACCCGATGTACGATTTCGCACACGGGCAGAGCGATTCGATAGAGGAGATAACGCATTCGATATGTACGCTGGAGTTTGTTTCGCACCGCGATATGTACGAGTGGTTTATAGCCAACCTGGGCATATTCCCATCAAAACAATATGAGTTTGCCCGTTTGAACATGACCTATACCGTGATGAGCAAGCGCAAGCTGCTGCAACTGGTGAACGAAGGTTTGGTGGAGGATTGGGACGACCCGCGTATGCCAACCATCAGCGGTTTACGCCGCCGGGGTTATACGCCGCACTCCATCCGCGAGTTTTGCGAGCGCATTGGCATTGCCAAGCGCGAGAACATGATAGACCTGAGCCTATTGGAGTTCTGCATCCGCGAGGACCTGAACAAAACCGCGTGGCGCCGTATGGCGGTGCTGGATCCGGTGAAGCTGGTGATCACCAACTACCCGGAAGGACAGGAAGAAATGCTGCACGGCGAGAACAACCCAGAGGTTGAGGGCGGCGAAGGCGGCAGGGATATCCCGTTCAGCAAGGAGCTATGGATAGAACGCGAGGACTTTATGGAAGAAGCCCCGAAGAAGTTCTTCAGGCTTGGTCCGGGTTTAATGGTGCGTTTGAAGAATGCCTATATTGTAAAATGTGATGACTTTGTGAAGGATGCCGATGGCAACATTACCGAGATACATTGCAGCTATATCCCCGAGTCGAAATCGGGCCATGATACCAGCGGTATCAATGTAAAGGGTACCATCCACTGGGTGAGCATACCCCACGCCAAAACCGCCGAAGTGCGCCTGTACGACCGCCTGCTGAAAGTTGAGGACCCGAGCGAAGAGGAAGGTGATTTTAAAGATTACCTGAATCCCGACAGCCTGAAAGTGATACAAGCTTACGTTGAACCGGACCTGGCTACTGTTGAAACCGGCAAAGGATACCAGTTTATCCGTAAAGGGTATTTCTGCCTGGATAAAACCTCGACGCCCGATAAGCTGGTGTTTAACCGCACGGTGACTTTGAAGGATGGGTGGGTGAAGAAGTAGTGCACTATGAAATACATATTCATCATTTTGCTATTAGGATTGTCGTTTAATATCGTCAACGCCCAAAATGATGCGCAGTCGCAAAAATTTATCCGTGAGGTTATCCCTGGTTTCATCAAAGACAACGAGACTAAAGATGTTATTTATTCAGATGGATTATGGGATATAACCGATATAAAAAAGAAATTGGATGTTGATACCTTGCAAAGCCGGATATGGAGGGCAACTGATTCCAATCCTGATGCCCGGATAATATTCACAAAAGCCGAGCGAGTATTTATAAAAAGCGAATTGGATAAAATGGCCACCTTTAGGTGGACTGAAGGTTTGCTGGCCAACGCGAAAATGATCAAACAGGATACTGTGTTTAGTGTATTTAATGATCGATCAAAAGGGTGGTCTTATTTTTACAACCACTTTGGCTTTGGTTATTATAGTTTTTCGAAGCCTATTTTTATACGTAATAATTCGATCTGCTTTTTTTACCGCGACCATAGTGCCTGCGATCTGTGCGGATCGGGCGAACTTGCAGCCTATGTTCTTAAGAAAGGCAAATGGGTAAAGTTGATGACACTTTATGCGTGGGTCAGTTGATCGTCACTTTGATAACAACAGGGTTATTGGTAAAGATTTGACAACTTTTTAAAAGTTGTCAAATCTAATGCAGGAGGCCTACCTCCACGCCTTAAACTGGTTGATGAGCCCGTTGGTTGAAGCATCGTGGCTGGTTACATCATCCTCGGTGCGCAGTTCGGGTAGTATTTTGCCGGCCAGTTGTTTGCCGAGCTCAACACCCCATTGGTCGAAGCTGTAGATGTTCCACATGATGCCTTGAACGAAGATCTTATGCTCGTACATCGCTATAAGCGAACCTAATGAGCGGGGCGTTATCTTTTTAACCAGGATAGAGTTGGTTGGCCTGTTGCCTTCAAATACTTTGAAAGGGGCTATCTCTTCTATCTCGTGCTCAGTTTTGCCGGATGCTTTGAGTTCTTCGGTCACTTCTTCGAGTGTTTTGCCGTTCATCAGCGCTTCGGTTTGGGCGAAGAAGTTTGACAGCAGCAGGGTATGGTGCTCGCCAAGCGGGTTATGGCTTTGCGCGGGCGCTATAAAGTCGCAGGGGATGAGTTTGGTGCCCTGGTGTATCAGCTGGTAAAAAGCATGCTGCCCGTTAGTGCCCGGTTCGCCCCAAATGATCGGGCCGGTAGAGTAATCCACCTCGTTGCCGTTGCGGTTTACGTGCTTGCCGTTGCTCTCCATATCTCCTTGCTGAAAGTATGCTGCAAAGCGGTGCAGGTACTGGTCGTAGGGTAAAATGGCCTGGGTTTGCGCATCGAAGAAGTTATTGTACCAAATGCCCATCAGCGCCAGTATTACAGGCATGTTCTGTTCAAACTCGGCATCTTTAAAGTGGTTATCCATGGCATGGGCGCCGGCCAGCAGTTCTTTAAAGTTATCAAAGCCAACGCTCAGGCAGATGGATAAGCCTATGGCGCTCCATAAAGAGTAGCGGCCGCCAACCCAATCCCAAAACCCGAACATGTTATTGGTATCTATACCAAAAGCAGATACGGCTTTGCTGTTGGTTGACAGCGCTGCAAAGTGTTTGGCAATATCGGCCTCTTTCGCGCCGGCACCTTTTAGGAACCAGTCGCGTGCGCTGTGGGCGTTAGCCATGGTCTCCTGCGTGGTAAAGGTTTTCGAGGCGATAAGGAACAGCGTTGTATCAGGATTTAAACCTTTCAGTGTTTCGGCAATGTGGGTGCCATCCACATTGGATACAAAGTGGAGGTTGAGGCGTGTTTTGTAAGATTTGAGTGCTTCGGTCACCATTACGGGGCCAAGGTCGGAGCCGCCGATGCCGATGTTCACCACATCGGTAATCTGCTTGCCGGTATAACCTTTCCAATCGCCGCTGATCACCGCGTTGGAGAACTCTTCCATATGTTTAAGCACGGCGTTCACATCGGGCATCACATCCTTGCCCTCAACCAGGATGGGCGTGTTGCTTTGGTTGCGAAGGGCCACGTGCAATACGGGGCGCCCTTCGGTCATGTTGATCACTTCGCCGGAGAACATTGCGCCGATTGCATCTTTTAACATACATTCTTTTGCGCACTGTATTAAAAGCGCAACGGTTTCATCGTCGACACGGTTTTTGGAATAATCGAGTAAAATATCTTCAAACTGAACGGAGAACTTATTAAATCGCTGATCGTCAGTCTTGAAAAGATCTTTCAAGTGCGTTTCAGAAAGTTTGTCAAACTGGTCTGTTAGATATTCATACGATTTAGTCTGTGTGAAATTGATTTTAGGCAACATATTTGATAGTGTTTTAATCCAATTAATACCGGTATAAACCTGCCGTAAATTAAAGGATAATTAGTTTACAAATGAAGAGTGATAGTGTTTAAATTACACCGGTAGCTTAGTGTCAGTTTTACACGATTGAAATTTACATTTTGACAATAAAATGTAAAATATATTTTGATTATTTAAAATATTAATTATTATCTTTGAATAATCATCAATGAAATAGCTTTTAATTAACCATTTTCATAAATTTATATTAAATCATTTAGCAATGTTTGAAAAATTGTTCCAACTTATTAAAAATAACGCAGATAAAGCCGTTATTAACAATCCGCAAATCGCTGAAAAAGATCGCGAAGCCGTTATGACTGAGGCATCAAGCTCAATTATTGATGTGTTAAAAAAACAGATAGAGAGCGGTCGATTAAAAGACCTTGTGGCTTTTTTCCAGTTGAAAGGTATTTATAATAATCCCTTAGTGAACAGTATGGTAAATAAGTTTGCCAATAGGCTGAACACTTATTACAACATCGCGCCAAACGCGGCTTACAAAGTTGCCGAAGAATTGATACCATCGGTAATGGTGGCTTTGGTGCAACAAACTAAAAACGAAAAGAACATGGGCATCCTGTTTTCGCAACTGAACGGTAACCGTACCGACCTGAGCGGCATGGTTAACGGAATGATGCTTGCCGCTTCGTAAAGAGTCGGCAACGAATAAAATATTGCTATAGAATATAATGGCCCCCTGGTTTACAAACCAGGGGGCCATATTTTTTATGATGATTTTATATATCGATAATCTGCGGATACCTTTATCCGCTTTGTTACCAGTAATTTCCTCATTTGTACCTCTAAAATCAAGGTACCTTCTTAAACTCATACGGCGTATACTCAATAAAATCGGCTACCTTAACCCTAACCCCGGTTACCTGTCCGTTTTGTATGCGGAATGGGAATACAGCTTTCCCAAACTCCGGATCGCTAAAGGTGGCATAGAAACGATTTTGGCCGAGGGGCTGCAGCAGGGCATACATTTTGGGATGGTGCACAAAGTGCATTTGCAATTCGGTGTTGTTTTCGCCGCCCATGTCAATGGTCATGGTGCCGTAAAGGTCGTTGGTATAACGGCCGGTGTAGGCGCTGAGGGGTAAACCCGGCGCGGGTTTAAGCGCAACCGAGTCGCGCAGTTTTTTGTCTTGTTGCTGATCAGCCTGTACCTGGTTTTTGTAGGCTGCAAGGTACTTATCGCTGTAGTTTTGATAAGGCTTGTTGTTAACGGCATCTATTATCTCCCATTTCAACGCATCGTACAACTCGTTCTGGTCGGTATTGGTGAGTACTATGATACCGAGGTGTTCATCGGGTATCATAGTTACCGATGATACAAAGCCGTTAACACCACCGGTATGCATCACCACACGGTGGCCGGCATAATTTTCCAACTCAAAGCCAAGGCCGTACAAAATATCACTGGTGGTGCCATCGGGGTGGCGGTGTTGCCCTACATAATCCTGCGGCTGGCGTACGGCTTTGATCGCCGAAAGGGGGATCACCTGCCTCGGGCCAACCTTGCCGTCGTTCAGCAGGCAAAGCACCCATTTGCTCATATCGTTTACCGAAGAGCTGATGCTGCCCGCGGGTGCAAGGTTATCAAGCTGGCAATAAGTAATTGGTACCAGGCGGCCGTCGGCAATGGTATGCGCGGCGGCCTTATTATAAACCGTAGGCATATCTTTGGTTAGCGCTTTGGTGTAGCCCATGCCCAGCGGAGCAAACAGGTAGTCTTTAATATAAGAATCCCAGGAGCGGTCGGTTACTTTGGTGATGATCTGCCCGGCGGCAACAAAGGCGGCATTGGTATAACCCCATTTGGTGCGGAAGGGGTAAAGCGCTTTTACATGGCTCATTTTCTCTACCACCTGTTCGCGGGTCAGATCACTTGTCCAATAAGTAAAATCGCCCTGGAAAGTACCAAAGCCAAGGCGGTGGCAAAGCAAGTCGCGTATGCGGGCATCTTCGCCGGCCAGTTGGTTATCCAGTTTAAAGGTGGGGATGTATTTGGTTACCTTGTCATCCAGCGAAAGCTGTTTTTGGTCCTCAAGCATGGCAAGGGCGGTGGCGGTAAAGGCTTTGGTATTGCTGCCAATCATAAACAGGGTATTTTCGTCCACCTTGTTATTAAGGCCGAGCTCTTTTACACCGTAGCCTTTCATCAGCACTATCTTATTATCTTTAACAATACAAACCGCGGCGCCGGGTATGCGCCAGTTGGTTAGTGCCCGGTTAATATAGGCATCAAGGCTATCGGCAATAAACTTAGTGCGGTTAACATTTTGGGCAAAAAGGTTAGCTGTTAACAGGATAAAGCAAAGGGGTATTAATATTACAGATTTTCTCATAAATTGCAGACAATATACTACAAACGTAAAGCTAAGGTTAAACTCATCAACAACAGAAAAAATAATTTAAAACACGATGAACATTAAACAACAAGAATCGAAAATTGTGCGCTTAATTATAATATTACTGATAATTGGCTTTGGCCCCGCGTTCTCACAATCAGCAGGACACCATTGGACGGCAGACGGGTATCATTATTACAGCACCCAGGGCGGCCAGATATCAGAAATTGATGCCCGCGACGGATCACAAAAAGTTATAGTAAGTAAGGAGATGCTTACGCCCCCGGGCAAAGCGCCCATTGGTGTAAGGCGCTTCTCGCTATCGGCCGACGGGCAAAAGGTGCTCATCAATACCAATACCAAAAAGGTATGGCGCTTTGATACCCGCGGCGATTATTGGGTATATGATGTTGCCGCGAAAACGCTTACCCAAATAGGAAAAAACAGGCCGGAATCATCGCTGATGTTTGCCAAGCTTTCGCCGGATGGCAGCAGGGTGGCTTATGTGAGCGAACATAATATTTTTGTGGAGACGCTGGGCACCGGAGCGGTTAAACAACTCACTACTGATGGTACACGAAAACTGATTAACGGCACTTTTGATTGGGTTTATGAAGAAGAGCTGAACTGCCGCGACGGTTTCCGCTGGTCGCCGGATGGTAAGGCCATTGCCTACTGGCAGATAGACGCCAGCAAGATAAAAGATTACCTGATGCTGAACACTACCGACACGGAATACCCGCAGGCTATACCTGTTGAATACCCTGTTGCCGGCCAGGATCCAAGCTCATGCAAAGTAGGCGTTATCAGTGCCGATGGCGGTAAAACTACCTGGCTGAACATTCCGGGCGATGCTGTACAACATTATATCCCGAGGATGGAATGGGCCAGTGCCGACGCGGTAATTCTGCAGCAGCTTAACCGCGCACAAACCGAAAGCATAGTGTACCTGGCCAATTATAAAACAGGCGCTGTTAAGCCCATCATCAGCGAAAAGGATAACGCCTGGATAGATGTAAAATCGGAATGGAACGGCGGTAACCCCTTCGCGTCCGACCCGACAGGTTGGGAATGGATGGATAAAGGCAAAGCATTTTTATGGGCCAGCGAGAAAGATGGTTGGAGGCATTTATACCGTGTAGGCATGGATGGTAAACAAACCCTGCTTACCCCCGGCGATTATGATGTGATAGAGATCAACCTGGTGGATGAAGCCGGTGGTTATATCTACATTACCGCCTCGCCTCAAAACCCTACGCAGCAATACCTGTATCGCGTTAAAATAACCGGCGGGCCATTAGAGCGTGTTTCGCCCGAAAACCAACCCGGAACACATAAGTATGAAATATCGCCAAACGGCAAGCTGGCTTTGCATACCTTTTCTAACATTTATACAGCGCCGGCCCGAGAGGTGGTGGGTTTACCCGACAACAAACATATAGCCGGACAGAGCATTGTAGTTGATGCCGCCAACAAGCCAAAAGATGCCCCCGAGTTTTTCAGGGTAAAAACGGTGGATGGTATTGATATTGACGGATGGGTGAAAAAGCCCGCCAACTTTGATCCAGCCAAAAAATACCCGGTGGTGTTTATGGTATATGGCGAACCTGCCGAACAAACCGTTACCGATACTTATGGTGTTGCCGATAACTTTTTGTATCGCGGCGACATGGCTGCTGATGGCTATGTATACATATCGGTTGATAACCGCGGCGCGCCTGCACCAAGGGGACGCGAGTGGAGAAAATCCATCTACAAAAAAATAGGTATTGTAAACATCCGCGACCAGGCCATGGCCGCTAAAGAGATACTCAAGTGGAGCTATATTGATACCAGCCGCGTAGCCGTTTGGGGATGGAGCGGTGGTGGCTCATCAACCCTTAACCTCATGTTCCAATACCCCGAAATATATAAAACAGGGATAGCCGTTGCCGCCGTTGGCGATCAGTTAACCTATGATAATGTTTACCAGGAGCGCTATATGGGTGTGCCTACGGATGACGCGGGCAGGGCTTTCTTTAAGGCCGGTTCGCCCATCACTTATGCTAAAAACCTGCGGGGCAACCTGCTGTACATACATGGCACCGGCGATGATAATGTGCATTACAAGAACGCCGAAGAACTGATAAACGAGCTGGTAAAGTATAATAAGCAATTCCAGGTGATGCCCTACCCTAACCGCACGCATGGCATAGGCGAGGGCGAAGGCACCAGGCTGCACATGGCAACTTTGTATACACAGTATTTAAAAGAGCACTGCCCTCCGGGAGGAAGGTAAGCTGTAGTTGGTGCTTGTTGGTGACAATACCAACAAGGGCGTAAATACCGAATAATGAACACTGAATTTCGAATGATGAGGTCTGTGCCTGGATATTCAAAATTCAGTGTTCACTATTTTAAACCTAAATGACAAGCCTTCTCAAACAAAATATCGCCCAACATATTTCTCTTTCCGAAAGTGAAACAGAAGCGTTCTGCAATTTATTTCAACAGAAGCATATCGCTAAAAAGAGCTTTTTGCTGAGAGCGGGCGAGGTGTGCAAATTTGAAGGTTTTGTTACCAAAGGGATCTTTCGTGTATATCATATTGACAAAGAGGGGGCTGAGCAAATACTTTATTTCGCTATTGAAAATTGGTGGATAACGGATATTGACAGCTTTACGAATGAAAGGCCGTCGCAGCTCTTTATTGAAGCGCTTGAAGATAGCGAGGTGCTTTTAATTTCGAAAAAAGATAAAGAGTTTGCCTATACCAATTTGCCAAAAATAGAGAAGCTTTTTAGGGTAATGACCCAAAAAACCCACGTTGCCCTGCAAAGGCGGATGATAGATAACCTGAGTAAAACCGCCGATCAGCGTTATCTCGACTTTATCGAAAAATACCCCCAATTCTACCAACGGCTCTCCAATCTTCAAATAGCCGCCTACCTGGGCATCAGCCACGAGTTTTTGAGTAAGATAAGAAACAAGATCGCTAATAAGCGGTAGCCGGGTTTCATTTGTTGAACTTGTTCAATGTTTTTGGGCATGGGATGATCGCATCTTTGTGTCATCATCAAGCACAATAACAATGAAACCAATTATCACAGCAGTTTTAATCATCTTAATTTTATTCAAAATGGACACACAGGCACAAAGTTTCAAAACTATTGAAACGGGTAATTTTAAATTAGAGGTTTACAACGCATCAGAAAACAGTTTTGGCGTAGCATCGGTCATTGTATCCGGAAAAACGGACGCAGTTTTGATAGACGCGCAATTTACCCTGGCCGATGCCGAAAAAGTAGCACAGCAAATAAAAAGTTCGGGCAAAAAGTTAACCGCTATTTATGTTTCTTTTGGCGACCCTGATTTTTATTTCGGCCTGGAAGTATTCAAAAAGTATTTTCCAGAAGTTACTGTTTACGCATCGCCTGCAACTGTAGAGTATATTAAAGCTTCGGCACAGAAAAAATTAGATGTTTGGGGAGGCCAGTTGGGTAAAGCCATAACATCAAATGTTGTTTTACCACGGGTTTTAAAAGGTAACAGTATTGAGCTGGAAGGTGAGCAATTACAGATCATCGGCCTTGAAGAGTTTCCATCTAAAACTTTTGTCTGGATACCTTCTGCCAAAGCGGTTATAGGCGGTATCAATGTATTCGGAACTACGTTTCACCTTTGGATGGCAGATGCGCAAACTATGGAAGCCCGTAAACAATGGATCAGTGTGTTAGATAAAATCGAAGCGTTGCATCCGGCCGTTGTAGTACCTGCTCACGCTAATTCGGCAAGTCCGTTTGATGTTAGCGCCGTGAAGCATACCAAAAGCTATATTGAGTTTTACGAAGAGGCTTTAAAAACCAACAAAACTTCGGCAGCGCTGGTTGCCGCTTTAAAAGCAAAGTACCCTGCCCAAACTTTTGACATCGCCCTGCAATTAGGCGCAAAAGTAAACACTGGCGAAATGAAATGGTAAAAAATGTTCATCGGAAAACCCGGCTATGTTAATTGCATAACCGGGTCATTTAAATAAAAGTAAAAATGACAAATCTTGAAATTATAAAAAGCACGTACGAGGGAAAAACTTCCGAGGAGAACGGGAGAAATATGGCCAGGTACGCCGCCGAGGACCTTACATGGACAGAAGCCAAAGGCTTTCCTTACGCCGGCACCTATATTGGTTTGGAAAGCATTACGAAAAACGTTTTTAGCCGCTTAGGAAGCGAATGGATAGATTATAAGTTTACCCCCGAAGATTATGTAGCAAGCGACGATAAGGTTGTAGCCTACGGCACCTATACAGGCACGTACAAGATTACCGGCAAGGCAATGGAAGCCAGGGTAGCCCATGTTTGGAAACTAAAGGATGGAAAAATTAAAAGCTTTGAACAGTTTGTAGATAGCCAACCGGTTAATGATGCCCTAAAATAAAGCATAAAAAAGCCCTCATCTGTCTTCCGGCGAATGAGGGCTTTTTAATTGAGGTTTACAATTGGTTATTGATGGCTTTGTCGTTAGGTATTGTAAAATCATCGCTTGTAACGCCGTCGTTTTCAAAATCATTTTTTCGGCCAAGCAGCGTAAAGTTCTCCGCCACCACCTCGGTGGTATACTTACGGATACCTTCCTTATCTTCAAAAGAGCGGGTCCTTAATTTACCTTCAATATAAACCAGCTTACCTTTCTGTAAAAATTTAGCGGCAACATCGGCAAGGCCGCGCCACATTACCACATTGTGCCATTCGGTTTGCTCCACCTTGCGGCCATCTTTATTAAAGGTTTCAGAAGTTGCCAGGGGAAAGCTCGCTACAGTAACACCGCCTTCAAGTGTACGCACATCGGGGTTTTTACCTAAATGGCCAACAAGTATTACTTTATTAATTCCAGACATATTAATCAGGGATAGAATTATTTTAAAACTCAATAAAATTAGCTAAAAATATAAAAATTAATTTAGGCAAGGCTAATTTTTTTATTTTTTCCACTTCTATGAAAAAATAAGATGTCCTGAGATTAATGTTTTTTACGTCTGCGGAAATATGAAATAACCGCGCATATATATGCTGGTGCGTTAGTACATGCTTTTTTTGAGGATATTCTTTTATGATAACCGGCGGCGTGCCAAATATGGAGGCCATCTCTTTTGATGAAAATAAGTTTTCCACATCCTCCTCTTCTTCTGTTTCAATCATGGGCAGATCATACATATTCGCCCAGATGTCGGCATCCCCCCGCTTGTTCAGCAGAATGGTATCGCCATCCGCAATCAAAAAATAATTGAAATAGCGCTTTTTTATCGTAAGCTTTTTAAGCTTAACCGGCAGGGCGCTTACGGCCTTGTTATTATAGGCAAAGCACCCGTCCCGTAAAGGGCAAATACCGCAATCGGGGCTTTTAGGTTTGCAGAGCAGGGCGCCAAACTCCATTATGGCCTGGTTATGCAGGGCCGGGTGTTGCTTATCCAACAGTTCATCGGCGGTTTGCTGGAACAGCTTTTTGCCTTTGGTGCTGTTAATAGGTTCATCAATACCAAAATAACGGGCCAGTACCCGGTTAACATTGCCGTCGACCACGGCCTTTGCCTGGTTTGCCGAGAAGGACGAAATTGCTGCCGCGGTATATTCGCCGATGCCTTTGAGTGCTATCAACTTATCATAATCCGAAGGGAAAACACCATTAAATTTTTGCTGCACCAGTTGCGCGGTTTTGAGCATATTACGTCCGCGGGAGTAATAACCCAGGCCCTGCCATAGTTTTAAAACCTCGTCTTCGGTAGCGGCGGCAAAATGTGTTACGGTAGGATATTTTTCGGCAAAGCGATAAAAATAGGGCATACCCTGTTCCACACGGGTTTGTTGTAAGATGATCTCGCTCAACCAGATAACGTACGGATCGGTTGTGTTTCGCCAGGGCAGGTCGCGTTTATTATGATTGTACCAGTGTGTAATTGTTTCCGAAAAATTCATCAATAACAAAAGTAACCCTTTTACTTTACAGTACTTTATAAAGTGTTTTATGCGGGCAAAGTAAAAATCTCATCTTTTATTTTACAGTTTCATTTTTTAGCAATACTTTTGCAACCCCAAAACAGTTAAGTATTTACAAAAATTAATAAAGAAAAACAGGTATGACCAAGGCAGAAATAATAGCTGAAATCTCATCTAAGACAGGCATAGAGAAAGTTGATGTACAGGAAACTGTTGAGGCGTTTTTTAAAGTAGTAAAAACCTCGATGGTAGGTGGCGAAAATGTGTACGTTAGAGGTTTTGGCAGTTTTGTAGTTAAAAAGAGAGCAAAGAAAACAGCTCGTAATATTTCAAAGAATACTGCTATCATCATCCCGGAACATTTTGTACCAAGTTTTAAACCGGCCAAAACTTTTGTTGAAAAAGTACGCACCGGCAACAAAACAAAAGCAGTAAAATAATTTAGAATGAAAAAAAGTCAGATAGCCTTAATTATAGCAATTGTTGCAATAATGGGCTATTTGTTCTCATTGCGGCCGGTAGCTTTAATTAAACCGAAAGAAACACGCAGCAGTGCAGGTGCTAATGTAACCGAGGCCAAAGCCGCTACAGCAATCAACATTAATGTTGATTATGTATCTGCCCCGGCCAAACAAGCCATAGGTAATAACCTTGCAGGCGAGATAAGTGCGTTAGAAAGTTCTTTAAAGAAAGCAGGCAGCGATGCCGAAAAACTGGCTTTAGAAAAGCAACTGGCAAAAAAGTGGGACGATGTGAATCAGCCTGCGCCGGCAGCATTTTACTACCAGGCGGCGGCCCGGAGCGAAAACAGCTACCAGAACTGGGTAGATGCAGGCGACAGGTTTAACGACGCCTTTAAAAGCGGCACCGATACACTGGCGCAACCGGTATTTGTTGCAAATGCTGTTGAGGCGTTTGAAAATGCCACCAAAATAAACCCCGATGGCCTTGATGCCAAAACAGGTTTAGGCATTGCCTATGTTAACGGCGGTGCACCAAGCCCGATGCAGGGGATTGCTTTATTGCTCGAAGTAATAAAGAAAGACCCTACAAACCGCAAAGCGAGCTTAAACTTAGGTTTATTCGCCATGAAATCGGGCCAGTATGAAAAAGCTGTTGAACGCTTTAAGGGTATGATAGCCCAAAAGCAGGAGGTTGAACCATACTTTTACCTTGCTGAAAGTTACAAACAGCTCGGTATGAAAAAAGAGGCTATTGAGGCCTACCAAAATTGCAAAACATTGTTGCCGGACCCCGCGTTCGGACAGCGTATTGATGAGTTTATAAAAGAATTAAAAAATTAAAATTTATTTATTATGCCAAGCGGTAAAAAAAGAAAGAGACATAAAATGGCTACTCACAAACGTAAAAAACGTTTGAGAAAAAACAGACATAAAAAGAAATAAGCAGCTTTTCACTGTTTGTTAATTGCCCGTAAGGGCAATTGATGTTATTGTTTAAACCTTCGTATTTTTTAATTTACGACCATTTATGTGGTTTGAAGAAATGGAGTAGCCGTTGGTAAAAGAATTAATTATCGATGCGACCCCGAGTGGGGCTACTATTGCTTTATTACAGGATAAACAACTTGTAGAACTTAACAAAGAGCAGATCAACAACAATTATGCTGTTGGTGACATCTATCTCGGCAAGATCAAAAAGATAATGCCCGGGTTAAATGCTGCTTTTGTTGACGTAGGTTACGAGAAGGACGCGTTTTTGCATTACCTGGACCTCGGTCCGCAGGTGCAGAGTCTGTTAAAATTGGCCAAGCAGGTTCGTGGCGGCAGCTACAAATCAAAATTGCTTGATAATTTTAAGATGGAGCCCGAAATTAATAAGGCGGGCAAAATATCGGAAGTATTAACTAAAAACCAGTTAATACCCGTACAGATAGCAAAAGAACCCATCTCTACCAAGGGCCCGCGCTTAAGTTCGGATCTGTCTATCGCCGGAAGGTATGTAATCCTGGTTCCGTTCTCGGATGCTGTTTCTATCTCTAAAAAGATAAAGAGCAACACCGAGCGTAACCGCCTGCGTAAGATAATCGAAAGCATTAAGCCCCAAAACTTTGGTGTCATCATCCGTACCGTATCAGAAGGCAAGGGTGTAGAAGAGATGCAGAAGGACCTGCTTGACCTGGTTTCCAAATGGGAATCGTTCATCACCCGTCTGCCATCAACCGAGCCTGCCAAAAAAGTGCTGGGCGAAATGGATCGTACATCCACTATCCTGCGCGACATCCTCAATCCCGATTTCCAGAACATTTATGTGAACGATACCGGCATATACGAGGAAATACGCTCGTATATAAAGCAGATATCGCCCGAAATGGAAGGCATCGTTAAGCTGCACAAACATAAAGAGCCTATTTTTGAGCACTTTGGTGTAGATAAGCAGATAAAAGGAGCCTTTGGTAAAACGGTTAACCTTGCAGGTGGCGCCTACCTGGTTATTGAGCATACCGAGGCACTGCACGTTATCGACGTAAACAGCGGTAACCGCACGGCCAATAAAGAAAACCAGGAGACCAACGCTTTCCAGGTAAACAAAGAGGCCGCTAAAGAAATTGCCCGACAGTTGCGTTTACGCGATATGGGTGGTATTGTGGTTGTCGATTTTATTGACATGCACAAACCAAACAACCGTAAGGACCTGTTTGATTACCTGCGCGATGAAATGGCTCTTGATCGCGCCAAGCATACCATTTTGCCGCCGAGCAAATTTGGCCTGGTACAAATTACCCGCCAGCGTGTGCGCCCCGAAATGAATATTGTTACCACCGAGGTTTGCCCTGCATGCGGTGGTACAGGTACCATAAGGCCAACCGTATTGCTGATAGATGATATTGAAGATAACTTTAACTACATCCTGAAAGAGCAGAACGAGAAAAATATTACACTTAGTGTACACCCGTATATTGAGGCATACATTAAAAAAGGCATATTTAATCGCCAGATGAAATGGTACTTTAAATATAACCAATGGATAAAAGTGAGCAGCAACCCTGCCTACCAGATCACCGAGTTCCATTTCCTTTCGGGAAAAGGCGAGGAGATCAAGTTATAAATGTGCCTATCTGCAAATGAAAAAATGTGCAAATGGTTTATACCGTTTGCACATTTTTTTTGAGGAAGACTGCTTAGTATCTTCCTCTCATATCTGAAGATTGTTTTATTAAGGATTATATATAGCTCCCACTTTCAGACTATCGTTCCTTTTAACGGTTACCGTAAAATAGATATTTTGGGCATCCACCAGGGTTAAAATCGTATAATCCTCATTCCAACGGCCGGTGCCGAAAATTTTAAAGGGTTGGGTGTGTTTTTGAATAATAGCGGTGTCGGGAGTTTGCTGCTCACGAACGGTGGTGCAACAGGTGAGCACCAGCCAAGGAATTACCATCAATAGTTTTTTCATAAAGCCGGGGAACTTTTAACTAAGATAAACAAAATCAGTCATATAACAAAAAGTATAATGTTTAGTTATAAAAAAACATGTTGTTCCAATTAGTATATTTTTACTAATTAAATTAGCAAAATACAAAACTAATCTGCACATTTGCACATCTACAAATTGCACTTTCAAAAATTGGCTAAAACAAAAACATCCTATTTCTGCCAGAGCTGTGGCTACGAGTCGGCTAAGTGGCTGGGTAAATGCCCATCGTGCCAGGAGTGGAATACTTTTGTGGAGGAGATCATCGAGAAATCGAATGGCGCCATCCCCGATTGGAAGGCCACTTCTTCTACCTCGCTGCAGCGCTCTAATAAACCCGTCCTGGTATCGGATGTGGTTTTTGAGGAGGATCATCGTATACTTACCCCCGACAAAGAATTTAACCGTGTATTAGGCGGCGGCGTAGTGCCGGGGAGTTTGGTGCTGATAGGCGGTGAACCGGGCATCGGTAAATCAACCCTGATGCTGCAACTGGCTATGAATATGCCCGACCTGAAAGTGCTGTATGTATCGGGAGAGGAAAGCGACAGGCAGATAAAGATGCGGGCCGAGCGCCTGGCGCCAAACGCTGGCAGATCGGGTGGCGGATGCTTTATCCTGACGGAAACATCTACCCAAAACATATTTAAACAGATTGAGCAGCTACAGCCGGATATGGTGGTGGTGGATTCCATCCAGACGCTCTATTCATCGCATATCGAGTCGACACCGGGCAGTGTTTCGCAGGTGCGCGAGTGTACTGCCGAATTATTGAAATTTGCTAAAGAAACGGGCACACCTGTATTTTTGATAGGCCATATCACCAAAGATGGCATGATAGCCGGCCCCAAAATATTGGAGCACATGGTTGATACCGTACTACAGTTTGAGGGCGACAGGCACCATGTGTACCGTATTTTACGCGCTATAAAAAACCGTTTCGGCTCGGCATCAGAGCTGGGTATCTATGAAATGCTTGGCGAGGGCCTTCGCGAGGTTTCTAATCCTTCGGAGATACTGTTATCCCAACGTGAAGAACCCATTAGCGGCATTACTATATCAGCCACTTTAGAAGGCGTAAGACCAATGCTGATAGAGACGCAGGCATTAGTGAGCACATCGGCCTACGGAACGCCCCAGCGCTCTGCTACGGGGTTTGATACGCGCCGCATGAACATGTTGCTTGCCGTGTTAGAGAAACGCTGCGGTTTCCGTTTAGGAACGCAGGATGTATTCCTGAATATTACCGGTGGTATCCGTGTTGAGGACCCGGCTATCGACCTGGGTTTGGCAGTCGCCATTATATCATCGCACCAGGATATACCGGTATCCTTTAAAACCTGCTTCGCGGCGGAGCTGGGCCTCTCGGGTGAGATACGTGCCGTAAACAAAATAGAACAACGCATTGCCGAAGCGCAGAAACTGGGTTTCGACCAGATATTCATCAGCAAATACAATATGCCATCTGGCGGTAAGGATAAAAAAGCGATAGACCTCTCACGCTACAGCATCGAAGTAAAACCCGTAAGCAGAATTGAAGAAGCCTTTAATTTGTTGTTTGGGTAAAGATTTTTGGAGAATGGGTTATGGGTGCGTACTTCGCTGCTCGCTTAGCACGCCCTGCCGGTTCTCTGCTTTTAAACGAAACATTTTTAAATTATCGATACTAAAAGGTGTATACCACAAGGTATACGTTACGTAAAATGTTAAAGAAATTAAATGAGTTGTATCAAGCGTACACAGAGAACTATAAGTTAACAGGTGAATGTCCAAATGAAATACTTTGGCGAGGAAAAATCAATGGTATTGAATGCTTTATCCGTGTTAACATTACCGTGATCTAATTTTAAGGCCTCAAAGAAAATTTGGGGCCTTTTGGCTTCTCTTACTAAATGAAAAAGCCCTAAACCAATTGCTTGGTAAGGGCTCTTCGTCGCACTTTATATATAGATATTTGGAAAAAGCATAAACTACGGTGTAGTGGTCAGCACGATCTTGCGTATGGCATGGTTTGAGTATTCGGATACGTACAGTGCGCCTGATGAATTAACGCAAATACCACGCGGGCTGTTAAACAAGGCCGAAGCGTTGGTACCGTTCACAAAGCCCGCCGTGCCCGATGTCCCCGCAAGGGAATATAAAATATGCGATGTACTTAATTCAAGCACGCGGCCGTTAATATCCGTAGCATACACATTGCCCGATGCATCAACACATATACCCCACGGCGCACCTATTATTGAGCTGATGAGGTTGCTGCCAATTACCGTATTCACCACACCGGCCGGCGTAACACTGCGGATGGCATTATTGTTCAGGTCGGCTACATAAAGTATGCTGTTCTTACTATCATAAGTTATACCTACCGGGGCGTTAAATTCGGCCGCGGTGCCGGTGCCGTCAATTTGCCCGGCGGTTGTAATGCCCGCCAGCGTGGTAACCACACCTGCTGGTGTGATCATCCTGATCACGTTATTGCCGCGGTCGGCAACATACAAATTTCCCGATCCGTCAACAGCGATGCCCGATGGAACATTAAATACAGCGGCGGTCCCAGTACCATCGGCATAGCCTGTATAACCGCGACCGGCAATGGTACTTACTATACCTGCCGAGCTTATTTTGCGGATGAGGCTGTTACCCATATCGGTTACATAGAGGTTACCTTGCGCGTCGATAGTGATGCCTTGCGGCGTATTAAACTCGGCGGTGGCGGCAGGACCATCCACATAGCCTAAAGTACCGTTGCCTGCATAAGTACTGGTTACTCCGGCGGGAGTGACCTTACGGATGACGTTATTATAAAAATCGGCAACATAAATATTGCCCTGGCTATCGGCACACATGGCCAGTGGATAAGAAAGCTGCGCTACTGCCGACAAGCCATCAACATAACCCGGCGTGCCTGTGCCGGTAAACGTACTTACCGTGGCTGTTAAAACAAAGGTGCTCGTATTGGTTTTAAAGGTCACTGTATTGCCGTAAGCGGTACCTGCCTGGTTAGTTGCATAGCCCCGCACGTAGTAGGTGGTATTGGGGCTAAGTCCCGTAAGGCTAAGGGCAAAGTTTACGGTATCAACGGCGCGACTCACTTTCGAGTCGTTAATGGTGGGCGCCTGGTTGGTAGCGCTCCAGCAGATGCCTACGGCACTTATTGTGCCTCCGCCGGCGCTGGTTGCATAAGCATAGGCCTGGGCCGACGTAGCGGTTACCGCCCCGATTACCGGGTAAGTATTAATGGTAGCTAAAGAAGCATCGCTGCCCGATTTATTACACCCGGAGGATAATATAACAATGGTTAAAAGGCAAACGAACAGATAAGGTAAAGTTTTGATTTTCATGAGGGTAAAACTCCCCGACGAAAATGAAATTTTGATGAAATTATAGCTTGACAGCCCGGATTTAACGTTTTTTAACTTTAACGATCGCGCATTTTAACATTTAAAAAAAAGAGCCAGAACTTTTGTCCTGGCTCTTGATTATTATTTCGAAAGGTACATCGATTTCTCTTTGTACAGGTGCCTGAAGTACGGATCTTCCAGGTTGGGGATGAAGCGGATGGCTTCGCCTGTCGATTTCATTTCAGGGCCCAGTTCTTTCGCTACTTCAGGGAACTTATCGTACGAGAATACGGGTTCTTTGATGGCGTAACCTTTAAGCTTGCGTTCAATGGTAAAGTCTTTTATTTTGTTGGCACCCAGCATTACCTTGGCGGCGATGTTGATATAAGGCACATCATAAGCTTTAGCGATGAACGGTACGGTACGCGATGCACGGGGGTTAGCTTCTATTACGTAAACCAGTTCATCCTTTATAGCGAACTGAATGTTCAACAAACCACTTACGTTTAACGCTTTCGCGATCTTTATGCTATGGTCTTCCATTTGTTTGATCACCTTTTCTGACAGGTTGAATGGCGGCAATACCGCGTATGAATCGCCGGAGTGGATACCCGCAGGCTCAATGTGTTCCATTAAACCGATGATGTGTACATCCTCACCATCGCATATTGAATCCGACTCGGCTTCTTCAGCACGATCCAAGAAGTGGTCAATCAGTACACGGTTTCCCGGAAGGTTTTTCAGCAGGTTCACTACCGCTTTTTCTAGGTCCTCGTCGTTTATCACAATGCTCATGCCCTGTCCGCCTAATACATAACTCGGGCGAACCAATACCGGGTAACCTACCGCGTGTGCTACCTCAATAGCTTCTTCGGCACTTTCGGCAACGCCGTATTTAGGGTATGGGATATCTAATTCTTTCAGCAAGTCCGAGAAACGACCGCGGTCTTCAGCAATGTCCATGTTATCAAACGAGGTACCAATAATTTTGATACCGTGCTCATGCAGCTTTTCGGCCATCTTTAAAGCGGTTTGTCCGCCAAGCTGAACGATCACGCCTTCAGGTTTTTCCAGTTCGATGATCTCGCGAACATGCTCCCAGAATACCGGCTCAAAGTATAACTTATCGGCCATGTTAAAGTCGGTTGATACGGTTTCAGGGTTACAGTTGATCATGATCGACTCGTAACCGCATTCTTTCGCGGCAAGCAAACCATGTACACAGCTATAATCAAACTCGATACCCTGACCAATACGGTTAGGGCCCGATCCTAAAACAATGATCTTCTTTTTATCCGATGGGATCGACTCGTTCTCGCCCTCGTAAGTTGAGTAGTAATACGGGGTTTTAGCCTGAAACTCTGCCGCGCAGGTATCCACCATTTTATAAACCCTGTTTATGCTTAATGCCTTGCGGCGCTGATAAACTTCCTCTTCGGTAGTGCTGTTGCCCAATATAAAGGCTATTTGTACGTCGCTAAAGCCTTTTTCTTTCAGCGTGCGCAAAAAGTCGGCAGGGATGTTGTTTACCGAATAGCGGCGCAGTTCCTGCTCCAGGTTGATCAGCTCTTGTATCTGGGTTAAAAACCAGCGATCAATTTTGGTGGCTTTACGGATAGATTCTATCGGTACACCCAGGCTCATGGCATCGTAAATATGGAACAGCCTGTCCCAGCTTGGTTTTTCGAGGCTGTGCATAATCTCATCGAGGTTTCGGTTCTGGCGACCATCGGCACCTAAGCCGGCGCGGCCAATCTCCAAACTCTGACAAGCTTTTTGCAGTGCTTCGATAAAGCTGCGGCCAATGCCCATTACTTCGCCTACCGACTTCATTTGCAGGCCCAACTCGCGGTTAGCGCCTTTAAATTTATCAAAGTTCCAGCGTGGTATTTTTACGATCACATAATCAAGCGTTGGCTCAAAGTAGGCCGATGTTGTTTTGGTGATCTGGTTTTCTATTTCATCAAGGTTGTAACCGATAGCCAGCTTTGCAGCGATCTTGGCAATAGGGTAACCTGTTGCTTTTGATGCTAATGCTGATGAACGCGATACACGCGGATTGATCTCGATAGCGATGATCGATTCATCGGCAGGGTTTACCGAGAACTGTACGTTACAGCCACCGGCGAAGTTACCTATGGCGCGCATCATTTTGATGGCCTGGTTACGCATTTCCTGGTAACAGCGGTCGCTCAGCGTCATGGCCGGAGCCACGGTG
>Ga0070659_100000840_pt1 | contig 22393 bp, 21 predicted proteins | sample KBSC23metaG_FD_64666 | JGI IMG/M metagenome (GOLD analysis project Ga0070659, IMG submission 64666) | Corn rhizosphere microbial communities from Kellogg Biological Station, Michigan, USA - KBS C2-3 metaG | ecosystem: Host-associated > Plants > Roots > Rhizosphere > Soil ... | reverse complement strand
GATTTCAAGTCTTTGCACCCATGAATTCAAGTAGTTCAAGCGGACTCGCGGCGATGACATCGGCACCCCAAGTGGTCGGTTCGATGTTGCCGCAATATCCCCAAGCGGCAGCAATAGTGGGCATGCCGGCAGCTTTGCCTGCTTGAACATCGCGCAAGTCATCGCCAATGTACCAGCATTCGTCCGGCGAAAGACCGAGGCGGCGGGCTGCTTCCAGCAAGGGCGCCGGATGCGGCTTGGAATGAGGCATGGTGTCACCAGAGATGACACAAGGTGCGTGACCAAGGCCGATTAGCGGGATCAGCTTGTCGGTGAAGCGGGCCGGTTTGTTGGTGACGACCCCCCAACAAATATCACGGTCTTCCAGGCTGGCAAGCAATTGCGTAATACCGTCGAACAGGCGCGTATGCACGGCGATCGCCGCTTCATAGGTATCGAGAAAGGCAACGCGCAGATCGTTGTAGCCCTCGTCGTCCGGCTTTAGTCCAAAGGATACGCCGATCAGTCCACGCGCACCTGCTGAGGCAACCGGACGCAAGAGATCATAGGGAGTGGACGACAGGCCGCGATCAGCACGCACAGTATTTATTGCTGCGGCCAAGTCGGGAGCGGTGTCAGCGAGGGTGCCGTCCAAATCGAACAGGACGGCACGAGGCAAGGGTAATGTCATACGATAAATGGCAAACGCTGAACAGGCTTTACGCAGGGCGTGTACAGGCAACGAGGTAGTTAACGTCGGTGTCTTGGTTTAGTGAATAGACTTTTGTCAACGGGTTGTACGTCATGCCTTTGAGTTTTTCGATCTGTAGCCCGGCATTGCGAATGTACTGAGCCAGTTCGGCGGGTGTGATGAATTTCGCATAATCGTGCGTACCCTTGGGCAGCATGCGCAGCAGGTATTCTGCTCCGATGATGGCGAAGAGATAGGCCTTCAGATTGCGGTTGATGGTCGAGAAGAAGACATGGCCACCAGGTTTGACCAGCGTAGCGCAGGCTTTGACGATAGCGGAGGGATCAGGCACGTGTTCCAGCATTTCCATGCAAGTGACGACGTCATAATGTCCCGCTTCGCGCGTAGCCAAATCTTCCGCCGAAATCATTTTATAACGGACTGCAACGCCGGATTCCAGGCTGTGCAGGTCAGCTACCTTTAATGCTTTTTCGGAAAGGTCAATGCCGGTGACGTGTGCGCCTTTTTTCGCCATCGATTCGGCAAGGATGCCGCCGCCGCAACCGATGTCGCAGACGTTTTTGTCAGCAAGCGGAGCCAAGGCATTAATCCATTCCAAGCGCAAGGGATTGATTTCATGCAGGGGACGGAATTCCGAGGTCGGGTCCCACCAACGATGCGCGAGGTCGCTGAATTTCTGCAGTTCTAGGGGATCGGCGTTCATAGGGGGAATGATAGCTGGAATGGAAGCGAAACGCTTGTGCGCATATGCATAAAAAAACCCCGCCGAAGCGGGGTTTGTGGCGAAGCGTGTAGATTACTTGGTGCGAGTACCAACCACTTCGATTTCCACGCGGCGGTTCTTCGCGCGGCCGGCGGCAGTCTTGTTGTCGGCGATCGGTTGCTTTTCGCCCTTGCCTTCTGTGTAAACACGGCTGGCTTCGATGCCCTTGGAAACCAGATAAGCCTTCACTGCTTCTGCGCGACGCACCGACAGCTTCTGATTGTAGGCATCGGTACCGACAGAGTCAGTATGGCCGACGGCAATGATGACTTCGAGGTTCATGCCTTCCAGCTTGGACACCAATTCATCCATCTTGGCTTTACCGTCCGGCTTCAGAACAGCCTTGTCGAAATCAAAGAAGGTGTCGGCTGCGAAAGTGACCTTTTCGGAAACCGGAGCAGGTGCGGGGGCGGGAACAGGTGCGGGAGCAGGTGCGGCGACAGGCGCTGCCTTGACGATTTCACCATCGCAACCGCCGACGGCGTCTGCTGGGGTGTAGTAGCCAGTATGCCAGCACGGACCGAAGCCGCTACGAACGATCACGCCACGGGTGTCTTGAAGATAGGCACTGTTGGATTTTGCTTGAATGTCTTGCTGCTGTGCGGAGGCAGAGAACGATACGACTGCGGACGCAGCAAAGACAAATTTTGCCAATTTATTCATGTTTTTCCTCTTGGTTGGAGATATCCGCAGATGAACTGCGCAACATTAACAATAAACAACATTCAAAACTGATACTACCACAAGGGATAGGATTCTGATTTCATAAAGTTGTTCAACTGCAATGCAGTTTAGATAACTACATTTTGCCATAGGCTTGATCTGCCTCGATTGTTGCTAAATAAACGGCAATAGTTTTTTGGTTTTATGTTGTGTTTATGCAACGACGAATAAAAAAGACTGGTTTTTTGGAAAATTCCTCGACGGATTTGTTATTTCGCGAGGCCGCGGCCTTCAATCACAACACGACGATTATTTGCTAGACATTCGATTAACTTCGAATGTGGAAGTTTATCGCTGCAGGATTTCTCTGGTTGGTTCTTGCCTACGCCAAGCGTATTGATTTGGGCGTTTACGCCCTTGCTTTTGAGGTAGGCACCCACCGCATCGGCGCGCTTTTCGGAAAGTTTTTGGTTGTACTGCTGGGATCCGAGGCGGTCAGTGTGGCCGGTGATGTGCAGGATTTCGATCTTCGCGCACTGGTTTAGTTTGGGCAGCACTTCTTCGTTGATGCGTTTCCTGGCGTTGCTGCTTAGGGTCGCCTTGTTGAAGTCGAATGCTTGGTCGTTCGTCAAGGTAACTGTGAAGTCGCAGCGTTTCGGTGGGGGGGGCTCAGAAACGGCGGCGGCTTGCGGCGCCAGCGGTGGTGCGATAGGACTGGTGGCTATTGGAGGGGCGAGTTCGCCGTCACACCCAGGCACAGCGTCGGTTGGCGACCAGTAGCCGGAACGCCAGCACAAACCGAAACCGCTGCGCGTAATCACGCCACGGCTATCCTGCTGGTAGGCGCTGTTGGCTGGATTGGCCTTGATATCGGAAGCGGTCTGTGCGACAGCGCCGGTGGTGGCGGCTCCCAAGGCGAAGCCGAGGGCGATTTTTTTGAACATGATGATCGTAACCGTTATTGTTGTCGGAACAGGGTCGTACTATGGGTTGCAGGGATTTAAGCATATTTTCGGCGATTGGGCCGATCTTGCGCCGCTTCCTCCGTAGCTTCCTGGCAAGCCGTGATGGGTCTTCCGCCATGCTAAAATCCAACGTTTGGCGCGCCGTTTTGCATGGTTGCGCCGCCGCTTCCATCATCAGCAACTTCAGCCCAGATAGCCGACTCGCCAATGGATCAATTCGCCAAAGAGACAATCCCGATTTCCCTCGAAGAAGAGATGCGCAAGAGCTACCTCGATTACGCAATGAGCGTGATTGTCGGGCGTGCTCTGCCAGATGTGCGCGACGGGCTGAAACCGGTGCACCGCCGCGTACTGTACGCTATGCATGAAACGAATAACGTCTGGAATCGTCCCTACGTCAAGTGCGCGCGCGTCGTCGGCGAGGTCATGGGTAAGTATCACCCGCATGGCGACCAAGCGATCTATGATACGCTGGTTCGCATGGCGCAGGACTTTTCGTTGCGCTACACGCTGGTGGACGGTCAGGGCAACTTCGGCTCCATCGACGGCGATAATGCGGCGGCGATGCGTTACACCGAGTGCCGTCTCGATAAGATCGCGAGCGAACTGCTGGCCGACATCGAGAAGGAAACCGTCGACTTCGTGCCGAACTACGACGGCAAGGAGAAGGAGCCTTCGGTTTTGCCGACGCGCATTCCCAATCTCCTGATCAACGGTTCTTCAGGCATCGCGGTCGGCATGGCGACCAACATTCCCCCTCACAATATCGGTGAAGTGATCGACGGCGCGTTACACGTTCTGCGCAATCCGGCATGCGGTGTCGATGAACTGATCGAGATCATTCCGGCGCCCGACTTCCCGACCGCAGGCATCATCTATGGGGTGTCCGGCGTGCGTGACGGTTACCGCACCGGTCGCGGGCGCGTGGTGATGCGCGCGAAGACGCACTTCGAGGAGTTCGGCAAGGAAGGTCGCATCGCGATCATCGTCGACGAGCTGCCCTATCAGGTCAACAAGAAGTCCCTGCTGGAGCGCATCGCCGAACTGGTGCGCGATAAAAAGCTGGACGGCATTTCTGATATCCGTGACGAGTCCGACAAGTCGGGCATGCGCGTGGTGATCGAATTGAAGCGCGGGGAAGTTCCCGACGTGGTGCTGAACAACCTGTACAAGCAGACCCAGTTGCAGGACACCTTCGGCATGAACATGGTCGCGCTGGTCGACGGTCAGCCGAAGCTGTTGAATCTGAAAGAGATGCTGGAGTGCTTCCTCTCGCATCGCCGCGAGGTCGTCACGCGCCGCACCGTGTTCGAGCTGCGCAAGGCGCGCGAGCGCGGCCACGTCCTGGAAGGCTTGGCGGTGGCGCTGGCCAATATTGACGACTTTATCGCTATCATCAAGGCTGCTCCGACGCCGCCGATTGCAAAGGCAGAGTTGATGGCGCGCGCCTGGGATTCCTCATTGGTGCGCGAAATGCTGGCCCGCACCGGATCTGAAAATGCCGGAGGCATCGATGCCTTCCGTCCGGAGAACCTGCCCAAGCATTACGGCATGCAGCCCGATGGCCTGTACAAGCTGTCCGACGATCAGGCGCAGGAAATCCTGCAGATGCGCCTGCAGCGTCTGACCGGATTGGAGCAGGACAAGATCGTCAACGAATACAAAGACGTGATGGCGCAGATTGCCGACCTGCTCGACATCCTCGCCAAACCGGAACGCGTGACCGCGATCATCTCCGACGAACTCACCGCTGCAAAGAACGAGTACGGCGACAGCAACAAGGATGGCCGCCGTTCGACCATCGAGATGAACCCGACCGACCTCGGCACGGAAGACTTGATCACGCCGCAGGATATGGTGGTGACGCTCTCGCACGCCGGCTACATGAAATCGCAGCCGGTGTCCGAATATCGCGCACAGAAACGCGGTGGACGCGGCAAGCAAGCAATGGCAACCAAGGATGACGACTGGATCGATCAGCTCTTCATCGCCAACACCCACGATTACATTCTCTGCTTCTCCAACCGTGGCCGCCTGTACTGGCTGAAAGTATGGGAAGTGCCGCAGGGATCGCGCAACTCGCGAGGCAAGCCCATTATCAACATGTTCCCGTTGCAAGAGGGAGAGAAGATTACCGTCGTGCTGCCTCTGTCCGGTGAAAATCGCAGCTTCCCCGAAGACCGCTATGTGTTCATGGCAACTTCGCTGGGCACTGTGAAGAAGACCTCATTGCCTGAATTCAGCAACCCGCGCAAGGCCGGCATTATCGCGGTCGATCTCGATGAAGGCGACTTCCTGATCGGCGCCGCGCTGACCGATGGCAAGCATGATGTGATGCTGTTCTCCGATGGCGGCAAGGCGGTGCGCTTCGATGAAAACGATGTGCGCCCGATGGGCCGCACTGCACGCGGCGTACGCGGCATGAGCCTGGAAGAGGGGCAGAGCGTGATCGCTTTGCTGGTGGCCGAGAACGAGCAGCAATCGGTGCTTACCGCCACCGAGAACGGCTATGGCAAGCGGACTCCGATCACCGAATACACTCGCCACGGCCGTGGTACCAAAGGCATGATCGCGATCCAGACCAGCGAGCGTAATGGCAAGGTTGTCGCTGCTACGTTGGTAGAGGAGAGCGACGAAATCATGATGATCACCACTGGCGGCGTGCTGATCCGCACCCGTGTTTCTGAAATCCGCGAGATGGGCCGCGCCACGCAGGGCGTCACGCTCATCGCTGTGGAAGACGGCACCAAATTGTCTGGTTTGCAGCGCATCGTCGAATCGGATGTGGGCGAGGAAAATGGAGGCACGGAGGAAGAATGACACACATCTATAATTTTTCCGCCGGGCCGGCGGTATTGCCGAAAGAAGTGCTGAAGCAGGCTGCCGAGGAAATGCTCGACTGGCACGGCAGCGGCATGTCCGTGATGGAGATGAGCCATCGCGGCAAGGAATTCATTTCGATTTATGAAGCTGCGGAGCGTGACTTCCGTGAGTTGCTTGGCGTGCCGGCGAATTACAAGATACTGTTCCTGCAAGGCGGCGGCCTTGGCGAGAATGCCATCGTGCCGATGAATCTTGTCGGGCGCATGGCGCAGCCGGCAACAGTCGATTTCATTCAGACCGGTTCCTGGTCGACCAAGTCGCTCAAGGAAGCGCGCAAGTATTGCGATGTGAACATTGCAGCTTCCTCCGAGAACGTGAGGTTTACCCAGATTCCGCCGCGCGAAGCCTGGAAGCTGTCAAAGAACGCTGCTTACGTGCATATTTGCACCAATGAGACGATCGATGGCGTTGAATTTCAGTTCACACCGGATGTCGCTGCCGATACCGGTAACGCTCCACTCGTGGCCGATATGTCCTCGCACATTCTGTCGCGTATGGTCGATGTATCGAAATATGGTGTGATTTTTGCCGGTGCACAGAAGAACATCGGACCTGCAGGCGTCACCATCGTTGTCGTTCGAGAAGACCTGATCGGACAGGCATTGCCGATCTGTCCGTCGGCATTCGATTGGAAACTGGTGGCGGAAAACAACTCAATGTACAACACGCCACCGACCTACGGTATCTATATTGCAGGCCTTGTGTTCAAGTGGTTGAAGAAGCAAGGCGGCGTTGAGGAGATGGAGAAGCGCAACATCGCCAAGGCCGAACTGCTGTACACCTATCTTGATTCGACCGGCTTTTATTTAAACAAGGTGGCGAGGGATTGCCGCTCGCGAATGAATATACCTTTCTACCTGAAGGACGAATCGCTGAATGACACCTTCCTCGCCGGGGCGAAGGAACGCGGCCTGCTGCAGCTCAAGGGGCACAAATCCGTTGGCGGCATGCGCGCCTCGATCTATAACGCAATGCCGATCGAGGGCGTGCAGGTCCTGGTTGACTACATGAAGGACTTCGAGAAGAAGCACGGTTGACGACTGCCCAAACATGAATACGGAAGACAAACTCAAACCCTTGCGCGAACAGATCGATGCGATCGATGCGCAACTCCTCGATCTGCTTAACCGTCGCGCACGTGTTGCTCAGGAAGTCGGTCACGTGAAGGCGGAAACGAACGCACCTGTATTTCGTCCTGAACGCGAAGCACAAGTGTTGCGCCGCCTTGGCGAACGCAATCCCGGACCGCTGCCGACGCATGACGTGCAGACTATCTTTCGTGAGGTCATGTCTTGCTGCCGCGCGCTGGAGCGCCGCGTGGTTGTTGCCTATCTCGGGCCGGCCGGTACGTTCACCGAACAGGCAATGTATCAACATTTCGGCCATGCGATCGAAGGTTTGCCGTGCGCGTCCATCGATGAAGTGTTTCGTGCCACCGAAGCCGGCACTGCGGATTTCGGTGTCGTGCCGATCGAAAATTCTTCCGAAGGTGCTGTTAACCGCACGCTGGACCTGCTGCTGCAGACTACGTTGGCGATCAGCGGTGGGCTTTCCATTCCGGTTCATCACAGTCTGATGACAAAAAACGGCACGATGGACGGTATTACCCGCATCTGCGCGCATTCGCAGACGCTGGCGCAATGCCAAGTTTGGCTGAAGCTGAACTATCCAGATATCGAACGTCAGGCCGTTGCATCCAACGGCGAAGCGGCACGTATCGCGAGCGAGGACCCGACGGCTGCTGCCATCGCGGGCGAAATCGCCGGCCAGCATTACAACCTCGGTGTCGTGAAAGCGCATGTACAGGACGATCCGCACAATCGCACGCGTTTTGCCGTCATTGGTCAGCTTCAGCCGGGACCCAGCGGCAAGGATCAGACCTCGTTGGTGCTGGCGGTGCCGAACAAGGCAGGGGCGGTTTACAACATGCTTGCGCCGCTGGCCCAACACGGCGTTTCCATGACGCGCTTTGAGTCGCGTCCGGCACGCCTGGGTACCTGGGAGTATTACTTCTATGTCGATGTGGAAGGGCATGCACAGGAACAGAAGGTGGCGGATGCGCTGGCGGAATTGAAGCAGAGCGCAGCATTCTTCAAGATACTCGGCTCCTATCCCGTCAGCCTTTGAAAATATTGCCGTCCTGGCGGCCAACCTGCTTTGGAACTCATTATGTCTATCCAATTCGGACCCGATTATGTTCGCGCCATCGCTCCCTACCAGGGCGGCAAGCCGATTGCGGAAGTTGCGCGCGAATTCGGCCTCGATGAGGCGAAGATCGTCAAGCTCGCTTCCAATGAAAATCCCCTCGGCATGCCTGAGTCGGCAAAGCAGGCGATGCTGCAGGCCATGACCGATGTCGCTCGCTATCCCGACGGTAACGGCTTCGAGCTGAAGCAGGCGATCAAGACCAAGTACGATGTGCCGCTGGACTGGATCACGCTCGGCAACGGCAGCAATGACATTCTCGAATTGGCCGCGCATGCTTTCGTGCAGCCGGGCCAGTCGGTTGTGTTTGCGCAGTACTCGTTCGCTGTTTATCCGCTGGCCACGCAAGCTGTCGGTGGCCGTGCGATTGTGGTGCAGGCGAAGGATTACGGGCATGACTTGCCGGCGATGGCGAAGGCGATTGCACCGGACACAAAGCTGGTGTTCATCGCGAACCCGAATAATCCAACCGGTACGTTCATTCCGGCAGCCGTGATCGATACCTTTCTGGCTCAGGTCCCGCCGCATGTGGCTGTCGTACTCGACGAAGCCTACAACGAATACCTTGCGCCGGAATTGCAATACGATTCGATTGCCTGGGTGCGTCGTTATCCGAACCTGATCGTGTCGCGCACCATGTCCAAAGCTTACGGCCTTGCGGGACTGCGCGTCGGCTTTGGTATTGCACAGCCGGCGATCACCGATTTGCTTAACCGTATCCGTCAGCCGTTCAACGTCAATGCGATGGCACAAGCGGCCGCTGTGGCAGCCTTGAGCGACAAAGCATTTCTTGAGAAGAGCGCAAAGGTCAATGCCGACGGCTACAAGCAACTGACGCAAGCCTTCGCGGAACTGGGACTCGAATACGTACCGTCCTGCGGCAATTTCGTGCTGGTCAAGGTAGGGGATAATGACAGCGCAGGGGCGCGCGTGAATCTGGGTTTGCTTAAGCTGGGCGTTATCGTGCGTCCGGTCGGCAATTATGGCTTGCCGCAGTGGATACGTGTTTCGATCGGCTTGCCTGAAGAGAATGCAGCGTTTATCGCGGCGTTGAAAAACGTGTTGGCTTGAGTCTGCCTGATCGATCTACACATCACTTGACGGCCTAGAAAAATACAGGTTCCCGGTGTTTAAGAAAATCGCAATCTTCGGTGTCGGCCTGATCGGCGGCTCTTTCGCGTTGGCCTTGAAACAGGCGCGCGCTGTAACGCATGTGGCAGGTGCCGGGCGCAGTATGGCTTCGCTGCAGCGCGCCCAGGAATTGAACATCATTGACAGCATCGCTGCCAATGCCGCCGAAGCTGTTGACGGTGCCAACCTCGTGTTAGTTGCTGCTCCCGTTGCGCAAACTGAAGCGATTCTCGCATCGATTAAGCCGCATTTGCAGCCGGGCACCGTAGTCACCGATGCGGGCAGCACCAAGACCGATGTGGTCATGGCAGCGCGTAAGGTGCTCGGCGACAAGATCGCCCAATTCGTGCCAGGCCACCCTATCGCCGGTCGCGAATTGAACGGACCCGATGCAGCGATTCCCGACCTCTATGTCGGCAAGAAGGCGATCATCACGCGTCTGCCCGAAAACGCTGATGGCGATGTTGAGTGTGTGGCGACGGCATGGAGGCAATGCGGTGCAGTTATTCATCAATTGACGCCCGAAGATCATGACCGGGTGTTTGCTTCCGTCAGCCACTTACCGCATCTGCTGGCCTACGCACTGGTTGACGATATCGCGAAGAAGCCGCATGCCGATCTGCTTTTTCAATATGCCGCGAGCGGTTTTCGTGACTTCACGCGCATCGCCAGCTCTTCGCCGGAAATGTGGCGCGACATCTCGCTCGCAAACCAGGCAGCCCTGCTGGTTGAACTCGATTCCTACATGGCGCAGTTGACGCAGTTGCGTACCATGCTGGTAGCAGGTGATAGCGCAGCACTCGAAGCGCTATATGCAAATGCCCAACATGCCCGCCTGACCTGGATACGCGCGATCGAAGCGGCGGAAAAGCAAAACAAGGAAGGCGGCGATTGAGCCGCATGAATGGAATGAAACACTATCCTCATCACCTCGATCTCAATCCGGCGCAGCATGCGAAAGGCATAGTCAAGTTGCCGGGCTCCAAGAGCATTTCCAACCGCACTTTGTTGCTTGCCGCGCTCTCCAAGGGGACGACCGAAATCAAGGATCTGCTGGCTTCCGATGACACGCATGTGATGCTGACTGCCTTGCAGAAACTCGGCGTCAAATGGGAGCAGATCGGCCAGGCGCAGGATTACATCGTGCATGGTATCAACGGCGTGCTGCCGGTCCATCATGCGGATCTTTTCATGGGCAACGCCGGCACCGCGATCCGTCCGCTGACTGCAGCTTTGGCTGCGATTGGCGGCGACTACACGCTGCATGGCGTCCAGCGTATGCACGAGCGGCCGATCGGTGACCTTGTCGATGCCTTGAATGCGGTTGGTGCACAGATCGAATATACGGGCGAACCAGGCTACCCACCGCTGCATGTTCGCCGTGGCCATCTCCATGCGCAGGCGATGCAGGTGCGCGGCAATGTATCGAGCCAGTTCCTCACCGCATTGCTGATGGCTGCGCCGCTGATGGCCAAGGACCATGCGGTGACGATCGAAGTGATCGGCGAGTTGATTTCCAAGCCGTATATCGAGATTACACTGAACCTGATGCAACGCTTCGGCGTCGAGGTGCAGCGCAAGGGATGGCAAGCCTTCACTGTGTCGGCCGGTCAGCATTACACGAGTCCGGGCATGATCCATGTCGAAGGTGACGCTTCCTCGGCTTCGTATTTTCTTGCGGCTGGTGCAATTGCCGGCGGTCCGGTGCGTGTTGAAGGTATCGGCAGCAACAGCATTCAGGGTGACGTGCGTTTTGCCGAGGCGCTCGAGCAGATGGGCGCAAAGATCACGATGGGCGAGAACTGGATCGAAGCGGAAGGCCATGGCCCGCTCAAGGCTATCGACGCCGACTTCAACCACATTCCCGATGCCGCGATGACGATCGCCGTTGCCGCGCTCTATGCGAACAGTACGACCACCCTGCGTAACATTGCCAGTTGGCGCGTCAAGGAAACCGACCGCATTGCGGCCATGGCAACCGAGCTGCGCAAGCTCGGTGCCACTGTCGAAGAGGGGGCGGACTACTTGCGCGTGACGCCTCCGGAACGAATCCAGGCGGCAACAATCGATACCTACGACGATCACCGGATGGCGATGTGCTTCTCGCTGGCCTCGCTGAACGGTGCTGCGCGGCATGGCAACACGATTCGGATCAACGATCCGAAATGCGTTGCCAAGACCTTTCCGGACTATTTCGACGCATTTGCGAAGATCGCGCAAAACAACTTGCTCTGATGCCGGCTCATTCGATTTCAAACATGCCAATGCATGCCATTCCCGTGATTACCATCGACGGACCCACCGCCTCGGGCAAGGGGACTGTCGCGCAGCGTGTCGCTCAGCATCTCGGCTTTCATTACCTTGACTCCGGCGCGCTGTATCGCTTGACCGCGCTATCCGTGATCCGTCATGAAACGCCGCTCAACGACGAACACGCTATCGCCAAGCTGGCCGAGAAGTTGCCTTGCAGCTTCTCGGGGGACGAAATCTGGCTGGGCAATGAAAACGTCACCAATGTGATTCGCGCCGAGGAAGTTGGTAACTTGGCTTCCAAAATTGCGGCTTTGCCAACGGTGCGGCGTGCGCTCATCTTCTTGCAGTTAAGCTTCCGCAAAGCCCCTGGCTTGGTGGCTGACGGCCGCGACATGGGGACCGTCATTTTTCCGCATGCGGTACTCAAGATTTTCCTTACCGCAAGCGTTGAGGCGCGCGCGGAAAGACGCTATAAGCAATTGATTGGCAAGGGTTTTTCTGCTAATATGCTTGACCTTCTCAAAGATTTGAGGGAGCGGGATGCGCGTGATTCGAACCGTGCCATCGCACCATTGAAACCGGCGGAAGGAGCGCACATATTGGATACCTCGGATATGACGGCCGATGAGGCGGTCGCGCAGGTGCTCCAGTGGTATGCGGCTGTAAAAAGGGGCTGAGTCTCCTGCAGTTCGATTGGTGCCCGGCTTGGCGCAAGGCCACGACGGGTGTTGATTAACCTAACCCAGCATGATCAAACAAGACTCGATTATTGCTGGCAAATCCTTTTACATTATGTCTACTGCTCAACAAGCAACATCCACCGGTTTCGAAAGCTTTGCAGCTCTGTTCGAGGAATCGATCACTCGTCAGGACATGCGTTCCGGTGAAGTGATTTCGGCTGAAGTCGTCCGTGTGGACTACAACTTCGTGGTCGTGAACGCCGGCCTGAAATCCGAAGCATTCATTCCCATCGAAGAATTCAAGAACGACATCGGCGAAGTCGAAGTCCAGATTGGCGACTACGTCAGTGTGGCAATCGAGTCCCTCGAAAACGGTTTCGGCGACACCATCTTGTCGCGCGACAAAGCCAAGCGTCTCGCTTCCTGGCTCGCGCTGGAAAAGGCGATGGAGTCCGGCGAAATCGTGACCGGTACTGTCAACGGCAAGGTCAAAGGCGGTCTGACTGTCTTGACCAACGGCATCCGTGCATTCCTTCCGGGTTCACTGGTCGATACCCGTCCGGTGAAGGACACCACGCCGTACGAAGGCAAGACCATGGAATTCAAGGTCATCAAGCTGGATCGCAAGCGCAACAACGTTGTGCTGTCCCGCCGCGCCGTTATCGAAGAGTCGATGGGCGAAGAGCGCGCTAAGCTGATGGAAACCCTGAAGGAAGGCACCATCGTTACCGGTGTCGTCAAGAACATCACCGACTACGGTGCATTCGTTGATCTGGGCGGCATCGACGGCTTGCTGCACATCACCGACCTCGCATGGCGTCGCGTGCGTCATCCGTCGGAAGTGTTGTCCGTCGGCCAGGAAATCACCGCCAAGGTCCTCAAGTACGATCAAGAGAAGAACCGCGTCTCCCTGGGCGTCAAGCAACTGGGCGACGATCCGTGGACTGGTTTGTCCCGTCGCTATCCGCCGGGCACCCGTCTGTTCGGCAAGGTCACGAACCTTACCGACTACGGTGCGTTCGTTGAGGTCGAGCAGGGCATCGAAGGTCTGGTGCACGTCTCCGAAATGGACTGGACCAACAAGAACGTTGCTCCTTCCAAGGTTGTTCAGCTCGGTGACGAAGTCGAAGTCATGGTTCTGGAAATCGACGAAGAGCGCCGCCGTATCTCCCTCGGCATGAAGCAGTGCAAGCCGAATCCGTGGGAAGACTTCGCGATGAACCACAAGAAGGGCGACAAGGTGAAGGGCGCGATCAAGTCGATCACCGACTTCGGTGTGTTCATCGGTCTGTCTGGCAACATCGATGGTCTGGTTCACCTGTCCGACTTGTCCTGGACTGAAGCTGGCGAAGAAGCCGTGCGCAAGTTCAAGAAGGGCGACGAGCTGGAAGCTGTCGTGCTGGCCATCGACGTCGAGCGCGAGCGTGTCTCGCTGGGCGTCAAGCAGCTCGAAGGCGACCCGTTCAACAACTTCGTTGCACTGAACGACAAGGGTGCGGTGGTGAACGGTACCGTCAAGGCAGTTGAACCGAAGGGTGCTGTGATCCAGTTGAACGACGAAGTCGAAGGCTATCTGCGTGCTTCCGAGATCTCCCGTGATCGCGTGGAAGATGCCGGTACGCACCTGAAGGTCGGCGACAAGGTCGAAGCGATGATCATCAACATCGATCGCAAGGCACGTTCGATCCAGTTGTCGGTCAAGGCCAAGGACAACGCCGAGACTCAGGAAGCCATGCAGAAGATGGCCGCTGATTCCAGCGCCGCTTCCGGTACCACCAGCCTGGGCGCGCTGCTGAAGGCCAAGCTCGACAACAAGCAATAAGATCGACGCCTGCATATGACAAAGTCGGAGCTGATTGCCCGTCTGGCCGAGCGTTATCCGCAACTGGTTGCAAAGGATGCGGATTTCGCGGTCAAAACCATCCTTGATGCAATGGCTTCCGCATTGGCGACAGGTCAGCGTATCGAGATTCGCGGTTTCGGCAGTTTTGCATTGAACAGCCGTCCGCCGCGCATCGGGCGCAACCCGAAGTCAGGTGAAAAAGTGATGGTGCCCGAGAAGCGGGTGCCGCATTTCAAGCCCGGCAAGGAGTTGCGCGAACGGGTGGATGCGATGGTCGGTCAGCCGATCAAAGACGACTGAGTTATTGAAGGGAAATGAAAACGGCATCTTCGGATGCCGTTTTTTTTAACGTACAATTCCGTTTTCCGTTGCGGCACATCATCGCCATGCCGAAACATTTATACGGAATATCCATATTGCGCCATGAAAATCATATTCAGGATTGTTGCGGCCTTTCTCTTTATTCTGTTTTTCGGCTTTGCCCTGAAAAACACGCAGGAAGCCGTGCTGTATTTCTTCCTTGGCTATGAAGTCAAGGCTCCGCTGGTGATGCTCTTGCTTGCTTTCTTTGCCGGTGGTGCGGTGCTGGGTGTGTTGGGAATGACGCCGATGCTGTTCCGCCATCGCCGCGAGCTTGGCAAGCAGAAGAAAGCCATTGAGGCGATGCAAAAGGAGCAGGAGGAACAACGCCAGGCGCGCATGCAGCCGCCCCAACCCGACAGCGTGAGCAAATAACGCTGACCTCAACGACAAAATCACGATCGCATGGAATTCGAAACCTGGTGGCTGCTCGCCATCCCGATTTTCTTTGGACTCGGATGGATTGCTGCCCGTGTCGATATCAAGCAGCTAGTCTCCGAGTCGCGCAGTCTGCCGCGCGGCTATTTCAAGGGTCTCAACTTCCTGCTCAACGAGCAGCCTGACAAGGCAATCGATGCCTTCATCGAAATCGTCAAGCTTGATCCGGAAACCGTCGAGCTGCATTTCGCACTCGGCAATCTGTTTCGCCGTCGCGGCGAGATCGAGCGTGCGATTCGCGTCCACCAGAACCTGCTTGCTCGCCCAGATCTGCCGCAGGAACATCTGGTTCACTCGCAATATGAACTCGGTCAGGACTACCTGAAAGCGGGCTTGCTTGATCGCGCCGAGGAAACTTTCAACTATCTCGTCGATACGCAATATGGCGCACAGGCCAGGCGTGCGCTGCTGGAGATTTATCAGCGCGAAAAGGAATGGATGCGTGCCATTGAGGCGGCGCGCGCTCTGCAGGAGTCGGGCGCCGGTTCGCGACAAAAGGAAATAGCACAGTTCTATTGCGAGCTTGCGCAGGATGAGCTTGTGCATACCCATCCCGATGCGACGCTGGCCATGCTGGAAAAGGCGCTGGCGGCTGACCGAAAAAATGTGCGAGCGACCATGTTGATGGGAGACGCCTATCTCGCCAAGGGCGATACCGAGGCAGCGCTCTTGGCTTGGCGGCGTGTCGAGCATCAGAGTGTGCCGCATGTCGCCCTCGTCGCGCAGCGCCTAATGGACGGCTATCGTGCCGTCGGCCGGTCGCAGGAAGGACTCAATCTGCTCAAGCATTATCTTGCCGAAGCATCATCCATCGATTTGCTCGAAGTGGTGTTCAAGGCGGTGCTGGAACTCGAAGGGGTAGCTGCTGCAAACCAATTGGTCAGCGACGAGTTGCGCCGCACGCCGACCTTGCTTGGCCTGGACAAATTGCTGGAAGCGCGTCTGATGGAAGCGCCGCCGGAAGTACGGCCGGAACTGTCGCTGGTGAAAAACCTGGTGCATGGCTATACCCAGAAGCTGGCGCGTTACCAATGCGGTCATTGCGGCTTCAAGGCGCGGCAGTATTACTGGCAATGCCCGGGCTGCAATCACTGGGAAACCTACCTGCCGCGGCGCACCGAAGAACTTAACATCATGAATTGATCTCGCCTATTACTGAAACCGACCAACATGAAAATAACGATCATTGGCACCGGCTATGTCGGTCTCGTCACCGGCGCTTGCCTCGCAGAGCTTGGTAACAACGTATTCTGTCTTGATGTCGATCGCAAAAAGATCGATATCCTTAACAGCGGGGGGATTCCCATCCATGAGCCGGGCCTCGCCGAAATCGTGGCGCGCAATCGTGCTGCAGGCCGGTTACAGTTCTCGACTGATATTGCAGCGAGCGTCGCGCATGGAGACATCCAGTTCATTGCTGTCGGCACTCCTCCCGATGAGGATGGTTCTGCCGATCTGCAATATGTGCTTGCTGCAGCACGCAACATCGGCCGCCATATGGAAGGCTTCAAGGTCGTGGTCGACAAATCGACGGTGCCGGTGGGAACGGCTGACAAGGTAAGTGCCGCGATTGCGGAAGAACTGAAGGCGCGCAATGCCGATGTGAAGTTCACGGTTGTTTCCAACCCTGAGTTCCTCAAGGAAGGAGCGGCGGTGGAGGACTTCATGCGTCCGGATCGCATCGTTATTGGTTGCGACGATACGCAAGAGGGCCAGGAAGCGCATAGCCTGATGAGAAAGTTGTACGCGCCTTTCAACCGCAATCACGAGCGCACCTTCTGGATGGATGTGCGTTCAGCGGAATTCACCAAGTATGCGGCCAACGCGATGCTGGCTACACGCATTTCTTTCATGAACGAGCTGGCGAATCTCGCCGACAAGGTGGGGGCAGACATCGAAGCGGTGCGCCACGGTATCGGCTCCGACCCACGCATCGGTTACAGCTTCCTCTATGCAGGTTGCGGTTATGGAGGCTCCTGCTTCCCCAAGGACGTGCAGGCACTGGAGCGGACCGCACGTGAATATGGGCGAGACCTCCTGATTCTGCGTGCAGTGGAAGAGGTCAACCATTATCAGAAGCATGTGCTCGGCAAGAAAGTCGTCGAACGTTTCGGCGACGATCTTTCGGGCAGGCGTTTCGCGATTTGGGGGTTGGCATTCAAGCCGAACACCGACGACATGCGCGAAGCACCATCGCGCGTGTTGCTGCGGCAATTGATCGAGAGCGGCGCGAGCGTGGCGGTCTACGATCCTGTCGCCATGACGGAAGCAAGGCGCGTGCTGGAATTGGATTTCGCCGATATGCCGCAGGCATCAGAATGCGTGCACTTTGCCGACAACCCGATGGATGCGCTGCGCGATGCCGATGCGCTCGTCATCGTTACTGAATGGAAGGCGTTCCGCAGTCCGGATTTCGAGCAGATAAAAACCCTGCTCAAGGCCCCCGTAATTTTTGATGGCCGCAATTTGTTCGAGCCGGAGATCATGGCCGATTCCGGTTTCGAATATCACGGAATTGGTCGCTCGGTGCTGACACGCTCATGAACAAGATGCTGCATTTTCAGAAGACGCCACGCCTGTTGGTGGTCGGCGATGTCATGCTGGACCGTTACTGGTTCGGCGAGGTCAACCGTATTTCGCCCGAGGCGCCAGTGCCAGTGGTGCGCGTCGAACGGCGTGAAGAGCGTCTGGGCGGTGCGGCCAACGTTGCGCGCAATGCCGTTGCGCTTGGCGCACAGGCAGGTCTGCTGGGCGTGGTAGGGCAGGACGAGGCAGGCGATGTCGTCAATCGACTACTGACGGAGTCGGGCATCGACAGTTATCTCAATCGCGATGGGGCGATTCCGACCATTATCAAGTTGCGTGTCATTGGCCGTCAGCAGCAGTTGCTGCGCATCGATTTCGAAAATCCGCCGACAGACACCGTGTTGCGCGACAAGCTCACGCAGTACAACGCGCTGCTGCCCGAGTACGATGTGGTCGTGCTGTCGGATTATGCCAAGGGTAGTTTGGTCAATGTCGCACAGATGATTGAGTCCGGACGGCAGATGGGCAAGCGCATCCTGGTTGACCCCAAAGGCGACGATTTCACGCGTTACAAGGGCGCCTCCATTCTTACGCCGAACAAAGCGGAACTGCGCCAGGTGGTTGGCTCGTGGAAACGCGAGGAGGAGTTGACGGTCAAGGCGCAGAACCTGCGCGCCGAGCTTAACCTGGAAGCTTTGCTGTTGACCCGTTCCGAAGAAGGCATGTCGTTGTACACTGCGGACGAAGTCATTCACATTCCGACCATTGCGCGTGAGGTGTACGATGTGTCGGGGGCGGGCGATACCGTGATCGCGACGCTGGCAACCATGCTGGGCGCTGGTGTCCCGCTGGCCGAATCCGTCACCATTGCCAATCGTGCAGGAGGCATTGTGGTCGGCAAACTTGGTACTGCGACTGTGACGAAGGAAGAACTCTTCGGGTGAATCTGATGGCCGCATGTTTTATAAAGCCAATGTCAACTTGTCAACCATTCATATCAATAAGCGTTTTCTGTCGGTATCGGGTTGTTGTGATGCGTCAAAGCCCGGTTCCTTTGCCTTAACTTCATTTGGAGAAATGTTCATATGCTGAAGAAATTGTTGCTGACTGTCGCGGCGCTGATCGCGACGATGGGAATCGCCTTTGCGCAAGTCGACGTCAACAAGGCCGACCAGGCTGCGCTGGATGGTGTCAAGGGCATTGGCCCGGCGATGTCCAAGACCATTCTCGATGAGCGCAAGAAGGGCGGCAACTTCAAGGACTGGGCCGATTTCGAGCAGCGTGTCAAAGGCGTGCAGGAAAAACGCGCGACCAAGCTGTCCGAAGCAGGCTTGACGGTCAACGGCCAATCACGTCCTGGCAGTGCGAGTGCTTCCGCGAAAGAGAACAAGGCGGCTGCCAAGGACTCGAAGACAAACGTAAAGAAATAATCGCTTTAAGTTGAAAAAGCCCCGCAGGCAAATTCCTGCGGGGCTTTTTTACATCTGCTTGTGGGGCGTCTCGCCATACGCGTCATCACGACTGAGATTAAAATGGTGTTCTTGTTCACGCAGTCGAATGCCCTCAATGCCTTATCTGACTATAGAAGACACAATCGGAAACACTCCACTGGTTCAACTCAAGCGATTGCCCGGCGACGAAGCCGTTCGGCGCAATAACATTATTCTGGGCAAGCTGGAGGGCAACAATCCGGCCGGTTCGGTCAAGGACCGGCCGGCGTTGTCGATGATCAAGCATGCAGAAGCGCGCGGCACGATCAAGCCGGGCGACACGCTGATTGAAGCCACCAGCGGCAACACTGGCATTGCTCTCGCCATGGCGGCGGCAATGCGCGGCTACAAAATGGTGCTATTGATGCCGGAGAACCTGAGCGAGGAACGCCGCCAGAGTATGGCTGCTTATGGCGCAAAGATCGTCCTGACGCCCAAGACAGGTGGAATGGAATATGCACGTGACCTTGCCGAGCAGATGCAGAAGGAAGGCAAAGGCATCATCCTCGATCAGTTCGCCAATCCCGATAATCCCCGTTCGCATTATGAAGGTACAGGTCCGGAAATCTGGCGCGATACCGAAGGGCGCGTCACGCATTTTGTCAGCGCGATGGGTACCACTGGCACCATCATGGGTGTATCTCGCTTCTTGAAAGAGAAAAATTCTGCTATCCAAATCGTCGGTGCACAGCCCGAGGAAGGTTCGCAGATTCCGGGCATCCGGAAATGGCCTGAAGCCTACCTGCCGAAAATCTACGACAACTCTGCGGTGGACCAATTGGAGTATGTGAGCCAAGCGGCAGCGGAGCAGACGGCGCGCCGGATGGCAATGGAAGAGGGGATTTTCTGCGGTATATCCTCAGGGGGGGCCTGTGAAGTGGCGCTAAGGATATCGAACATGGTGGAGAACGCCACGATCGTGTTCATCGTCTGTGATCGTGGCGATCGCTATCTGTCCACAGGCGTCTTCCCTGCCTGACGGGGAAAGACGCCGCCAAGCTTGGTTTATTCTCCGTCGCTGCCCGATGCAGCGGCGGGGTCCTTGGGCTTGAATTGCTTGTCGCTGATGCGGAACTTGTCGCGACGGTCGCCCATCAGGTTACGCAATTCCTTGATGCTCAAATCGCTTACTTCGTGCATGCGGATCAGCAGAGATGCACCGACCGGCAAACGGCGGTGACGGATCTTGCTGATGACCGGAGGCGCTACTTCGAGTGCGCGCGAGAGGGCCGCGTCATTCTTGAGATTCAGTTTTTCGATCAAGGCATCCAACAGGTTGTTGGGATCGTAATTGACCTGATCGGCGAGACGGTTGCTCTTGCTGGGGGTATCGGATTGCGTAGTCATAGGCTTAATATTTCAAATTAGAAATCACGTTGTAGGGAAAATTTCCCCGGAATTCGTGCAAGCATCAATCCCGTTGTCAGCGCTAAACCTATAACTCCGTGGCACGCTGTTAAGAGACATTGACGCTTTTCGACTTGTATTGCATGCCCGCAATATAATAAAAAAATTTCAAAAATGCAATATTAAAATACTCTTAAGGCTATAAATAGCTACATTCTCATAGAGATCGAGGGGCCGCAGCGGGAATTTGGCGTAGTGAAGTCGCTGCAGGAGGCACCGGAAAATTGCATTGATTCAATGATATTTTATCGGGACAGGCTGCAAGCCGTTTGAGCCTTCGCAACCGCTCCCGCGCTGCAGCATAGGCGTTCGGCGTTGGAGCAAGCTTGCACTCGATTAGTTCTTTGGCATCGTCCGATGCGTGCAGGCAGTGTTCAGAATTTCTTGCTGCAACCGTTGCCAGCCTTCCTTGCCGAGCGCTTCCATGGCAGCGATGTTTCTTTCGTAGATATCGGCTGCATCGGGAATGGCATTTACTGCGCGTTCGATACTGACTTCTCGTAACAAGTGCAGGATGGGGTAAGGGGAGCGGTTGGTGCAATTGCTGACATCGTCTGCTGCCGCATCGGCAAACTGGTAGGCGGGGTGGAAGCTCGCAATTTGGATTTCTCCCTCCAGGTCCAGCTCTTCTAGGGCACTGTCGGCAGCGTCAAGGAAGGCGTTATAGTCGAGGAAGTCATTCAGCACACAGGGATGAATCAGGAGCGTGGTGTCGATCTGCTGTGGATCGGCTTTGGCGAGGAAGACAAGCTCCTGGTGCAAGTCTTCATACAGCGCTTGCGGCGTCGTCGCCCGGCTGACGACGTAGCGTACTTGTTGTCGCACCTGGACTGCTTTGGCGAACGGACAGAGATTCATGCCGATGACGGCCTTGTCTACCCATGCTTGGGTGACGGCGATGATTTGTTCGTCATCGGGGATGCCGGTGTTGTCGTATGTATTCATGGCAGCGATGAGAACTTGCGGTCAACGGCCACGCGCTGTACGCACTGCACGGCCGAGATCGACCACTGACATGGCGTAAAAGAAGCTGCGATTGTATTGGGCGATGGAGAAAAAGTTCGCGGCACCGAGCCAGTACTCGGTCGGTTCTGCGCCGTTTTGCAGGTCGACGAGGCCATACAGCAGATCGGCGGGCGGTTCGGCGCTCGGGCTGATGCCGGCGGCTTTCAATTCGTCGAGGCGGAACTTCGCTTCGAGGCTTTGGCCGATGAACATGTCCCAGGAACGCGCGTTTTCATTTGTGACTTTCACCGGGAAGGCGATCGGTTCGCCACGCTTCCAGCCGTGCTCGGCGAGGAAGTGAGCAACGCTGCCAATCGCATCGGTTGCAGAATTCTTGAGATCGACCTTGCCGTCACCGTCGAAATCCACTGCAAATTTGCGGATGCTGCCGGGCATGAACTGCGGCAGACCGATGGCACCCGCATACGAACCGAGCAACGTGAATGGGTCGATGCCGGTTTCGCGCGCATACAGCAAGGTGTTTTCGAGTTCGCCGCGGAAGAATTCCATGCGCGCTGTGCGATTGGGTGTGTCCGGATAGTCGAAGGCCAGCGTGGTCAGCGCATCGAGCACGCGGAAGCTTCCGGTATTGCGACCGTAAATGGTTTCGACGCCAATGATGCCGACGATGATTTCGGCCGGCACACCGTATGTCTCTTCGGCGCGAGCAAGCTCGTCGGCATAGGCATCCCAGAAGGCGACACCGGCATTAATGCGCTGCGGCTCGACAAAGCGTGTGCGGTAGGCTTGCCAGTTCTTCGGGCGTCCCGGTGGCGCGGGCTTGATGAGTTGGATGGTGGTGTCGACATAGCGCACGCGCTTGAAAATGTTTTCCAGTGCGGCACGCTCGAATCCATGCTTTTCGGTCATTTGGTCCATGAATTCGGCGACATTGCGCCATTGCGTGAAATTGGCGAATTCTCCTTGTGTGTCCGGATTGAGCACGGCCTTGCTCACTGCGGCTTTGGGGGCCTTGGCAGTGGCAGCCAGGGGAAAGGCGGTGCAGGTCAGCAGGGAATACAAGAGGAAGGAGCGTGCAGCGTATTTCAAAGAAACGATCGACATTCGGCAGAGAGTTGTTTGAGTTGCT
>Ga0070659_100000839_pt1 | contig 22393 bp, 20 predicted proteins | sample KBSC23metaG_FD_64666 | JGI IMG/M metagenome (GOLD analysis project Ga0070659, IMG submission 64666) | Corn rhizosphere microbial communities from Kellogg Biological Station, Michigan, USA - KBS C2-3 metaG | ecosystem: Host-associated > Plants > Roots > Rhizosphere > Soil ... | reverse complement strand
AGCGCCGAGACGGCGGCCATCATCGGGTCGAGCGATTCCGTGGCGTACATGTACATGCGTACCGGCAGCGTGACAGTGGCCGGCGACACCACGAAGATGGACATGGTCAGTTCATCAAAGCTGTTAATGAAGGCCAGCAGCCACCCGCCCGTGATGCCCGGCAGGATCATCGGCAGCGTCATGCGGCGGAACACCGTGAAGCTACTGGCGCCCAACGAGTAGGCCGCGTGCTCCACCGAGTGGTCGAAGCCCACGAGCGCTGCCATCACCAGCCGCATCGTGTAGGGCGTGACGATGAGCGCGTGCGCAAAGATCAGCCAGCCGAAGCTGCCTTGCCCGCCCACCAGCGAGAACATGCGCAGCAGCGCCACGCCCAGTACGAGGTGAGGAATGATCAGCGGCGACAGAAACAGGCCCTGCAGAAACTGCAGCCCCGGCGCCCGGGAGCGGACGATGGCCATGGCCGCCGGCACTGCCAGCGCCGTCGAAATGGTGGCGGCTGCCACGCCCAGCCACAGGCTGTTCCAGAACGACTGCACGAAATCCGGGTGATGCAGCACTTGGTCGAACCAGCGCAGCGAGAAGTGGCGGGTCGGCAGCGTGAGCGTTTCTTCCGGCGTGAAGGCGACGATGCACACGATCACCAGCGGGGCCAACATGAAGGTGATGACGAGCGCGTTGAAGGTGAGCGCGAGCGGTCCGTTCTTTTGCATATGCGCTCCTTCAGCCCAGTGTCTTCTTGTAGCGGCTTTCGATCATGCGGTTCCAGCCCAGCATGATGATCAGATTGGCCGCCAGCAGAATCAGCGCAATCGCCGCACCGAGCGGCCAGTTGAGTTCGTTCAGGTACTCGTCGTAGATGAGCGTGGCGACCATCTTCACGCGGCGCCCGCCCAGCAGGCCTGGAATGGCGAACGAGCTGGCCGACAAGCCAAACACGATCAGGCTGCCCGAGAGAATGCCCGGCATGACCTGCGGCAGCACCACGCGGCGCAAGGTGGTGAAGTGCGATGCAGACAGCGAGAGCGCGGCGTTCTCCACCCACGGGTCGAGCTTTTGCAGTGACGTCCACACCGGGATCACCATGAAGGGCAGCATCACGTGCACCAGCGCGATCACGATGGCCGTCTCGTTGTACAGCAGCTTGACCGGGCCGATGCCGACGGCCCTGAGCACGCCGTTGATCACGCCTTCGGGCCCAAGCAGCATGCTCCAGCCGAACGCGCGCACCACCACCGAAATCAGCAGCGGCGCCAGAATGACGAGCAGAAAGATCGAGCGCCAGGGTTTGCCCATCCGGCTCAGGATGTACGCCTCCGGCGCGCCGATGAGAATGCACACCACCGTCACCAGCGCCGAGATGCGCAGCGTGCGCCAGAAGATTTCGTAGTAGTACGGGTCCTGCACGACGTGCAGGTAGTGCGCGAACGTGAAGGTGCCAGCGATGGGGCCCTTGTCGGCATCGAAGGCGTTGAAGGAGAGCACCGCGCTCAACGCCAGCGGCACGAGCAGCATCACCGCGAACAGGGCCAGCGCGGGGCCCGTCATGCTCCATGGCACCCAGTTGAATTGGCGGTTCATACCGCCACCTCTGCGCCAATCACGCGCACATAGCGATCCTGCCAATCCACGCCCACGGTCTGGCCGACATCGCACGGCGCATCGCCATCATTGACGGCCGACACCAGCAACGCGCCCAGCGGCGTGTCGACGGTGTACATCCACTGGTTGCCGAGGAAGAAGCGTTCCGTCACGCGGCCTTCGCATCGGCCGGTGCCGTCGGCGGTGCACGTCATTTTTTCGGGGCGCAGCGCCAGCACGACCGAGTTGCCGGCGGGTGTGCCCGGCGGCAGTGCCACGTGAACCGACCCCACCGTGGCGCGCATCTCACCATCGTTGCCGCGCCCAACCGATGCATGCAGCAGATTGGCCTTGCCGACAAAGGTGGAGATGAACGCATTGCGCGGGTGCTCATACACCGCAAGCGGCGTATCCACCTGGGTGATGCGCCCGGCTTCCATGACGACCACGCGGTCGCTGATCGACATGGCCTCGGCCTGATCGTGGGTGACCATGATGGTGGTCGTGCCCACCTTGCGCTGGATCTCGCGCAACTCAAACTGCATCTCCTCGCGCAGCTTGGCGTCGAGGTTGGACAGCGGCTCGTCCAGCAACAGCACCGGTGGTTTGATGACCAGCGCACGCGCCAGGGCGACGCGCTGGCGCTGGCCGCCGGAGAGCTCGCGCGGGTAGCGGTCGACGTGCTTGTCCAGATGCACGAGCGCCAGCGTCTGCATGGCGCGCTCGCGGCGCTCGGCCGGCGGGCATTTGCGCATCTCCAGGCCGAATTCCACGTTCTCGCGCACCGTCATGTGGGGGAACAGCGCATAGGTCTGGAACACGATCCCCAGACCGCGCGCGTTGGCCTTGGCGCGGGTGATGTTCTTGCCGTCCAGCTCGATCGTGCCTGCGGACACCTCCGCGAAGCCCGCAATCATCTGCAGGGTCGTGGTCTTGCCGCAGCCGGAAGGGCCGAGCAGCGAGACGAACTCGCCCTTGTGCACCTCCAGATTGAAGTCTTGAACCACACGGAGGTCGCCGTACTGCTTGGAGACATGGTTGAGGCGCAGAAAACTCATCGGTCATCCTTTGCGACGGGGCTTAGTTTGGTACCTAAGCGCAATACTGCTCTATCTGAAGAATATGGATATGCTATTGCAACAGGTGCGCCTGCATGTCGATTTTTCCTAGGTGTATACGCTGTGGTTGGAATATTTCTCTTATTTATTCCGATGAGCGGAATACAATCGATCAACCGAATTCGCTCCATTCCAGCTTCATGACTTCTGATTCCGACGACGACGCGCATCAGCGCAGCGCCATGCACCGCACCTTCCAGATCCTGCGCACCATGGCGGAGCAGCAGCACCAAGGTGTGCGTGTCACCTACCTCGCCAAGACGCTGGGCATGACCCCCGCCACGACGCACCGTCTGCTGCAGGGTCTGACACAGGAAGGCATGGTCGAGCAGGATCAGCAGAACAAGCTGTACCGGCTGAGCCTGGACCTGTTCTGTCTGGCGGCCCAGGCGGGTGCGGTGAACGATCTGCGCACGGTGGCGCGGCCCGCCTTGCTGCGCCTGAATGCCAGCCTGGGCGATACGGTGCTGCTGCTCGTGCGTTCGGGCTTTGATGCGGTTTGCCTCGACCGCGTGGAAGGCCAGTACCCCATCCGCACCTTCACGGGTGATGTGGGCGGCCGGATTGAACTGGGCGTCGGCCAAGGGGCGATGGTGATCCTGGCGCATCTGCCCGAAGCGGAGCAGGAAGAGGTGCTGCGCTACAACCTGCCGCGCATCCGGCACTACAGCGTGTACGACGAGGTCTACCTGCGCTCCGAAGTCAGAAAGGCCCGCGAACGCGGTTACAGCGCCAAGACCGACGGGCTGCTCGAAGGCATGGCCGGCATTGCCGTGCCGGTGTTCGACCGTAACGGCAACGTGGTCGCCGCGTTGTCGGTCGGTACGCTCGTCAACCGCCTGAGCGCCGAGCGCCTGCCCATCGTGGTCGACATGCTGCTGCGCGAGGCCAACCGGCTGTCCACGCAGATCAATCCGTTTGACCCGACGCTGCGCCGCCCCATGCATTCCATGGCGGTAAGCGATGCCTATCGTGCAATCTGAGGGGCGATCTGACTTGATGACTATCGCTGGAGCACCCGGCCCGGATTCAACAGACATTGCGGATCCAACGCCTGCTTGATGGTGCGCATCAGTTGCAGCGCCACGGGCGCTTTGTAGTGCGGAAGCGTGTCGCGCTTGAGCGCACCAATGCCGTGCTCGGCCGAGATCGAGCCGCCAAACCGGTGGACGGACTGATAGACCGCATCGCTGATCGCCACCTCATGCGCCGCGATGAACGCAGCCGCATCTGCCCCCGCTGGGGCCTGTACGTTGTAGTGCAGGTTTCCATCGCCCAGGTGCCCGAAGTTGATCAACCGCACGCCCGGCGCCAGCCCCAGGAGTTGCGCATCGGTCTGCGCCACGAACTCGGGGATGCGCGAAATCGGCACGGACACATCGTGCTTGATGTTGGGGCCTTCGGCCGCCTGCGCCAGCGTGATGCTCTCTCGGATGTGCCACAGGTCATGCGCCTGGCGGATGTTCTCGGCAATGATGGCGTCGGTCACGATGTTGTCTTCCATCGCCGTTTGCAGCAGGTGTTCAAACCGCGCTCTGGCGTGCGCTTCGGATTCGTTGTCGGACGCTTCCAGCAAGACACACCACCTCGTTTCGCGCCACATCGGCACACGCAGATGCGGGTAGTGGCTGTCAACGAGCTTCAGCCCTTCCCGGCTCATCACTTCAAAACCCGTGAGTGCGGAAGACAGATGCCGGTGCGACAAGGCCAGCAACGCCGTGGCCGCTTCCAGCGAGGGCACGGCCGCCCACGCCGTCAATTGCGCTGCGGGTTGCGGATACAGCCGCAGCGTGGCCGCCGTGATGATGCCCAGCGTGCCCTCGCTGCCGATGAACAGGTTGCGCAGGTCGTAGCCGGTGTTGTCCTTGCGCAGGCCCTGCAAGCCCTCCCAGACTTGGCCGTCGGCCAGCACGACTTCCAGCCCCAGGCATAGCTCGCGCGCATTGCCGTAGCGCACGACCTGCGTGCCGCCCGCGTTGGTCGCCAGGTTGCCGCCAATGGTGCAACTGCCTTCCGCGCCCAGGCTCAGCGGAAACAACATCCCTGCCTCGTGCGCCACCTCTTGCAGCGACTGGAGCACGCAGCCCGCTTCCACGGTGACCGTCATGTTGTCGAGATCGATGGCCCGCACGGCCTGCATGCGGCGCAGGCTCAGGATGACCTGCTTGCCGTCGGCATTGGGCACCGAGCCTTCTACGAGACCCGTGTTGCCACCCTGCGGCACGATCGAGACGCCGGCCTGCGCGCAGGCACGCACGACCTCGGCCACCTCTGCCGTGCAGCCGGGCCGCACGACGCAGAGCGCCTTGCCGCGCAGGCGCCGGCGCCAATCGGTTTCGTATTCGGCGCACGCATCGTCGGTCAAGACATGGAGGGCGCCCACGATGTCGCGCAAGACCGGGATCAGGTTGTCGGGTGTCATGGCAATGGCGATGGCGATGAAGTTGTTGGTGTGACGCTGCTGTCAGCGCATGGCCGCTGCCACGGCCGCGGCCAGCCGCTGCACGGCCTGCTCGATCTGCGCCACCTCGGGCGCGGCGAAGGACAGACGCATGGTGTGCAGCTGCGCGTTGTCTGGGTAGAACGCCTTGCCGGGCACGTACAGCACCTGCTGGGCGACGGCGGCATCAAAGAGCGCTTGCGGGTCGATCGACTGCGCGAACGTCGCCCAGACGAACATGCCGCCAGCCGGCGGCGCGCAATGTACGCGGCCATCCAAGCGGGCGGCGATGCCTTGCACCAAGGCCTGCATGCGCTGCTGATATTCGATGCGCGCGCGCTGCACCGTGGCCGGATAGCGGCCGCTTTCCAGGTAGCGGGCTGCCACCATCTGCGCCAGTGGCGATGTGCACAGGTCCACGGTCTGCTTGGCGATGGTGCATCGGCGCAGCAGGCTGCTGTCGGCCAGCATCCAGCCCACCCGCAGTGCCGGGGCGACGGTTTTGGACAGGCTGGAGAGATAGACCACCGGGTTCACGCCGTCCCCGGCCAGCCGGTCGCCCACCGTGCGTAGCGTTGGCGGCATGAGTGGCGTGTGGCCATCCGGCGCATCGAAGCGCAGCTCACCGTAGGGGTCGTCTTCCACCACCCAGAACCCGTGGGCGCAGGCCAGTTGCACCAGCGCTTCGCGCCGCTCTGCGGCCAGCAGCGTGCCGCGCGGGTTGGAGAAATTCGGCACGGTATAGAGCAGCTTGGGACGCTGACCGGCGGGCAACTGGTGCAGCAGTTCCGCCAGTGCGTCGGTTTGCAAGCCGTGTTCGTCCATCGGCACGGGCACGATGCGAGCCTGTGCCAAGCGCAACGCTTGCAGCGTGGCAGGGTAGGCGGGCACTTCAACCAGGACCGTATCCCCCGGTTCGATGAGCACCCGCACCAGCAGGTCGAATGCCTGCTGCGAGCCAGTGGTCACCATCATCTGCTCGGCGCTGGACTGGATGCCGCGCTCGCGCATCAGGGCCGCCAGCGCTGTGCGCAGGACCGGCAGCCCTTCGGTGGCGCCGTACTGCAGTGTCTGCGCATCGCCCGTCATGGCTTGGGCGGCGGCTTGCGCCAGCCCTTCGGCATCGAACAGGCTGGGCGATGGATAGCCACCGGCCAGCGAGATCATCCCCGGTTGGCTGAGGTATGGAAACAGCTCGCGGATGGGCGAGCCCGCAGGCTGCGCAAATGGGGCGGCGAAGGCCGGCATGTCGGTCATGCTGCGTCCATCGGCTCGGCATCTACGACGGGCGTGCCGCGAAGCACGGCGCGCAACTGATCGATGGAGCGCTGCTGCGCCGCCTCGTACAGCGCGATTTCGTCGTGCACTCGTCCACCCAGCGCGGCCTCGAACGCCTGCTGTGCGGCGTGAGCCTGATACTGCTTCTGCTCTTCGCCGCCCAGGTTGGACTGGAAGATGCCCGCTGCGCTGACCGGCAGAAAATCTTCATACGTGATGGGGTCGGCCTGCACATAGCCTTTGGCCAGCAGCGCATCCAATGGGGCCTCGGCGTCGACTTCCGTTGTCATGTCGGCCTGTGCGCGGCCCGATGCCGTCAGGCTGTAGCGATAGAAGGCCAGCCCTTGCGCGCGCAGCGCCTCGTGGGTGTCCGGAAAGGCGCGGAACACTTGTGCCAGCCGGCTTTCATAGTCCGGCGCGGCACTGCCGGCATTGCCCATGTCACGCACCTCGGCCAGCAGCCGGTCGTATAGCGCACGGCCCTTGCGTGTGAGGGCGACGCCGCGCTGCTCGATCTCGCCAAAGCGCGCCGTATGCGCACCCGCATCGTCGGTAAAGCGGACGACTTCCTGCAGCGCCTTGAAGCTGGTCTGGCGCAGCAGGATGGGGCAGTCGCGACGCGGCGGGCCTTCCACCACATCCTTGGCGTCCATGCCGCGCGCAGGCATGGCGGCCTGTGCGGCATCGATGTCGAGCGTGCGCGGCGTCAGGTGGTTGATGTGCGGCCCCCGGAAGCAGACCACGTCCGCCACCAGGCGATGGGACGCTTGCAGGGCGCGGTACGTCTCGGCGTCGACGGTTGCGGTGCTGTGCCAGCGGAAAGTCTCCAGCGCCTCGCGCACGAAGGTGCTGGCGTCCGCATCGGCCAGGCCGCCGTCGGCCTCGCACCGGGCGATCAATTCCAGCACGCGTGGCGTAAAGATCTGGCGGCGCGCCAGGATGGCGGCGGCCTTCTCACGCAAGACGGAGTCGGCAATCAGCTCAAGCCGCAGCAGCGACGTGAACACGCGGAACGGATTGGCCAGCAACGCAGCATCGGTCACCGGGCGAAACGCCGTGGAGTGCACCGGTACACCCGCCACCGATAAGTCGTAGTAGCCCACGGGTTCCATGCCCATCACGGCAAACAGCCGACGCAGCGTCGCCAACTCGGCGGCCGTGCCGACGCGGATCGCACCGTGGCGCTCCACGTCCAGCCGCTCCAGTTCACCTGCTTGCGCCATCCGCGCGTGCAATGCGGGTTCGGCGTCCAGTGTGCGTGCGTTGATGTCGGATACCAGGTCGACCAGGGTGCCGTACTGCGGCACTTCCTCGCGATACATGGCGGACATGGCGCGTGAAAAGCGCGAGCGGATGTCGTCCGCCGGGACGAAGGCACCGGCTGTGGGTTGATGCGGCTGGCTCATGACTGGGTAAGGGTGGGGGTGATTGGGCCGATGCTAGGACCGCGACTGAAAGCTGGTCAAACGATAATCCGGACGGAGTTCATTCCAGAATAGAATGACCTGCCTGCCGTCCACTCAGCTCGACCCTTCGGGGCTTATATGTTCTTGTCACGCCGCTTCCTGCCTCCCATGTCCTTGCTTTGCGCGTTCGAGGCCGCCGCGCGTCACCAGAGCTTCACGGCCGCCGCCGTCGAGCTGCACCTGACGCAAAGCGCCGTCAGCCGGCAGATTCGTGCGCTGGAAGATCGCCTGGGCGCTGAGCTGTTTGTGCGCGAACGCCAGACCGTGCGCCTGAGCCCGGCGGGGCAGGCGTATGCGGAGGAAATCCGTGGCGCGTTGATGCGCATCTCCAGTGCCACGGTGGGCTTTCGTGCCAATCCGCAGGGCGGCAGTTTGAACTTGGCCATCCTGCCCACCTTCGGCACCCGTTGGCTGGCGCCGCGCCTGCCGCAGTTCTTTGATCAGCACCCCGGCATCACCATCAACCTGACCACGCGGCTGTCGCAGTTCGATTTCCAGCTGGAGGCGGTGGATGCGGCCATCCATTTCGGCCCGCCGCACTGGCCGGGGGCAGAGCTCGCGCTGCTGATGAACGAGACCGTCGTGCCCGCTTGCAGTCCGGCGCTGCTGGCCCGGTACGATTTTGCGCAGCCGCGCGACCTGCCGCGCGCGCCGCTGCTGCACCTGGCCTCGCGCCCGGACGCCTGGTCGCGCTGGCTGGTCAGCCATCAGGTGGACGAGGCAGATACCCAAGGCATGGTGTTCGACCAGTTCGCCACCGCTGCGCAGGCCGCCGTTGCAGGGCTGGGCGTGGCCCTGCTGCCGCGTTTTCTGATCACCCACGAGTTGCAGCAGGGCGACCTTGTGCGGGCGTTGCCTCATCTGCCCGAGATGGAAAGCGCCGAGCGCTACTACCTCGCCTGGCCCACCAGCCGGACCGACTATCCGCCGCTACAGGCCTTGCGGACATGGCTGGTGCAAGCGGCGCAGGACTTCATGCAAGCACAGGCTGCCGAGTGAGGTGCAACAGTGGCAAACACTGCATGACGCGCATGCGACTGTTCTGTAAAGTTCGCAGATCGAATCGGGCAAGGGTTCAACACCCGATCGATGGAAAAACAAAGGCTTACGTTACCTTTTGCTCATGTCCATTCAACACGCCCTGCTGACATCCCTGCTGGAAAAGCCCTCGTCGGGCTACGAGCTTGCCCGCCGCTTTGACAAGTCGATGGGCTATTTCTGGAGTGCCACGCATCAGCAGATCTACCGCGAGCTTGGCCGCATGGCCGAGGCCGGCTGGGTGAGCGTGGAAGAAGAGGAAGACAGCCGCAAGAAGACCTACACCGTGCTGCCGCCGGGCCGCGAAGAACTCGCGCGCTGGGTGCTGGAGCCAACGGTGTCGTCGGACAACCGCGAAGAAGTGCTGGTGAAGCTGCGCGCCGAAGCCGTGATCGGCCCACTCGGCTTTGCCGACGAGATGCAGCGCCTGATCGAGCAACACCGCACGCGCCTGAACACCTTCCGCGAGATCGAGCAGCGCGATTTTTCCGGCGCCGATCTCACGCGCGCGCAGCAACTGCAACACGCGGTGCTTCAGCGCGGCATCGTTTACGAAGAAGGCTGGCTCGCATGGGCAGACGATGTGCTGCCGTTGCTGGAGCCAGCCTCTGTTACGGCCTGATGCCTTAGTGGCCCGACGATTTAAACCGTCGCCTTGTCACCTGCCGGAGCGCGCAGCGCCTCGATGTTGTTCAGGCGACGGCGCGCCACTTCAAACTCTTCGGCAAAGCGCTTGACGAGTTCCGCCGCCGGCACCACGCGCTTGACCGCGCCCACGCCCTGGCCGGCGCCCCAGATGTCTTTCCACGCCTTGGCCTTGGCGCCGCCGCCCGAGCCGAAGTTCATCTTGCTCGGGTCCGATTCCGGCAGCGCGTTCGGGTCCAGCCCGGCGCTCTCGATGCTCTTGCGCAGGTAGTTGCCGTGCACGCCGGTGAAGAGGTTCGTGTAGACGATGTCAGTGGCGTTGGATTCGACGATGGCCTGCTTGTACCCGTCGATGGCGTTGGCTTCTTCGGTGGCGATGAAGGCCGAGCCGACGTAGGCCAGGTCTGCACCGGCCGCCAGCGCCGCCAGGATGGCGTTGCCGTTGGCAATCGCGCCCGACAGCAGCAGCGGGCCGTCGAACCACTCGCGAATTTCGTGGATCAGCGCAAACGGCGAGGTCGTGCCCGCATGGCCGCCCGCACCGGCCGCCACCGCGATCAGGCCATCCGCGCCCTTGTCGATCGCCTTCTTGGCAAACGTGTTGTTGATCACGTCGTGCAACACGATGCCGCCGTAGCTGTGCACCGCGCGGTTCACATCTTCACGCGCACCCAGCGAGGTGATGACGATGGGCACCTTGTACTTCACGCACAGCTCGAGATCGTGCTCCAGGCGGTCGTTCGACTTGTGCACGATCTGATTGACGGCGAATGGCGCCGACGGCTTGTCGGGGTGCTGCGCGTCGTATTCGGCCAGCTCGGTGGTGATGCGCTGTAGCCACGTCTCCAGCAGTTCAGCCGGGCGCGCATTGAGCGCCGGGAACGAGCCGACCACGCCTGCCTTGCACTGCGCGATCACGAGATCAGGGTTGGAAATGATGAACAGCGGCGAGCCCACCACGGGCACGGACAGGCGGTTTTGCAGGATCGGCGGCAGCGACATGGCAGTCTCCGTGGAAATCGTTTTTGGAATCGGGAAAAAAGGGGGTGGGTGGACGGCGCTCAGGCGCCGGCCTTGAGCAAACCGATCTTGTCACCCAGCTTGGCGCCCATGGCCGCACCGAGTGCTTGCAGCCCGGTGGCAGGGCGGACCATCACTTCGAATTCGACGATCTTGCCGTCGGCATTGAAGCGGATCATGTCGATGCCCTTGAGCGCTTTACCGCTCACGTTGGCGCTGAATTCGAGCACCACGCTCGCGCCGTCGTCGGTGGCGAAGCTGCGGTGGTATTGGAAGTCTTCAAAGACAGTGTTGACGGTGCGCAGGACCAGCGTGGTGGCCGTGCGGCCCGGGTAGGGCGTATGCGCCACGGGCGAGCGGAAGACCACGTCATCGGCGAACAGGCGGTCGAGATCATCCATGTTGCCGCTGTCGAGCATGACGTGCCACGCGTCGAGCGTGGCTTGCGCGGGGGCGTTCAGGGTGGAAGGGATTGGCTGAGCTGCGGGCTGTGTCACGGTGGCTCCTGAGCAGAGAATGCAACGGATTGCATCAATGTGGGAGCAACATAGCACAGCGTTCCTGAGCTATGCAACAAGTTGCATAGTGGATCGATTCGACTTCCGATACTTTCAGCCGGCAGCGTGTTCCGGGTGCTGTGCACGTACCACAATGACTGTGCGGTGTGACAGCCGGACCGTGCGTTCCGCCACGCTGCCCAGCAGGATGCGCGCGAGCCCATGCTTGCCCTGTGAGCCGACCACGATGGTGTCTGCCTGCCAGCGCACGGCCTCGTGTTCGAGCGCGCTGCCGATGTCGTCATCGGTGGCGTCGAGCATCAGGATGCCGGTTTCGGCGGTGGTGCCGCTGGTGTCAAGTTGGCGTTGCAGTTCGACCAGCGATGCGCTTGCCGTGCGGTGCGCGTCTTCGCGCAGCCTGTCGACGCTATAGATCTCGCGCGATTCCGGCATGGCTGGCGAGCCGATCGCCCAGACCACGCGCACCTTGCCATTGAATGCGCGTGCGAGCGCGGCGGCTTCTTCTACCGCCAAGTGGGCTTCGTGGGTGCCGTCGAACGCGGCAAGAATGCGTTGATGCATGGGGCGCTCCGCAAAGTTGGAATGAGGATGTCCTCACTGTAGCAGCGCGGGTGGGGCATGCTGCACCCGGGATGATTCCGGCTTGCGCCGTGTCAAACCGATGGCGCCGTCGTATGCGCCGGGTGCGCCAGCAACAGATCGAGCAACGCCTGCGCCGCCACCGACAAGCTGCGCCCCTCACGCCGGATCACATACAGCGTGCGCACCAGCCCCGGCAGCGGCAACGGCCGCACCACCAGCTCCGGCAGGCGGAACTGGAACAGCGCCAGCGCCGGGATGACAGTGATGCCCAGATTGGCCGCCACCAGCGCGGCGGCCGTGGCCAGGTGCTCCACCTCCATGCCGCTGCGCAGCTTGGTCGGGTGCAGCGCCGCATCCAGGTACTGCCGAATGCTCGTATTGCGTGCGAGGTGGATGAACGGCGCATCGACGAGATCGCCTACAGCGAGCGCGTGTTTACGCGCAAGCGGGTGGTCTTGATGGCAGACGAGGTGGAAGTCATCCGCGCAGAACGGTTGCGCGGTCAGCCCCGCCATGTCGGCGCCGATGGCCGCGATGGCAAAGTCCGCCGCCCCGCGACGGACCATGTCGATGCACGGGTCCGACAACTGATCGTGCAGCGCCAACTGAATGCCCGGATGCTGCGCAGAGAACGCCGCCAGTACACCCGGCAGGACGCCCGCCGCAATGGACGGCAGCGCGGCCACCGTCACGCGCCCGGTGCGTGCGGCAGCGCGGTCGCGCAGCTCGGCAAAGGTGGCCTCGAAATCGGCCAACAGGCGCAGGGCAGATTCGGCAAAGGCTTCGCCTTCGGGCGTGAGTTCGACATGGCGCGTGTTGCGGTCAAACAGGCGCACGCCGGCATCGGCCTCCAGGTTCTGGATCAACGCGCTGAAGGCCGATTGCGACAGGTGGCAGGTCTGCGCTGCCTGCGTGAAGTTCTTGTGCTCGCGCAGCGCGGCAAAGGCGCGGAGTTGCTTGACGGAGAGGTTCATGGCATGCCGACGAGTAGGCCGCCAGCTTATCTCGGAACCGGCGCCGGAATCTCCAGCGTCAGCAGCGCGCTCGACAGCGACTTGCCATGCGCATCCAGCGCCAGCGATCGCGTCACGCCGCCGGCCAGCGCACCGTGCAGCACGAAGTTGAGCGCACCGAGTTGCGGCAGCACGTAGCGTTCGACGTTGCCGTGAACGAGCTCAGCGAAATGCGCGCGCACACGTTCGGCGGTGACGTGTTGTTCCAGCACGGCAAAGTCTTCCGCGCGATGGGCAATGACGGACAGGCACGAGATGTCGCCCTTGTCACCCGCACGGGTGTGGGCGAGGTCGCGGAGGATGCGGGTCATGTCAGCTCTCCAGAATCTGCACGCTATGCGGTGCAAGTTCAGCCGGGATCAACGTCGATGCGACAGCGATGACTTCACGTGCGCTCTTGGTCGCGCCGCCGCCGCCGGATGGGCCGCAGGTCAGCAGCGTTTCGACTTCATTGCCGATACGCACGGCTTCGGCCATCGACTCGGTACGCGCGGCCACGCGTACGCGCACTTCGTACGGTTCGGCGTCGGTGCGGGAAAGAGCGGCGCCATGCAGTGCATCCATGCCGATCAGCTCGAAGCGCGTCTCGGTCATCCGCACACCGGTCAGCGCCAAGCGCTCGCGCACGATGTCGAGCGCCAGCTTGCCGCGCGCTACGGCGTTGGGGCCGGCATAGCTGATCTGGCCTTCGCCGATGTAGCTGTCGAGATAGCCGATCGAAACCTTGAGCTGACCGGTGCATGGTGTGCCCGTCGCGCCTTCAATGACGACGCGGTCTTTGCCATCGGTGCGCATGCGCACATTGGAGAAATCGGCTACCACGTCGGGCGTCAGGTAGCGCGCCGGGTCGTGAATCTCGTACAGCAATTGCTCCTTGCAGGTCGCCTCGGTGACGAGGCCGCCGGCCGCGGTCACTTTGGTGATGAGCACGGAACCGTCTTCGCCAACCTCGCCAATGGGGAAGCCGAGACGCGCGAGGTCGGGCACGTCTTTGATGCCCGGATCGGCAAAGTAACCGCCCGTAATCTGTCCCGCGCATTCGAGCAGGTGCCCGGCCAGCGTGCCGCAGCCGAGGCGGTGCCAGTCATCCATGCGCCAGCCGAAGGCGTGGATGAGCGGCCCGAGCGCCAGCGCCGGGTCGGCCACGCGCCCCGTGATGACGACATCCGCCCCTTGCGCCAATGCATCGACAATGCCCTGCGCGCCAAGGTACGCATTGGCCGATACCATGCGTGCGCCCAGCGAGGCGACGGGCGCGCCGCCGTCCATCAACGTGAAGTCTTGGCCGCGCGCCTGAAGCAGGTCGAACACATCATCGCCGGTGACGGCCGCCACGCACAGCTTGAGGCCGAGCTCGCGTGCAATGTCGCGCGTGCGTTCGGCAGCCGCTTGCGGGTTGGCCGCGCCCATGTTGGTGACGATGCGGATGCCGCGCGCGGCACACGCCGGCAGCACGGTCCGCATGCGCGCTTCGAGCAGTGGGTCGTATCCGTGCGATGGGTCTTTGCGGCGCGCTTGCTGTGCGAGCGCAATGGTGCGCTCGGCAAGGCATTCGAACATCAGTGCGTCGATGTCGCCGTGCTCTGCGAGTTCCAGTGCGGGTTCGATGCGGTCGCCCGAATAGCCGGCGCCGCCGCCGATACGTAGTTTCTTCATGCCATCACCACGGAAGCACGCCCAGTACCACGGCCACTGCCGTCATCAGCAGCGAGGCACCGAACAGGAAGGGGATTGAGAATTTCTGGTGGTCCGCCAGCTCGATGCCGCACAGGCCGACCACAAGGAAGGTTGCCGGCGTGAGCGGGCTGACCGGGAAGCCCGTGGTCATCTGGCCGAGCACCGCGGCCTGCGCCACATGCACGGGCGCGACGCCCAGCATCTTCGACGCCTCTGCCACCACGGGCAATACGCCAAAGTAGAACGAATCCGGATCGAACAGCAGCGACAGCGGCATCGACAGCACACCCAGCACCACCGGAATGTGGTGCGCCATGCCGGGTGGGATGAAGTCCACCGCCGTCTTCGCCATCGCCGTCAGCATGCCGGACTTGCTCATGATGCCCGTGAACACGCCGGCCGCCAGCAGGATGCTCGCCATCATCAGCGCGGCCTTGGCGTGGGCATCCACGCGTTGGCGTTGTTGATCCACGTTCGGGTAGTTGATGAGCAGCGCGGCGACCACGCCCAGCATGAACATCACCACCGGGTCGACCTTGCCGCTCACCATCACGCCCATCACAACGACGGTCAGCACGAGGTTGATCCAGAAATTGCGCGGACGGCGCAACGCTTGTTCGGCATCCGTGAGCGGGCGCGCAACAACTTGCGCGCCGCTTGCGTGATTGGCGAGGCCCAGGCGCTTCTCTTCGCGTTTGCCCAGCAGCCACGCACACACGAACACGAAGACGAGCCCCGCGATCTGCACCGGGATCAGCGGGTTGAAGATGTCCGTTACCGGCATGTGCAGCGAGGCTGAGGCGCGGATCATCGGGCCCGTCCACGGCAGGAAGTTCACGCCGCACGCCATCGACGTGACACACGCCAGAATGCGGCGGTCCATGCCGAGCCGGTCGTACAGCGGCAGCATGGCCGGAATGGTGATGAGGAACGCGACCGCGCCCGAACCATCGAGATGAATCAATAGCGCCAGCAGCGCCGAGCCCACCACGATGCGCGGCGGACGGCTGCCCACGGTGCGCAGGATGCGGTCGATGATCGGGTCCAGCATGCCCGCATCGGTAACGATGCCGAAGTACAGGATGGCGAAGATGAACATCCCCGCCACCGGCGCGACATCCTTGATGCCGCCGATGATGAACTTGCTGGTGTTGAGCCCGAAGCCGCCGATGAGCGCGGCAACGATGGGAATGGCGATGAGCGCAACCAGCGGCGACATGCGTTTCGTCAGGATGACGACAAACAGCGCGACGATGGTCAGCAGCCCGAGCAGTGCGAGCATGGTCTCCTCCGAGTGGCGTAGATTCGGAATCCCTGTTAGCGGGATTTACCGGCGACTGTAGAAGCTGCCGATCTGCCTGTGAAACAGAATATTTGGATCGATTGTGCGGATTTGTCGATGAGCGGCGCGCACGATGCCCGGCAAATCCCGGCAGAATGTGTCGCATCCCCAAACCTGCACCGGAGACCACGTGAGCGCGACCCCGACCGTCCTGATCCTGCCCGGCTGGCAGAACTCCGGCCCCGAGCATTGGCAATCGCGCTGGGAGCGCCTGTATGGCGACCGCCGCGTTGAACAGCGCGACTGGTTTGCGCCTAAGCGCGCGGATTGGGTCGCCGCGCTGGAAGCGGAGGTCAGCGCCGCACCCGGCGATGTTGTGCTGGTTGCGCACAGCCTGGGCTGCATGCTCACCGCGCATTGGGCCGCCACGTCCGCCCGTGCGGTGCGGGTGCGCGGTGCTCTGTTGGTCGCGCCGCCGCAGTTGGAGCGCGCCGACATGCCGCCTGAGGTGGGCGACTTCCGCCCCGTACCGCAGCAGCGGCTGCCATTTCCCTCCGTGCTGGCCTTCGGCACAAACGACCCGTATAGCGACCCCGCCTGGAGCCACTACCAAGCCGAGGTGTGGGGCGCGGAGCCCATCAATCTGGGGGCGCGCGGCCATGTCAACGCCGAATCGGGCTTGGGCGACTGGCCGGAAGCTCGCGCCATCGTCACCAAGTGGATGAAAGATCTCATTTGATGTTGCCGGCGTCCGGGGCTTGACCCTGAAGCTTCTTCAGGGTTTTGAATGGAGGCATGAAACCAGACCTCGCTTCCACCTTGCCTGTCCACGACCACGCCGCCAAGCCGGAAGCCACCGGCTGCGGCGGTTGCTGCGGCCATGAGCGCCCGGTCGTAGAAGACACCTCCCATCCCGCGCAGGATCACGGTCACGACCACGACCACGACCACGATCACGATCACGATCACGATCACGATCACGCGCACGATCACGCGCACGATCACGCGCACGATCACGCGCACGAAGCCGCCGCGCCCATCGATGCCGCCACACGTGCCGCTGCCACCGGCCGCACCACGGTGCGCATCGAGCAGATGGATTGCCCGACCGAGGAGCGCATGATCCGCGCCAAGCTGGGCAGCACCGACGGCGTGGTCGCGCTGGATTTCAACCTGCTGGAGCGCCATCTCACCATCCACCACACCGTCGACGACGTGACGCCGTTCCTGGAGGCGCTGCGTGCCATCGGTATGGATGGTGAAGTGCTGGAGCAGCACGATCGCCGGGCCGCCGCGCCTGCGGAGCGCACCGGCATTTCGCGCCGCACGTGGTTGCTGGGCATTGGCGGCGTGACGGCGTTCGGCGCCGAGGCCATCGCCTGGTCCCTCGGCGATCATGCCTGGCCGGTGCTGGCCCTGGCGCTCGCATCCATCGCGCTGGCCGGCGGGCCGACGTTGCGCAAAGGCTGGATTGCCGTACGCGCGCTCACGTTCAACGTCAACTTCCTGATGGCGGTGGCCGTGATCGGCGCGCTGCTGATCGGCAAGTGGGCCGAAGCGGCCATGGTGATCTTCCTGTTTGCCGTGGCCGAAGCCATCGAAGCGCGTGCGCTGGTACGTGCCCGCGACGCCGTGCGCGCGCTCACCGCCATTGCGCCTGACACTGCAGAGCTGGCCGACGGCAATGGCGGGTGGCGCGATGTGGCCGTCGACACCGTCGCCGTTGGTGCGCGCCTGCGTGTGCGCACCGGCCGCCGCGTGCCGGTCGACGCGCGCATCGTGGTCGGCCGCGCCGCGCTCGACGAATCGCCCGTCACCGGCGAAAGCCTGCCGGTGGAAAAGGCCACGGGCGACACCATCCTCGCCGGCACCATCATCACCGACGGCGTGGTCGAGGCCGAAGCCACTGCCGTGGCCGCCGACAGCACGCTCGCGCGCATCGCCGGCGCCATTCAGGAAGCGCAATCGCAGCGCGCGCCCACGCAGCGTTTTGTCGACAAGTTCTCCTCCATCTACACGCCTGCGATGATGTTGCTGGCGCTGGCAGTTGCCATCGTCGGCCCGCTGGTTACGGCGGACGGCTGGTTGGCGTGGACGTATCGTGCGCTGGTGCTGCTGGTGATCGCCTGCCCGTGCGCGCTGGTGATCTCCACGCCGGTCACGGTGGTGAGTGGTCTGGCGGCGGCTGCGCGACGCGGCATCGTCGTCAAGGGCGGTGTCTATCTGGAAAGCGGTCGGCGCCTGCGTGCGCTGGCACTGGACAAGACCGGGACGCTGACCGCCGGTCGCCCTGTACTTGATGCGGTGGTGCTGCCCGAAGGCGCGCGCCGCGCCGTTGCGCAATTGAATGCGACGACCGACGCCGCGCACCTGAATGCCCTGGCCGTGGCGGCTGCGCTCGATGCCAACACGACGCATCCGATTGCGGTGGCCATCGTGCAGGCTGCACAAGCGCACGGCGCGGTGGATGCTGGTTCGGTCGATGATCTTTCTGTGCTGCCGGGCCGCGGTGTGGCCGGCACACTCGGCGGTGTGCGCTGGCACCTCGGCAACGCGGCGCTCGTCGCTGACAGCGGCTTCGATACATCAGCCTGGCGCGCCGCCGCTGAATCGCTGCAGGCAGAAGGCATGTCTGCCGTCACGCTGTGCGACGCGAACGGCGCGGTGGCGCTCTTCGGCGTGCGCGATCGCGAGCGCACGGAAAGCGCCGAGGCCATCGCCGCGCTGCGTTCGCTGGACGTGGCGCCCGTCATGCTTACCGGTGACGACCGCCGCGCCGCACAGGCCATCGCCAAGACGGTCGGCATCGAAAACGTGCACGCCGAGCAGCTTCCCGCTGACAAGCAACGCGTGGTGGCCGAGCTCGCAACACAACACGGCTTTGTCGGCATGGTCGGCGACGGCATCAACGATGCGCCGGCCCTGGCGCGCGCCGACATCGGCTTCGCCATGGGTGCGGCCGGCACCGCCACGGCGCTGGAAGCGGCTGACGTCGCCATCATGGACGACGACCCGCGCAAGCTCGCCAGCTTCATCCGGATCAGCCGGCGCACGGTGGCCGTGCTGCGTCAGAACATCGCGCTGGCGTTGGGCATCAAGGCCGTGTTCCTGGCGCTGGCCGTGATGGGCGACGCGACGCTGTGGATGGCGATCTTTGCTGATGTGGGCGCGAGCCTGCTGGTGGTATTCAACGGGCTGCGGGTGATGCGCACGCGCGTTTGACCGTAGCGACCAGACGCGCGTGGGAAAGGACGATCAGCGCAAGCCCGTGATGCGCGCGTCTTTCGGATAGGTGATGAGGTAGTCGGCCGAGAAGCGCGCGCTGTCGCCGGCCGGAATCGCCTGCTCCCACGCGATCACGCCGGGGCGATGTTCCCAGTCGCGCTTGACCGGCTCCGGCGAGAAGGTGGAGCGCACCTTGATGTCGTCGGATTGGCTGACCGGTGTGGCTTCCAGGATCTGCACGTCGATGGCATCACGGTGCCGGTTGCGCACCGTGTAGAGCGCCGCAAGCTGGCGTTCGTTGCGGTTGTCGAGCAGGCCGACGCTGCGCTGGAACGTCTTCGGCGTTTCTACAACCACCGTTACGAGATCGTCGCGGCCGAAGGGCAGCGTGACCTTCTGGTCTTCGCCTGCAGGGCTCCACTGCGTGCTGCCGACCACGGCGCCATCGCGGCGCAATTGCATGTTGCCGGCGGGCCAGATGCCTTGCGGGCGGTCTACCGTGGCGATCAGGTAAGCGGAGGTATCCATGCGCGGCGTGCTGCGGGCTGCCAGCTTGGCAGGCAGCGTTTCGCTGGCCAGCGTGAAGGTGACCTTCTGCGCGTCGGAGGGCAGCTCCACCGCGCCCGGTACTTCAAACTCGGTGGCAAAGGCGGTCTGGACCGTGTTGACCTCAAACAGCGGAGTGTCGTCAGCTTCTCGCTGCTCGTTATTTCGGCCAAATCTGGCTTTTGGTGCTGGTGCCATGGCGACTGCCGGTGCAGCCGGATACGGCATCACTTGCGGCGGCGGCTGGATGGCCAACTGCCACGCATACGGTTCCGGCCCGCGCGGCGTGTTGCGCGGCTGACCAGTCGACAGACGCAGATGCACGCCGCGCCAATCCTCGCCGGTGGATTGCGCAAGCGTCGCTTGCCGCTCGACGACAACGTTCGAACGCACCGAATCCACACTCGCCTGATACGCGGGTCGCCAACCTGCCCGCGAGGTCTGGTAGCTGACACGCAATTCGCCACCGCGCGGTGCCGCCACGGCAATGCGGACGGTGCGCAGCGTGCTCGATCCCGAGCCGTGCGTGCGTTGCAGTGCATCAAGCTGGGCCTTCAATTCGGCGTCGCGCTTTTGCAGTTGTTCCTGGCGCGTAAAAACTTCCTGCGCGTTGCGCGCCAGTGCATCAGTCGCACGGCCCAATGTCGAAAAATCGGTGGCGGGTGCACGGCCATCGCCGCCGGTGCGTTCGCTGACGGCCTTGAGGTAGCTCGCCGACAGCGCATTCGCCTGGATCTGCACGCCCAGTGCGGCACGCTGGTTTTCCAGTGCGCGGATCTGCGTATCGAGCGCCGTCCGGGTGCAGCCGCTGCCTTCGCTGGGGATGCTTTCCACGCGCACATCGCCCACGCGGATGTTGTTGTCGCCTTCCACGCGCAGACTGTCTGCGTCGAACGTCATCGGCAGGCAGGCCAACTCCACGCTGCGCGCGCCGGGTGCGACCGTTGCCGCGCGCACGACGGTGGCGCTATCCGGATAGAGCGTGACATCGGTGATGCGCGAGGGCGTGGCCGCTTGTGCCGCAACGGCTGTCGTTGACACGACCACGCCAACTGCGGCGCATGCCATGCGTTGTCGATGCTGGAATCGTGTTGTTGCCGCCGGTTGTGTCTTCATCCGCCCCACCCACGTGTCGTGAAATGCGGCGAGTATCGCACGTCAAAGTGACGTGCCCGGTAGCCGGAAAACGGGGGTCAGCGATGCACGCCGCGAATATGCCGATGCGCGTGCTCTATCTCGCCATGGTCATGGTTGTGACCATGATGGCTGGCGGCGACAGGCTCTTCGTGCAGCGATTGCAGCACGCCACATTCCGCTACCGAGGCCGCCGTCGTGCAGCGCTGCCCGATCGATTCAATCTGGCGCTTGAGGTCGGTCAGCTCGGCAATGCGCGCTTCGACGTGGCGCAGGTGTTCGTCCAGCAGGTTGTTGATCTCTTCGCAGGAGGCCTGCGGATTGGCCTGCAGCTCAAGCAACCGGCGGATTTCAGTGTGTGCCATGTCAAGCGACCGGCACTTCGCAATGAAGGCCAGTTGCTCGACATGCTCGGGCGTGTAGACGCGGTAGTTGTTGGCGGCGCGCGCCGGCGGGGGCAGCAGGCCCTGCGCTTCATAGAAGCGGATGGTCTCGATACTGATGCCCGTGCGCTGGGCGAGTTCGCCAATTTTCATACGCGTTGAAAAGAGGAATCAGAAGACGGTCGGTTCAGCGGTTGCGGCCTCGACGCCCGCGACTTTCAGGCAGGCGTCCACACAGGCACGGCAGGCGGTCGCGCACCCGCTGCATTGGCCTTGGCCGTGATGATCGCATTCTTCCGCGCACTGATTGCAGATCTCGGCACAGTCTTCGAGCAGCAGCTCCGCGAATTCGCTGTTGCGCTCGAGGAACTTGCGGGTGAGGGCACAGTATTCCGCGCAATCCGTGCACACGCTGACGCAGCGCGCCATGGCTTCAGCGTGACCATTCTTGCCGGATTCCGTCGCGCAATGAGTGCAAGCGGCCTCGCATGCCTGTAGCGCCTGGATCACACTGGCAAAACGCTTGGCATTCTCTTTCGCGGTCGGACGAGTGGTCATGTCGATTCTCCTGTGGCAGTGGATGTGCACGCGGACGCGCTTCGGAAGGGATGGACCCGCGCATCGCACGGGCCGCATCTCTCCAATTTAGCAACTGGCGCACCACTGTGTGAGGCTGACCTGCGCGTTACACGGCTTGCGCCTCGCTCTTGCCGCTGCGCAACATGCCGTCGGCACGCGCGATCAGGCGGTTGACGCCGCCCACCACCGCCCGGATCGACGCCGTCGTCAGGTTGGCATCGACCCCGACGCCGAACACGCTGCCCGCCACGCCCGGCGCGGCCATTTCTGCAAACGCAATGGCATCGGCGTTTGCGCCTTGGCCCAATGCGCGTTCTTCGTAGTGATGGATCGAGACAGGTGCCGTCAGCACGTGCGACAGCGCATGCACCAGCGCGTCCAGCGGCCCGTTGCCGGTGCCTTCGCAGATGTGTTCGTGGTCATTGATGTTGACCACCAGGCGGATGTGCTGGCTGCCGTCATCACGCTCGGTCAAGCGGTGCGATACATAGCCGATCGCGCCGTCGCCGCGAAGATAGGTCTGTTGGAACAGCGCCCAGATGTCTGCGCCGGTGGCTTCGCGGCCGCTTTCATCGGTCAATTGCTGCACGGTGCTGCTGAACTCTACCTGGAGGCGGCGCGGCATGGCAACGCCATAGCCAGATTCCAGCAAATAGGCGATGCCGCCCTTACCCGACTGGCTGTTCACGCGAATGATCGAGTCGTACGTGCGGCCCACGTCGGCCGGGTCGATCGGCAGGTAGGGCATTTCCCAAAGCGCGTCGGGTTGCTGCACCGCAAAGCCTTTCTTGATCGCATCCTGATGCGAGCCCGAGAACGCGGTGAACACCAGATCGCCCACGTACGGATGGCGCGGATGCACCGGCAG
>Ga0070659_100000838_pt1 | contig 22399 bp, 16 predicted proteins | sample KBSC23metaG_FD_64666 | JGI IMG/M metagenome (GOLD analysis project Ga0070659, IMG submission 64666) | Corn rhizosphere microbial communities from Kellogg Biological Station, Michigan, USA - KBS C2-3 metaG | ecosystem: Host-associated > Plants > Roots > Rhizosphere > Soil ... | reverse complement strand
GCGCCGTTGGCCGTGCTGTCCTTGCCCGATGCCTCCGAATCTGCACCTGCCGCCGTGCTCGAGTCGCCGGTTGCCTTCGAGCGTGCGCCGTTGGCCGTGCTGTCCTTGCCGGACGCCTCCGAATCTGCACCTGCTGCCGTGCTCGAGTCGCCGGTTGCCTTCGAGCGTGCGCCGTTGGCCGTGCTGTCCGTGCCCGACGCCTGCGAATCTGCACCTGCTGCCGTGCTCGATTCGCCGGTTGCCGTCGAGCGTGCGCCGTTGGCCGTGCTGTCCTTGCCCGATGCCTCCGAATCTGCACCCGCCGCCGTGCTCGAGTCGCCGGTTGCCTTCGAGCGCGCGCCGTTGGCTGTGCTGTCCTTGCCTGACGCCTCCGAATCTGCACCCGTTGCCGTGCTCGAATCGCCGGTCGCCTTCGAACGCGCGCCGTTGGCCGTGCTGTCCTTGCCTGACGCCTGCGAATCTGCACCCGTCGCCGTGCTCGAATCGCCGGTCGCCTTCGAGCGCGCGCCGTTGGCCGTGCTGTCCTTGCCCGACGCCTCCGAATCTGCACCCGTCGCCGTGCTCGAATCGCCGGTCGCCTTCGAGCGTGCGCCGTTGGCCGTGCTGTCCGTGCCCGACGCCTCCGAATCTGCACCCGTCGCCGTGCTCGAGTCGCCGGTTGCCGATGCGTTCACACCGACTGCCGTACTCCCCGCCCCGGATGCATTCGAACTCTTGCCAACCGCGACACTGTCCTTGCCAGTGCCGGGGGACGGCAGCGAACCTTCGAGACGATTCTTCAGGTTCGAGACATCGCTCTGCAGGCCCGACAGCCTGCCGTTGATCGTCGACACGCTACTTTCCAGCGAGTCCACCCGTTCGCCGATCGTTTGCGCGTTCGCGTCTACGAGCATCAATCCCAGCATGCCCGTCACACCGACCGCGATCGCACGCTTGGCGAGCACGCGTGCGGTATCCGAAGCGGAATGCCCGCCCTTCATTTTCCGCATGTTATTCGGACCACTAATTATTTTCATAAGATTCCTAACCAAATCCACATCAAAAATTCCGGCGTGAAACTTCATCCACCAAATCTCAATATTGTTCGCGCCGCACTTGCGCGTTTTGCCGAAACATCGGGAGACGATGATGCATCCGGTACTCCGGAAATGTCGCCCCTCCGTCGCGCCCGGCAATCCGAGCGTGTCACCTTCCGAGGTGATCGCGGACCAGTATAGGAAGCACGGAGGTCCCGGAAAATAGGACAAGTTCTATTTTGCATTCCGGCGCTAAGAGATCCTTTAAATCACGCGCCGGTTCGTATGCGCGGCCGATATAAAACGCGCGGTCGAGCGGGATACGAAAAAGCCGCGCACCGAATACGATGCGCGGCTTGTCTGCTGCATTCGATTTCGACCGTCGGCGGCACATGACATATCGTGCGCCGCCCACGGATCAAACGACTCGCAGTGTCCCCATCATCCCCAGATCTTCATGTTCGAGGATGTGGCAATGAAACATGCGCTCGCCCGGCTCGGCCTGCGACGTGAGAATCGTCACAAGCTCGCCGCTGCGCACGTTCACGGTATCCCGCCATGCGCGGAACGGCTCGGGCGTGCGCGTGCCGTCCGATGCGCGCTCGATCACCTGGAATTGCGTGCCGTGCAAATGGAACGGGTGATCCATGTCGGTCGCATTGCGGATCGTCCAGCGCTCGACGTCGCCGCGGCGGCTCGTCAACGTCGCGCGATGCGGTGCATAGGTCGCGCCGTTGATCGTGAAGCGCATCCCAGCCGGACGGCCATGCATCGGGCCGTTCATCATCGCGTCCATGTCCATCTCTTCGCCGAACGCGACTTCCTTGTGCGCGACCGGCTCGCCGAGCGCCGGCACCGCGCGCAGCGTCGCCGGCAGCGCACGGGCGGCGGCCGGTGCGAACGCGACATCGGCCAGCGGCAGCGCCGGATCGGGCGGCAGGCTGCCGTGGCCGTCGTCGTGCGACATCGCCATCTTGCGGCGGTCGTATTCGGCCGCCTGCAGCACGGCGCGTGACGCGCGGTCGCCGGCGCGCACCAGCAGTTCCGCGCGCTCGCCCGGCGCGAGCAGCAGCGACGTCACGCGGCGCGGCGCATCGAAGAGCCCCCCGTCCGTGCCGGCATGCTCGAACGCGCGGCCGTCGTCGAACGCCACGCGCAGGTAGCGCGCGCTGCACGCGTTCCACACGCGCCAGCGCTCGTCACTCGCGACGTCGATCCGCGGCCGGCGCGCACCGTTGACGAGCACGAACTGGCCTTCGCGGCCGTTCATCCAGTCCATCATGTCGTTCGGCGCAATCGTGCCGTCGCGCGCAAGCTTCAGGTCGGACACGAACAGGTTGCGCTCGGGCCAGCCGGCGAGCGGATCGTCGGCGGCGCGCACGACGAACGGGCCGGCCAGCCCGCGGAACACCTGCTCGGCGGTCATCATGTGCGGATGCGGGTGATACCAGTAGGTGCCGGCACTGCCCTTCGGCAGCGTGAAACGGTATACGTGCGACGCACCCGGCGCGACGGGGTCGGACGGGTTGCCGTCCTGGTCGGGCGGCACCGGCAGGCCGTGCCAGTGGATCGTCGACGGTTGCGGCAGCTTGTTCACGAAGCGGATTTCGACCGTATCGCCCTCGCGGACGTCGATCAGCGGGCCGACCACCGGCCCCTGCGTGCCGGTGCCGAACTGCCAGAACGTCGTGGGGCGCGCTCCATGCAGCAGCGGACGCGCGACCGGCTGCGCGACCAGCGTCGCGCGAAACGTGCCGGGCTCGCGGCTTTCGTTCGCGAGCGTGCGGAGCGACGCAAGCGGCGCACCGGCCGGCAGCGCATCGGCCGCGGCGAGCGCGGCCGGCGCCGCCTTCGCGTGCTGCGTATGGCCCGCCATCCCCGACATGCCGGGCATGTCGTCCATCTGATCCATGCCGGCCATGCCCGCGTGTGCGGCATGCTGCGCCCAGGCGGTGCGCGCAAACAGCGATGCGGCCGCCACGCCGATGGCATGTGACAGGAAGGTTCTCCGTATCATCAATCGTTCCTCGTTATTCGTGCTGCGTCGCGCGGCCGTCGCGACACCCGCGCCGGCCGGTGCGCAAGCGCCCATGCGCGACGCGAAACCTGATGCCCGCGTCATCATAACCGCGGGTCGCGGCCGAAGTACCGCGGCACAGCGCGAGCGCGCGATACGCCGCAGTACGCGGCGGCTGGGCCTCACGGCCGCCGCGCCGTTCGGGCGGCGTTTTCAATCATCGGCCGACGCCGCGACGCCTCACTGCATTCATGCAGGCTACGCGGTCGACCGCACTCGCTGCCCGCGTTCGCCTCACCCCATCGAGGCAATTTCCCACCATCCGCTCATCCCGCCAGCGGCACGCCACGCACCTCCAATGCACGAACCAGTCGATTTTTCACGATGCGGAACAAGTCCCTGCGTTATAAAAATTCGTGGTGCACGGCACAAATTCGCTGTTTCGCGATGCCAAAAATCATTCCGCAATACGAAACACACCAAGTAACTTGATGTTTTTAAAAATGAATTTTTGTTTCGAGAAAGCGTTCTACGCGCACCATCGGTCGCGGCCACGGACGTAGACTGGGTTCCATGCACCGACGCTTCGCCACGACGGTCGATACGAAACCCAACCGGCGAGCGGCACACCAGAATCGCTTGTAATCAGAAAGGGAGAACGGAAATGAAGGGATTTCGCTTTGGTTCAGCGCTCGGGTCGTTCTACATCCTGCCGGGTAACGGCGGCTGGGAAGCGACGTTCGGCAACGCTCTGCTCGGCGCGTTCTCGTGCCCGGAAGTCGCCGCCGACCACATCTCCCGCGGCGACTGCGAGCAACCGTCCGAACTGGATACTGCCACGCTCGAAGTGCCGCCCGAAATCAGCGAATGGGAAATCGTGCACGTCTGAATGGCACGCCTGCAACGAAAAACGCCCCGGGCGACCGGGGCGTTTTTATTGTCGGCGAAGCGGCGAGCCGTGAAGCCCGCCGCGTCGGCGGCTGCCGTTGCCGTCGCGCGCGCGTGGGCGCGGCCGGCGTCAGGCGACTGCGTCGACGATGGCGTTCAGCGTTGCGCTCGGGCGCATCGCCTGGCTCGTCAGCTCGACGTTCGGACGGTAGTAGCCGCCGATCGCCTGCGCGGTGCCCTGCGCGGCCGACAGTTCTTCCAGGATGCGCGCTTCGCTGGCGGCCAGCGACTTCGCGACGCCTTCGAACTGCGCCTTCAGCGCGGCATCGTCGGTCTGCTCGGCCAGCGCCTGCGCCCAGTACAGGCACAGGTAGAAATGGCTGCCGCGGTTGTCGAGGCCGCCGACCTTGCGTGCGGGCGACTTGTTCTCGTCCAGGAACTTGCCGGTCGCCTGGTCAAGCGTCTTCGCGAGCACGAGCGCCTTCGGGTTCTGGTAAGCGTGGCCGAGGTGTTCGAGCGACGCGGCCAGTGCCAGGAATTCGCCCAGCGAATCCCAGCGCAGGAAGCCTTCCTCGACGAACTGCTGAACGTGCTTCGGTGCCGAGCCGCCGGCGCCCGTTTCGAACATCCCGCCGCCGGCCATCAGCGGCACGATCGACAGCATCTTCGCGCTGGTGCCGAGTTCCATGATCGGGAACAGGTCGGTCAGGTAGTCGCGCAGCACGTTGCCCGTGACCGAGATCGTGTCCTTGCCCGCGCGGATGCGCTCGAGCGAGAAACGCGTCGCGTCGACCGGCGTCATGATGCGAATGTCGAGGCCGTTCGTGTCGTGATCCTTCAGGTAGCGTTCGACCTTCGCGATGATCTGCGCGTCGTGCGCACGTGCCGGATCGAGCCAGAAGACGGCCGGCGCGCCGGTCGCGCGGGCACGGTTCACCGCGAGCTTGACCCAGTCCTGCACCGGTGCGTCCTTCGTCTGGCACATGCGCCAGATGTCGCCCGACTCGACCGCGTGCTCGAGCAGCACGTTGCCGGCCTCGTCCGTGACGCGCACGACGCCATCGGCCGGGATCAGGAACGTCTTGTCGTGCGAACCGTATTCCTCGGCCGCCTGCGCCATCAGGCCGACGTTCGGCACGCTGCCCATCGTGACCGGGTCGAATGCGCCGTGCTGCTTGCAGTCTTCGATCACGGCCTGGTAGACGCCCGCGTAGCAGCGGTCCGGAATCACGGCCTTCGCGTCGGACAGTTCGCCGTCCGGGCCCCACATGCCGCCCGAGTCGCGGATCATCGCCGGCATCGATGCGTCGACGATCACGTCGCTCGGCACGTGCAGGTTCGTGATGCCCTTGTCCGAGTTGACCATCGCGAGACGCGGGCGCACTGCGTACTCGGCCTTGACGTCGGCTTCGATCGCTTCGCGCGTGTCGGCCGGCAGATCCTTCAGGCGTGCGTACAGGTCGCCGATCCCGTTGTTCGGGTTGAAGCCGAGTTGCGCCAGCACGTCCGCGTGCTTCGCGAGCGCGTCGCGGTAGAACACCGACACGAAGTGACCGAACAGGATCGGGTCCGAGACCTTCATCATGGTCGCCTTCAGGTGCACCGAGAACAGCACGTCCTGCGCCTTCGCGTCGGCGATCTGCGCTTCGATGAAGCTGCGCAGCGCCTTGCGGCTCATCACCGATGCGTCGATGACTTCATCGGCCTTCACGGCCGTCTTTTCCTTCAGCACCTTCTTCACGCCGTCGGTCGTCGTGAGTTCGATCTTCACGCTGCCGGCCGCGGCGATCAACGCCGACTTTTCGCTGCCGTAGAAGTCGCCTTCGGTCATGTGCGCGACGTGCGCCTTCGACGTGGCCTTCCATGCGCCCATCTTGTGCGGGTGCTTGCGGGCGTAGTTCTTCACCGACAGCGGCGCGCGGCGATCCGAGTTGCCCTCGCGCAGCACCGGGTTCACCGCGCTGCCCTTGATCTTGTCGTAGCGGGCCTTGACCGCCTTCTCTTCGTCGGTCGACGGATCTTCCGGATACGCCGGCAGCTTGTAGCCCTGCGCCTGCAGTTCCGCGATCGCGGCCTTGAGCTGCGGCACCGATGCGCTGATGTTCGGCAGCTTGATGATGTTCGCTTCCGGCTTCAGCGTGAGCTGGCCCAGCTCGGCCAGATCGTCGGAACCCTTCTGCTCCGGCGGCAGGACGTCGGCGAATGCCGCGATGATGCGGCCGGCGAGCGAGATGTCGCGCGTTTCGACGGCGACGCCGGACGAGCGCGTGAAGGCCTTGACGATCGGCAGCAGCGAATAGGTCGCGAGCGCAGGCGCTTCGTCGGTGAGGGTATAGATGATCTTGGGCGAAGTGGACATGGTGGTCAAAGCATTGCTACGTGAATGTTGGACTGAGAAGCGCCGGCGGTAACCGGCGGGGAGCGACCGGGTGGGTCGCGAAAGTGGCGCGCCGGCTCAGCCGGGCGGTGGTGTTGCGAGGGCCGTCATGTTCTACCTTGCAGGGCATGCGGGCCGCAGCGCGGCGCCGCGGCCCGCACGCCGGACCGCCCTGCCAACAAACCTGCCATCCACGAAACGCCCCGGCGCCGGCAGTAGGCGCCGGGGCGGCCGGCAATCCGCCGGCCCACCCCGGAAGGGGTCTTACATGTTCTCGATCAGCACTTCGCCGAAGCCGGAGCACGACACCTGCGTCGCGCCTTCCATCAGGCGCGCGAAGTCGTACGTGACGCGCTTCTGCAGGATCGACTTTTCCATCGCGGCGATGATCGTGTCGGCCGCTTCCGTCCAGCCGAGGTGGCGCAGCATCATTTCCGCCGACAGGATCTCCGAACCGGGGTTCACGTAATCCTTGCCCGCGTACTTCGGCGCCGTGCCGTGTGTCGCCTCGAACATCGCGACCGAATCCGACAGGTTCGCGCCCGGCGCGATCCCGATGCCGCCGACCTGCGCGGCCAGTGCGTCGGAGATGTAGTCGCCGTTCAGGTTCAGCGTCGCGATCACGTCGTATTCGGCCGGACGCAGCAGGATCTGCTGCAGGAATGCATCGGCGATCGAATCCTTGATGACGATCTCGTTGCCCGTCTTCGGGTTCTTCACGCGCATCCACGGGCCGCCGTCGATCAGCTCGCCGCCGAATTCCTTCTGCGCGAGCGCGTAGCCGGCGTCACGGAACAGGCCTTCCGTGAACTTCATGATGTTGCCCTTGTGCACCAGCGTGACCGACTTGCGATCGTTGTCGATCGCATACTGGATCGCCTTGCGCACGAGACGCTCGGTGCCTTCGGTCGACACGGGCTTGACGCCGATCCCCGAGGTTTCCGGGAAGCGGATCTTCTTCACGCCCATCTCGTCCTGCAGGAACTTGATCACCTTCTTCGCCTGCTCGGAGCCCGCGGCCCACTCGATGCCCGCGTAGATGTCTTCCGAGTTCTCGCGGAAGATCACCATGTCGATCTTTTGCGGCTCGCGCACCGGCGAGGGCACGCCCTTGAAATACTGGACCGGGCGCAGGCACACGTACAGGTCGAGTTCCTGGCGCAGCGCGACGTTCAGCGAACGGATGCCGCCGCCGACCGGGGTCGTGAGCGGCCCCTTGATCGACACCACGTATTCCTTCAGCACCTGCAGCGTTTCGTCCGGCAGCCACACGTCCGGACCGTACACCTTCGTCGCCTTCTCGCCCGCGAAGATCTCCATCCAGTGGATCTTGCGCTTGCCCTTGTAGGCATGGGCCACCGCCGCGTCGACGACCTTGATCATGACCGGCGTGATATCGAAGCCCGTACCGTCGCCTTCGATATAGGGAATGATCGGCTGATCGGAAACGTTGAGCGAGTAGTCCTTGTTGACGGTGATCTTGTCACCGCCCTCCGGAACCTTGATGTGCTGATACGGCATGATCGACTCCAGTGACGTGGCTGAGCAGGTGATGCTGGTCGAAACTGCGCGCGTGGCGAGGTGGCCTTGCCACCTTCGTGACGGCAACAGCGAGCCGCTATTCTAGCGCCCCAATCGGGGCCGGCGGCACGAAGCGCGACGCTGCGTATCAAGTCTTCCCTTATGTCTTATATAAGACAGATGACTTGCCGTTCCGTATTATGCATTAAGATTCCGCCATTTGCCATAGACCGCCGACCCGCCTTCCCGCGGCCCGCCGCGCGGGCGCCCCGCCATGACCCTGATCGCCCTCAACAAGCCGTTCGGCACGATTTGCCAGTTTTCCGCGCACGAGACGCGGCCGTCGCTCGGCGACTGGGTAAAAACGCCCGGCGTTTACCCGGCCGGCCGGCTGGACGCGGACAGTGAGGGCCTGCTGCTGCTCACCGACGACGGCGCGCTGCAGGCGCGCATCGCGGAGCCGCGCCACAAGCTCGTCAAGCGCTACTGGGCGCAGGTCGACGGCGCGCCGGGCCCGGCCGACCTGAAGGCGCTCGCGCGCGGCGTCGATCTCGGCGACTGCGTGACGCGCCCGTGCCGCGCCGAATTCATCGAGCCGCCCGACGCGCTGTGGCCGCGCAACCCGCCGATCCGCTACCGCGCCGCGATTCCGACCACGTGGATCGAACTGGCGATCACCGAAGGCAAGAATCGGCAGGTGCGCCGGATGACGGCCGCGATCGGCTTCCCGACGTTGCGTCTCGTGCGCGTGGGCATCGGCGCGCTGGACATATTCGCGCTCGGCATTGCGCCGGGCGAAACAATCGCGCTGCCGCCACGCGCCCCGTGGGACGGTTTTGCCCGCGACGCATGAGTGCGTCGGCAACTTTCGGTTTTTTCGTCATCTTTTTCGTCAACCGCCGGCGAAGATCGCGCGTTAAACCACGCAGATGCCATCCTGAGCTATCCGGCATTGGCAGCCGAACCGGTATTTCCGTGTTTGCGTCACGAAAGCGACGTTTTATTCGAATACGATTCGGCGCCCGCAGCGCAATGAGAAATTTCTCGAAGCGTCTGTCAACCGAAAGGTGGATGGCACCGTTAGACGACATGACTCCTATGCCGGGTCATTTGGTTAATTAACTAAAGCTGAGGAACACAACATGAACAAACTGATCGCCGCTCTGGTCGCTGGTCTCTTCGCAACGGCTGCTTTCGCACAAGCTTCGGCTCCGGAAGCTGCTTCGGCTGCTGCTCCCGCAGCTGCTTCGGCACCGGCAAAGCACACGGCCAAGAAGCACCACGCAAAGAAGAAGCACCACGCAGCGAAGAAGGCAGCTAGCGAAGCCGAAGCGCCGGCAGCTGCTTCGAACTAAGCAAGCTGGTTGTAATAACGCAGTCAAGAACACGCAGTCTTGCCGTTCTTACGGCGTTGAAAGGCAGATCACCGCGAGGCGATCTGCCTTTTTCTTTTTGTGCCCGCCCGCGCGCTTCGCGTACCATGCGGGTCTCGTTTTCCCGATAGGAGCCTTGCTGTGCGATTCTCCCTGCGCTTGTCGCTCGGCCGCCTTGCGCGCGCCGCCGTGTTCCCCGCCGCGCTCGCCGTCCTCGCACTCGGCGTGCACACCGCCCACGCGCAGATGCCGCCCGGCGCCAAGCAGCCGAGCGAATTCCCGCACGTGAAGCTGCGCGCCGGCATGTACGTGATCGACGCGGCCGTCGCTGCGAACGACGCCGACCGCGAACAGGGGCTGATGTACCGGTCGCAGCTCGGGCCGAACGAAGGCATGCTGTTCGTGTTCAACGAGAACGCCGTGCACTGCTTCTGGATGAAGAACACGCTGATTCCGCTGTCGATCGCGTTCATCCGGGCGGACGGCACGATCACCGACATCGACGAGATGCGGGCCGAGACGACCGACAATCACTGCCCGCGCAACAACGGCGTCTATGCGCTCGAAATGAGCAAGGGCTGGTTCGCCGCGAAGGGCATCAAGCCGGGCATGAAGCTCGACGGGCTGCCCAAGCCCCAGTAACGGCGAGTGCCGCGGCGCCGCCGCGCATCGACCGAAGCCGGCCGCCCGTTGCGCGCCGGCTTTTTTTTCGCGCGCCGGCGGCGCCCGCCTTGATTCGGCCGACGCTGGCCGCATCTGCAAAAGCCACGGACAAGCGCTATCCTTTAAATCTCGCTTGTTCCAATCCGGACCGGCCCAGCCGGCCCGCTTACGATCCGAACCACCAGGAGGTTCACGTGCCCCGCAAAACCCCCATCGAGCGCTATCGCAACATCGGGATCAGCGCTCACATCGATGCCGGCAAGACCACGACGACCGAGCGCATCCTGTTTTACACCGGCGTGAGCCACAAGATCGGCGAAGTGCACGACGGCGCGGCCACGATGGACTGGATGGAGCAGGAGCAGGAACGCGGCATCACGATCACGTCGGCCGCGACCACGGCCTTCTGGAAGGGCATGGCCGGCAACTATCCGGAACACCGGATCAACATCATCGACACCCCCGGGCACGTCGACTTCACGATCGAGGTCGAGCGCTCGATGCGCGTGCTCGACGGCGCGTGCATGGTGTACGACTCGGTCGGCGGCGTGCAGCCGCAGTCCGAAACCGTGTGGCGCCAGGCGAACAAGTACAAGGTGCCGCGCATCGCGTTCGTCAACAAGATGGACCGCGTCGGCGCGGACTTCTTCCGCGTGCAGCGCCAGATCGGCGAGCGCCTGAAGGGCGTCGCGGTGCCGATCCAGATCCCGATCGGCGCGGAAGAACATTTCCAGGGTGTCGTCGATCTCGTCAAGATGAAGGCGATCGTCTGGGACGACGAAAGCCAGGGCGTGAAGTTTTCCTACGAGGAGATCCCGGCGAACCTCGTCGAGCTCGCGCACGAATGGCGCGGGAAGATGGTCGAGGCCGCCGCGGAAGCCAGCGAGGAACTGCTCGAGAAGTACCTGCACGACCATGAGTCGCTGACCGAGGACGAGATCAAGGCCGCGCTGCGCCAGCGCACGATCGCGAACGAGATCGTGCCGATGCTGTGCGGCAGCGCGTTCAAGAACAAGGGTGTGCAGGCAATGCTCGACGCGGTGATCGACTACCTGCCGTCGCCGGTCGACGTGCCGGCCATCCTCGGCCACGACTTCGCCGATCCGGAAAAACCGGCGGAACGCCACCCGAGCGACGACGAGCCGTTCTCGTCGCTCGCGTTCAAGATCATGACCGACCCGTTCGTCGGCCAGCTGATCTTCTTCCGCGTGTATTCGGGCGTCGTCAATTCGGGCGACACGGTGCTGAACGCGACGAAGGACAAGAAGGAGCGGCTCGGCCGGATCCTGCAGATGCACGCGAACGAGCGCAAGGAAATCAAGGAAGTGCGCGCGGGCGACATCGCGGCGGCGGTCGGCCTGAAGGAAGCGACGACGGGCGACACGCTGTGCGATCCGACCAAGCCGATCATCCTCGAGAAGATGGAATTCCCGGAGCCGGTGATCTCGCAGGCCGTCGAGCCGAAGACAAAGGCCGACCAGGAGAAGATGGGCCTGGCGCTGAACCGTCTCGCGCAGGAGGATCCGTCGTTCCGCGTGCAGACCGACGAGGAAAGCGGCCAGACCATCATCTCGGGGATGGGCGAGCTGCACCTCGAAATCCTGGTCGACCGGATGAAGCGCGAGTTCGGCGTCGAGGCGACGGTCGGCAAGCCGCAGGTCGCGTACCGCGAAACGGTGCGCACGACGGCGTCCGACGTCGAAGGCAAGTTCGTCAAGCAGTCGGGCGGGCGCGGCCAGTACGGGCATGCGGTGATCACGCTCGAGCCGAACCCCGGCAAGGGCTACGAGTTCCTCGACGAAATCAAGGGCGGCGTGATTCCGCGCGAATTCATCCCGGCCGTCGACAAGGGCATCACCGAGACGCTGAAGAGCGGCGTGCTCGCCGGCTACCCGGTCGTCGACGTCAAGGTGCACCTGACGTTCGGCTCGTACCACGACGTCGACTCGAACGAAAACGCGTTCCGGATGGCCGGCTCGATGGCGTTCAAGGAAGCGATGCGCCGTGCGAAGCCCGTGCTGCTCGAGCCGATGATGGCCGTCGAGGTCGAGACGCCCGAGGATTTCATGGGCAACGTGATGGGTGACCTGTCGAGCCGGCGCGGCATCGTGCAGGGGATGGAGGACATCGCGGGCGGCGGCGGCAAGCTCGTGCGCGCCGAAGTGCCGCTTGCCGAGATGTTTGGCTATTCGACGTCGCTGCGCTCGGCCACGCAAGGCCGTGCGACGTACACGATGGAGTTCAAGCAATACGCTGAAACGCCGGCCAACGTGTCGGAAGGCGTGATCAACGCGAAAGTGAAGTAAGCGCCGGGCGCGTGCGCCCGACGGCAAGCCGCAGGCCCGTCCGGTTCCGGACGGGCTTTTTTTCGTCCGTCGAGCGCGCCGATGCGCGCGGCCGCCGACGGGTTCGATCGGCACGCCAGGCATTTTTTTCACATGCCACAATGGATCGCGATTCGTCCGATGGAACCTTCCCCATGCCGCCCACCCCTGCCCTGCGCCGCCTGCTGACGCTGTATGCGGGCCTGATCGCCGCCAACATCGCCGTCTGGCTGTGGGCGCTCGCGGTGCTGCGCGACCATCCGCTGCTGCTCGGCACCGCCGCGATCGCGTACGGGCTCGGGCTGCGTCATGCGGTCGACGCCGATCACATCGCCGCGATCGACGTCGCGACGCGCAAGCTGATGCAGGACGGCCAGCGTCCGGTGACCGTCGGCCTGTTCTTCTCGCTCGGCCACTCGACGATCGTGATTGCCGCGACGCTCGGCATCGCGCTGACCGCGTTCGCGCTGCGCGACCGTTTCGACGCATTCCGCGAGATCGGCGGCACGATCGGCACGGCGGTGTCCGCGACGTTCCTGCTCGTGCTCGCATGCATGAACCTGGTGATTCTGCGCGGCGTGTGGCGGCGCTACCGCGGCGCGCCGGACCATGCCCATGCCGGCGCGCACACGCATCGGGCGGGCGGGCTCGTGTCGCGGCTGCTGCGCCCGCTGTTCCGGTTCGTGTCGAAAAGCTGGCACATGTATCCGGTCGGCGTGCTGTTCGGCCTCGGTTTCGATACTGCAACAGAAATCGCGCTGCTCGCGATCGCGGCCGCGCAGGCAAGCCACGCGCTGCCGCTCTACACGGTCATGCTGTTTCCCGCGCTGTTCGCGGCCGGCATGACGCTGATCGACTCGACCGACAACGTGCTGATGATTCATGCGTACGGTTGGGCGATGGACGACCCGCAGCGCAAGCTGCTCTATAACGCGAGCATCACGCTGCTGTCGGCGGTCGTCGCGCTGGCCGTCGGCGGGATCGAGGCCGCCGGCCTGCTCGCCGACAAGCTGTCGCTGACGGGCCCCGTACGCGATGCGCTCGATACGCTCGGCGAACACTTCGGCGCGATCGGCTATGGCATCGTCGCGCTGTTCCTCGTCGGCTGGATCGCGTCGATCCTGTGCCATCGCTGGCCGCGCGCTGCCGATCCAACGGCGCGCTGATCTGGTCAGACGTTTCATTCCAGAAACAAAATGTGCCCGACAGCGTTTCACGCGCTGTCGGGCGACGAGTGCACGCCTTGCGCCACGGGCATAGCCGGCCGGTGGCACGAATCTCGCAGATAGGGATTCGCACGGCGGGCCCGCGTGCCGATCCGAGTTCGCAGCTGGCCTCCGGCGCCAGCGCGACACGCATCGGCCGCCGATACGACATTGCATCGTTGTTGGTCCCCTGCATCACACGTTGACGGTCGCGCGTGACGAGGCATCGCGCCCATCGGGGAGATCAATGATGAGCATAACGAAACAATTGTCCCGCACTGCGGGCCGGCGCTTTCACACGACCCTGCTGGCCGCAGCCGCGTTTGCATGCTGCTGCTCGTACGCCAGTGCGCAGGACGCGACGCCCGGCGCCGCGCCCGACGCGATTGCGGGCGCGGACCCCGTGATGATGCTGGTCGAGGATGCGGCGTCCTGCGCCGCCAATCCGGCTGCATGCGCGGTACACGTCTATGCCGGCCGTGACGCGGCAGGCAGCGGGGCCGGCAATACCACTCGCGGTGGCAGTCCGGGTAATGGCGGAAGCGGCGGGAGCGGCGCGGTCGGGCCCGCGGGGCTCGGTGGCTCCACGGGATCAACATCCGGCGGTATGAATGGCACGGGCAGTGGCGGGACTGCATCCGGCAACGGAGGTAAGGGTAATGGGACTTCGGGTGGTGGCACTTCGGGTAACGGCACTTCGGGTGGTGGTACTTCTGGTAGTGGCACTTCTGGCGGCGGCACTTCTGGTGGCGGTACTTCGGGTGGCGGTACTTCGGGCGGTGGCACTTCCGGCGGCGGCACTTCGGGTGGCGGCACTTCGGGTGGTGGCACTTCGGGTGGTGGCACTTCGGGTGGTGGCACTTCGGGTGGCGGCACTTCGGGTGGCGGCACTTCGGGTGGCGGTACCTCAGGTGGCGGTACCTCGGGTGGCGGCACTTCGGGTGGCGGCACTTCGGGTGGCGGCACTTCGGGTGGCGGCACTTCGGGTGGTCATGGTGGTCACGGCGGTGGTGGTCATGGCGACGGTGGCGGCAATGGTGGTGGAAATGGCGTAGGTAACGGTGGCGGCAACGGCGGCGGTCACGGCGGCGGTCACGGCGGCGGCAACGGCAACGGCAACGGCAACGGCGGCGGCAACGGCGGCGGCAGCGGCGGCGGCAGCGGCAGCGGCAGCGGCAGCGGCGGCGGCAACGGCGGCGGTCACGGCGGCGGTCACGGTGGCGGTCACGGCGGCGGCAACGGCGGCGGCAACGGCGGCGGCAACGGTGGCGGCAACGGTGGCGGCAACGGCGGCGGCAACGGCGGCGGCAACGGCGGCGGCAGCGGTGGCGGCAACGGCGGCGGCAACGGCGGCGGCAACGGCGGCGGCAACGGTGGCGGCAGCGGTGGCGGCAGCGGTGGCGGCAGCGGTGGCGGCAACGGTGGCGGTCACGGCGGCGGCAACGGCGGCGGCAGCGGCGGCAGCGGCGGCAGCGGCGGCAGCGGCAGCGGCAGCGGTGGCCAAGGTAACGGCGGCAGCGGCGGCAGCGGCGGCAGCACCGGCGGTCACGGAATCGGTGGCCACGGCAATGGCGGTGGCAACGGTAATGGCAACGGCAATGGTGGGACCGGCAGCGGCGGCGCCAACGGTGTCGGCAACGGCAGCGGCGGAGGCGGCAGCGGCGGATCGGCCGGTGGCCATGGCCACTGACCGGCGCATCGCCTGAGCAGTGCCGTCAGAGCATTTCGAGCGCGCGCTTGCTGCGCGGCGGACGGAAATAACCGTCGATCTGCGCGCGCTCGTCATCGCTCAACACGAGATCGAGCGCCGCACGATTGTCGCGCACGTGCTCGATCCGCGACGCCTTCGGAATCGCGAACACACCCGGTTGCGCGAGCACCCAGGCAAGCGCGACACGCGTCACCGACACGCCGCGCTGCCGCGCGATCTCGTCGAGCGGCGAGCGCTTCGGCAGCCGCCCGTGATCGACGGGGCTGTAGGCCATCGCGGGTATCCGGTGGTCGGCGAGCCACGGCAGCAGGTCGAATTCCGGACCACGCCGCACGATGTTGTAGAGGATCTGGTTGGTCGCGCACGCGCCGCCGCCCGCGTCGTCGATGAGTTCGGCCATGTCGGCCGTATCGAAGTTGCTGACGCCCCAGTGCCGGATCTTGCCCGCGCGCCGCAACGCCTCGAACCCCTCCACCGTCTCCTCGAGCGGCACCGAACCGCGCCAGTGCAGCAGGTACAGGTCGAGACGATCGGTACGCAAACGTTCGAGGCTCGCCTCACACGCGGCGACGACGCCACGCCTGCTCGCATGATGCGGGTACACCTTGCTGACGAGGAAGACGTCGTCGCGCAGGCCGGCCAGCGCGTCGCCGACGAGTTCCTCGGTCGCGCCATCGCCGTACATCTCGGCGGTGTCGACGAGCGTCATCCCGAGCGCGATCCCCTCGCGCAATGCGGCGATCTCGTCGGCGCGGCGCGCGGGGCGCTCGCCCATTTCCCAGGTGCCCAGGCCGAGCTTCGGAATCGTCTCGCCGTCCGGCAGGACGACCGTGGCGATCGTGTCTGTCATGCGTTCCTCGCTGCGGTTCGTGGCCGCGCACCGCGGCCGAAGCATCGAATACGACGCATCAGTGTAGTCAATCGGTGCGGCATCCACCTATTACACGGCAAAAACCGGCTATAACGGCGCCGCATGATGACTTAGAATGGCCGGCAACCTGATCGATACCCATTCCATGAAGTCACCCACGGACGACCGCTGGCAGGACCTGCGCCCCGACCCCGACAACGACACGCCGCTCTATCTGCAGCTCGCCCGCAAGCTCGGCGACGCGATCCACGACAATCGCTGGGCGGCCGGCGAGGCGCTACCGTCCGAGCGCGTGCTGTCCGAAGCGCTCGGCGTGTCGCGCATCACCGCGCGCAAGGCGATCGCGCTGCTCGTCGAGCAGGGCCTGATCCGCCGCACGCAAGGCGCCGGCAACTTCATCCAGCCGCGTTACGAGGATCCGCTGTCGCGGCTGTCGAGCTTCAGCGAAATGCTCGAGCGCCGCGGCTTCAAGCCGAGCTCGCAATGGCTCGAGCGCGAAATCCAGCCGGCGAACCGCGACGAAGTGATTCAGCTGGGGCTGTCGCCGGCCGCATCCGTTACACGGCTGAAGCGCCTGCGCCTTGCCGACGGCATCGTGATGGCCGTCGAGAACTCGACGTTCCCCGCCACGCTGATTCCCGATCCGCAGGCGATCGGCGGTTCGCTGTACAGCTATCTCGAAGCGCGCGGCACGCCGATCGTGCGCGCGCTGCAGCATTTCCGCGCAGTCAACGCGACCGACGAGATCGCGCAACAGATGGGCATCGCGCCGCACGACGCGCTGCTGCTGATCACGCGGATCGGCTACACGGCCGACCAGCGCGCGATCGAGCTCACCGATACCTACTGCCGCAACGATTACTACGACTTCGTCGTCGAGCTGCGCAAGTAACGGGCACGGCGCCGCCGGCGCTCACAGCCAGCGCGCGTCGTCCGTGCCGAGCGGAACGGGCGGCCGGGCGAAGCGTGGCGGCGTCGCCGACAGGCGTTCGGCCGGACGCACCGCATCGATCGTGCCGAACGGCGACGCGCTCCGGTCGATCCGGTCGCGCACGTCGTCGGGCGTGAACTCCGGTGCGTGCAGACCGTCCGGCACCACGCCGAACGATTGCAGCCAGCGCCCCGTCTGCGCGAGCGACAACCGCACGTGCCAGCTTCCCCCCTCCGTCGCCCGCCGCGCGAGCGCGATCATCGCGCCGAACGCGGCCAGATACCCCGTCGCATGATCGAGCGCCTGGCACGGCAGATGGCGCGGGCCGTCCGCGTGCGCGGCGCGCTGCTCGCTCCATGCAATGCCGCTCGCCGACTGCACGAGGCTGTCGAAGCCGCGCCGCATCGACCACGGTCCCGCGTGCCCATAAGCAGATACCGACACGCAGACGATGCCCGGCCGCAGTTCCGCGAGCGCCTGCGGCGAGAACCCGCGCGCCGCGAGCGCGCCCGGGCGATAGGCCTGCAGGAATACGTCGGCGTGGCGTGCGAGATCGCGCAACGCGGTGACGCCCGCCGGCTCGCGCAGATCGATCCACGTCGAGCGCTTGCCGCGCCCGTTGTCGATCACGAGCGACGCGATGTTCGGCAGGTGCGGGCCGTTGACGAGCAGCGTTTGCGCGCCGTGCGACGCGAGCGTGCGGCCCGCGACCGGCCCCGCGATGATGCGCGTGAGATCGAGCACGCGCACGCCCGCGAGCGGCTGGTCGGGCTCGCCGCGTCCGATCGCCTCGACGGGCGCATCGCCGATCCGCTCGATCTCGAACAGCGGCAGCGACGCGAGCGTGCGCGCCTGGTCGTGCGCAGCCCATTCGTCAGGGGTTCTGATCAATGCCGCGCACAGGCCGGCCTCGGCCAGCGCGGTATCGAGCGCCGCGCCGTCCCACGTGCGGATCGCCGCGGCAACGTCGTCACGCCGCGGGCCGCAGCCGAGCACGTCGAGAATCCCGTGCAGGTGATGCGCAAAGTTCGCATGCAGCTGGATCCAGCGTCCGTCGCGCGTGTCGTAGAAGCCCGTCACCGGATGACGCGGCTCGGGCGGCGGCCCATCGTCGACGCGCAGGTAGCGTTCGCTGCGGAACGCGACGAGCGCATCGCGCATCGACACGTCGACGCGCTGCGCGACACCCGTGCGGAACCGGTGACATTCGGCCGCCGCGAGGCCCGCTGCCGCGATGGTCGCCGCGGCCAGCGTGCCGACGTGGAACGTCGACGGCAGCGTCGGGTCCTGCCCCGTCACGGCCGCGCGGGCCAGCGCGTCAGGCGCGCCGTGCGCGAGTTGCCACAAACGGGTCAATGCGAGTTCGGGTGTCATGGTGAAAGCGCGCCGTTGAGGAGACTCAATCGAGTCTAGAATTCGCGACGGGCGCGATCAATCTTGATTGCCCGAATCAATGCATAACGAATAGTTGTAGCCGGGCCGCGTTTCATGCGCCCCGACAGGAGCGATCCGCATGACGTCCCTCAGCGCGCCGGAAGCCGCCGGCATCCTCGGTGTCAGCGTGAGCACCCTTTATGCGTATGTGAGCCGCGGGCTGCTGCGTTCGCTGCCCGACGGCGCGAGCAAGCGCCGCCGCTACGATGCGGACGAGGTGCGTCTGCTCGCCCGCCGTCGCGCCGATGCAAAACGCGCGGGCGGCGTCGCCGAACGTTCGCTCGACTGGGGCGTGCCCGTGCTCGAATCGCGGATCACGCAGATCGCCGACGGCCGCCTGCACTACCGCGGCGCCGACGCGATCGCGCTCGCGAACGACGCGACGCTCGAGGAAGCGGCCGCACGGTTGTGGGATTGTCCGCCCGCGCGGCTCGCCGCCGCATCGCCGGCATCGACCGGTTTCGACACCGCGCAGTGGGACGACTGGGCGCGCCGCTGGGCGCATCTGGCGCCGCTCGAGCGCACGCTGGTGCTGCTACCCGCCGCGGCCGCGTCGCTGCCGCGCCTGTGGGCGCAGGGGCGCGACGCGCAGTTCGACGCGGCCACGCTGCTGCTGCGCGTGACGGCGGCCGCGCTGGCCGGCAGCACGCCGAACGACGCGCCCGTGCACCGGCAGCTCGCCGTCGCGTGGCGCATCCGGCGACGCGACGAAGTCGACCTGCTGCGCCGCGCGCTCGTGTTGTGCGCCGATCACGAGCTGAACCCGTCGACCTTTGCGGTGCGCTGCATCGCATCGACCGGCACCCATCTGTTCGGCGCGATCGCGGGCGGGCTCGCCGCGCTGTCGGGCCCGCGCCACGGCGGCGAGACGTTCCGTGCGGCCGCCCTGCTCGATGAAGCGGCGCGCGCCGCCGACCTCGACCGCTATCTCGCGCTGCGCGTCGCGCACGACGAACGCGCGGACGGCGCACGCACGGCGCTGTCCGGCTTCGCGCACCCGCTCTATCCGGACGGCGATCCGCGTGCCCGCGCGTTGCTCGACGCACTGCACGCGACGCTGCCCGACCGGGCGCCGCTACAGGTGGCTCGCGCGCTCGCCGCGCGCGTGGAAGCGGCGACCGGTCTGCGCCCGTCGATCGATTTCGCGCTCGCGGTGCTGGAGCGCACGCTTGCGCTGCCCGACGGCGCCGCGTTCACGCTGTTCGCGGCCGGCCGCACCGCGGGCTGGATCGCGCATGCGCTCGAACAGTATGTGGACGGCAAGCTGATCCGGCCTCGCGCACGCTACGTCGGCAGCGATGCGACGGCCTGAGCGCGGCCGGTGCGCCATGCGGCAAACCGTCGCCACGCGATCGGCGCGGCGTGCACGGCCGGCGCCGCCTGCGGGCCGAACGCGAACACCGCACCGCCCGCCGCAGCGCTGATCCATACGCGCATGCCGGGCAGCAGCGAGAGCGACTCGCCGGCGCGCAGCCAGTGATCGTCGGGCCGGCCCTCGACCGTCACCCACAGGTCGCCGTCCGCGACCCGCAGCGCGGTGCAATCGACGATCCGCCACCGCGCGGCCGGCTCGTTGCCGTCCATCTCGTAGAGTCGCAGTTCGCGCATGGCGGCCTCCGGGTCGCGTGGGTTCGATGACACCAGTATTCCGGACGGCGGCAACACACGGACAGATACGCCTGCAGACACTTTCGGCTGAACTGTACCGGTCCGCCGGCGGACGGGCGTCCGCCCGGTGCCGGTACGCCCGGTGCCGGTCGCTCGGTTTCATGTCCTGACGGCCGGCGAGCCCCCCATTCTGCGTGTTCCGGCGGCTTTGCCTACAATGGCGGCTGTCCCGCGCCCCCCGGTCTGCCCCCATGTTCCAACTCCCGCCCGCCGCCGCTTCCGGCGAAAAGAACCTCACCGTGATGCTGTGGCTCGTCGCGACGGGCTTCTTCATGCAGACGCTCGATGCGACGATCGTCAACACGGCGCTGCCGTCGATGGCCTTGAGTCTCGGCGAATCTCCGCTACGGATGCAGTCGGTCGTGATCGCGTACTCGCTGACGATGGCGGTGATGATTCCGGTTTCGGGCTGGCTCGCGGATACATTCGGCACGCGGCGCGTGTTCTTCAGCGCGATCCTGGTGTTCTCGCTCGGCTCGCTGCTGTGCGCGAACGCGCATACGCTGCAGCAGCTCGTCGCGTTCCGCGTCGTCCAGGGGGTGGGCGGCGCGATGCTGCTGCCGGTCGGGCGGCTCGCCGTGCTGCGCACGTTCCCGGCCGAACGCTACCTGAGCGCGCTGTCGTTCGTCGCGATTCCCGGGCTGATCGGTCCGCTGATCGGGCCGACGCTCGGCGGCTGGCTCGTGAAGATCGCGTCGTGGCACTGGATCTTCCTGATCAACGTGCCGGTGGGCGTCGCCGGCTGCATCGCGACCTTCTACTCGATGCCCGACTCGCGCAACCCGGCCGTCGGCCGCTTCGACCTGAAGGGCTATCTGCTGCTGACGATCGGGATGGTCGCGATCTCGCTGTCGCTCGACGGGCTCGCCGATCTCGGCATGCAGCACGCGGCCGTGCTCGTGCTGCTGATCCTGAGCCTCGCGTGCTTCGTCGCGTACGGACTGTACGCGGTGCGCGCGCCGCAGCCGATCTTCTCGCTCGAACTGTTCAAGATCCATACGTTCAGCGTCGGCCTGCTCGGCAACCTGTTCGCGCGGATCGGCAGCGGCGCGATGCCGTACCTGATCCCGCTGCTGCTGCAGGTGAGCCTCGGCTATTCGGCGTTCGAGGCCGGGCTGATGATGCTGCCGGTCGCGGCGGCGGGGATGTTCTCGAAGCGGATCATCACGCAGCTGATCACGCGGCACGGCTACCGCAAGGTGCTGCTCGTGAACACGATCATGGTGGGCGTGATGATGGCGAGCTTCGCGCTGATGCGCGACACGGTGCCCGTCTGGGTGAAGGTCGTGCACCTCGCGCTGTTCGGCGGCTTCAACTCGATGCAGTTCACCGCGATGAACACGCTGACGCTGAAGGATCTCGGCACCGGCGGCGCGAGCAGCGGCAACAGCCTGTTCTCGCTCGTGCAGATGCTGTCGATGAGCCTCGGCGTCACCGTCGCCGGTGCGCTGCTCGCGACCTTCACCGGGATGCTGCGCACGGTGACGCCGAGCAATACGCTGCCGGCGTTCCATGCGACCTTCATCTGCGTCGGGATCATCACGGCTGCGTCCGCGTGGATCTTCGCGCAGCTCGCACCCGAAATCCGCGGCCGCGCGCAGAAGACCGACCCGTCCGAACGCGCGTGACGCGTGACGCCCGGCGCGCGCCGCCGCGATCGCCACGACGGCGCGGCGCGCACCATGTCGGTGCGGCCATGCTGCACCGCGCGGCAGCCGGCGGCCGCGACGGCCCGCCGCACGGGGCACGATGCCGTGCATGCTTCTTGCTCGCCTATTCTGTAGGTAAACTGGCAGTCTCCCTTCGGCCGACATCATGAGCATGATCGACATCGACCCCCCCGGCTTCCAGCCGCCCCGCCCCGTCGCCGGCGACGACGGAAAGCGGCGCACCGTGCTGTACGGCGCGTACACCGTATTCAGCGTGTTCCAGCCGGTTTTCTCGGTGTCGCACCGCCGCGCGATCGGCTATCACGCGTCGCTGCGCGCGCACGACGAGGAAAGCCGCCAGGTCGCGTCGCACGAGGTATTCACGCAGGCGGCGCGGCGCGGCGACCTGCTCGAGCTCGGCCGGCTCGCCGAATCGCTGCATCTCGGCAACTTTCACGCGTTCGACAGTCACGACGAATGGCTCTTCCTGAGCCTGCATCCGGCCGCGCTGATGGACACCGTCTACGGGGACGCGCTGCTCGCGAACCTGAAGGCGCTCGGCCTGCCGCCGCATCGCGTGGTGCTCGAGGTGCCCGAACAGGCGGGCGGCGAGACGCCGCGCTATGCGGCGATCGTCGACGGGTTGCGCAAGGCCGGCTTCCTGATCGCGCTCGGCGGCTTCGGCGCGAAGCATTCGAACATCGACCGCGTGTGGCACCTGCACCCCGACATCGTCACGCTCGATCGCGGC
>Ga0070659_100000837_pt1 | contig 22427 bp, 21 predicted proteins | sample KBSC23metaG_FD_64666 | JGI IMG/M metagenome (GOLD analysis project Ga0070659, IMG submission 64666) | Corn rhizosphere microbial communities from Kellogg Biological Station, Michigan, USA - KBS C2-3 metaG | ecosystem: Host-associated > Plants > Roots > Rhizosphere > Soil ... | reverse complement strand
CGGTGTGCCGCGCATCGGCGTCGCTATCGGAGGCCGGGCGGCGATTGTTCGACGTGTCACGCCAGGAGAAAGCCAAGGTGAATGACGCGGACCGGCTGCGGAAGTACCTCGCCCGGTTTGGGCTGGATTGGGCGCGGGTGCGCACCGGTTAGACACGCACCCGGCGAATCAGCCCTGTATGGAAGTCGCCAGCGTCCGAAGATTAATCGGATCAACATGCACAAACCCGCCGCGCGGGCTGTCGATGTCGGCAATCAGCATGAACGACAACGCCAGCACCAACGGCAGCAGCAGTTGCAGCACGCCCCGCATGCGCGCGCTGCGCGTGCCATAGCCAACCATGAAAGTGCCGCACACCCCCACCATGAACAGCAGCACCCAGGCCGCCACCGGAATGCGGTTGCGCCACGCGGCCTGCATATAGCCCTGGGCGTTGAGCACGTCGTTCATGCCGCTCACGGCCAGCGCGACAACGGGCGTGGGCTGCGCGGCGGCCGGTGCCAACACGGCCACCCACAGGGCATCTTGCTGGCGTGAGGTCTCGGCTTCGAGCGCGCGCAGGCCTTGGGCATCGTGGGTGCGGTAGAGCCGGATGCGCTGGTCCAGGTATTGCGCCAACAGGCCGCGCACCTTCTCGGCGTCAGCGGCTGGCAGCAGGCTGGCGCGTGCGTATTCGGTGCCGATGGCGTTGGCCTCTTCCTCTTCGTAGGCCTTGCGCACGTCGTAGCGGCTGATCGCCATCGAGAAGGTGAAGCCGATGATCAGGCCGAGCAGCGTGAGCGTGGCTGCCTGAATAACGGAAAAATCCTCGTGCGTGCTGTTATCGAACCGGCGGCGTTTTGATGCCGCCGTACCCAGGCGCGCCGCGATGCTCAATACGACAAACGCCAAGATAAACACCTCGATCGGGTGATCGATCACGATGCCCATGAACTCCCTCGCCGTGCTTGTGACGGCACGAGCATACGGCATCTGCCGAGGTGTCAGTCAGGCGGCGGGCATCGCTTGCGGATCGGCGCCGCAGTTCGGGTGGTCTTCGTTGTGGTGGTGCTCGCGCAGGGCGCCGGGGATTCCGGTTTCAGCCAAGCCACCGGCGGTCAGCCATGCGGCGGTGGCGGCAGCGGCGCGGTCGATCAGCTCACCGCAGCGGGCATAGTCGTAAGGCGACACATCGAGCGGGCACAGGGGCGGCACCACGGCGATGGGCACCCGCCCCGCCCAGCGTTCGAGATCCTGCACGAGTTGACGCGCGACCAGCAGCGACAGCGCATTCAGCGCGTGCTCGATGGCGCTGCGCGGGGCCCGTCGGTCTGCGCAGGCAAAGCCGGCCGGCAGCACGACCACGCGCGTGGCGCCCAGCCGGATGGCGGCGGAGATCGGCGTGTTGTTGGCAACGCCGCCGTCGATCAGCAAGCGCCCATCAATCTGCACCGGCGGAAAGACGCCTGGAATCGCTGCGCTGGCAAGCACCGCCTCGACAATCGCGCCGGAGGACAAGACCACCTCCGCGCCCGTGCGCATGTCGGTGGCGACGACATGCAGCGGCAGTGCCGCGGTTTCCAGCAGCGCTTGCGCAAAATGGCGCGTCAGCAGGCGCTGCAGGCCAGCGGCATCCACGAGATGGGTGCGCCGTCCACCCAACATGCCGAACATCGTGCGCCATGACCACGGCATGACGTCTGCACGCCGCACACCGCGCCACAGCGCTTCGAGTTGCGCCGTACCGGCCGCGTGCGGATTGCATGCGAAGAACGCCGCATTGATGGCCCCGGCCGACGCGCCGACCACCATGTCCGGAATGACGCCCGACGCCACCAGCTCGCGCAGCATGCCCGCCTCGATCGCACCGAGGCTGCCGCCGCCGGCAAAGACGAATGCCGTTTTTTCCGCTCGGTCCATGAGGAATGCTGTGTCGCAACAGAAGTCCTGCCAAGATTGGCTGAAACTAGAGTAGGACTCGGCGGCGATCGCGGCTAGGTGCGCATTGCCTGCCGACTGTGCTCAGCCTGCGCGTCGTGCCGCATCCGCCATCGGCTTCCAATGCAGGAAGCCGAACAACAACGTCAGCAGCACGCTGTCGAGCAGCGGCCCTTTATGCAGCGCCACTTTCTTGAAGCACACGACCACTTCCAGCAGATGGGCCGCCATCAGCACCATCGCCACGATGCGCACCCAATAGACGACGTCGGGCGACAGCGGCGACGTCATCAGGTAACTGCCAACCGCGAGGCCGTACAGCACGAGCAATAGCAGCTTGTTGAAGAGATAGAACACGGCGGAGTTTCCGGATGCGTGAGATGGACAGGCAACCCTGATTGGGACACGGCAGCATACAGGGCGGCCAAACCGGCGTGCGCGCTTTAAACGCTGTTTGGCAACGCCAATGCCGGCGCAAATAGGCATGTGCCGAGATCACGACGCGCGAAAAAACTGCATGCCGTTTTTTTATTTCCATGCGTGTGAGATGAAAGAAAACTTCACAGCGGCGCGCATTGAAGATTCTTCCGCACCGACCTACGCTGAAGCTCGAATTTACCAGTCACGCACGCCAATGCCCTCCGCTGCTTGAGGCATCAGGCTTTGCGCGTGCCGCGCGGGTATTCCGTACATGCTTAATTCAGGCAATGACCGCATGCCTGCATTTACAACCAACAACAAAGGGGGACACTTCATTGGATTGCCAAACCATGCGCCCATGTTGATGGCGCATTCTTTTTCCTAACTCGTATTAGGGTAGTTTTATGGCCTTCAATAATGTAGGACCGCTCACGCTGCTCAACCCTGGGCAGACGGCGCACTGGTGGTACGTCCGGAACAACGGCGAGGATTTCGGCACGCAATTCGCCAGCGCCGATATCAAGACGCCCAACTCCGGCGCCGTGCACATGGCCAACGATCAACGCAAAGAGAAGGACAACAACGGTCACACCACGTATTTCGTGTCCATCACGAATCAAGGGCCCGGCGTCTGCTGGCACAACCTTCAAGGTGGGGGGGTGGTATGAAGATCACCGTCGTTGTCGATGCCAAGGGCACGCTGGTCGCGGCCCAGCAGCAGAATGGCCAGACCAAGGAAGCCGGACTGGTGGCTGGGCCCGGGCAGAAGCTGCATGAGCTTGACCTTCCGCTCGAAGCCGCCGACTTCAAAGACCCGCAGCAATTTCTGACCAAGGTCTCACCGCATGTCCAGGGCATCCGCATGCAGTGACGTCTGCTTTTGCGAGAAGAGGTAAAGCGTAAGACCGGAGCCCGCTTCATCGGCGGTGCGGGCTCCGTGTGCTTCCCCCGGCCGCGCATGCGTGCTCCCCGCGCCTACGCCGCCGATATCATCACACCACCACGGGCGGACCGAACCAACGCAGCAGTGCGTCCGGCAACCCCTGGATCGTTCCTTCGCCAACCCACGCCACGTGACCATCGGGGCGGATCAGCACTGCGCTGGGTGCCGGCACTGCGCCGATCACCGGCAGGGCCCACGTTCCGGCATAACAGGCGTCGACCCTTCGCACTCGGTCGGCCCATGGCGCAACGTCGAACGCCGCTGTCCCATCCAAGTTGAGCAGCACCGCACGGGCCTCGTGCAGCAGGTGAAAGAGGCGCACCGGCCCCTCTATGGTGTCCAGGTCGAGATCGGGCATGCGGCGGCCGAGCAGCGGATGGCCCTCGCCGAAGTCGTAGTGAACGTCGAGCGCGGAGATCATCCCAACGAGCCGACGGCGCGCCTCGTCCGTGCGAAACAGCTCCGAGGTGATCTCGCGTAGCGCCTTGGAGCGCTCGTCCTGGCGGAGCAACGCGACCTGCGCCAGCGTATTGCGCAGCGTGCGGGCGGCAACCGGATGACGCTCTGCGTGGTAGCTGTCGAGCAGGCTCTCGGGTGCCGTCCGTTTGATGACCTGGGCCAGCTTCCAGCCTAGGTTCACGGCATCCTGCATGCCCATATTCAGGCCCTGCCCGCCCAGGGGCGGATGCACATGCGCGGCGTCGCCCGCCAGCAGCACCCGTTTGTTGCGGTAGGCCACGGCTTGCCGGGCCATATCGGAGAACCTTGAAATCCAGTTCGGGCGATGCGCGCCAAAGTCGGTGCCATAGACGGCAATCAATGCCTCGCTCACGTCGCGCAGGGTGGGTGCATTATCGCCGCCGAGTTGCCGCTCCGTCAGCACCACGCGAGCGCATGTGCCATCTTCCATGGGCGCGATGGCGTGCCTGCCGAAGGTGTCGTACCGGAACCCCCAAGGGGGCGTCTGCGTGGTTTCGATCTCGGCGATCAGCCAGCTCGTCGTTGCGTCCCAACCGGCAAACTCAATGCCCGCCGCCTTGCGAACGGCACTACGTCCGCCGTCGCACCCGACCAGGTACTCGGCCCGCAGCACTTCGCCATCGGACAGGGCGACATCAATGCCGGCGGCGTCCTGCAGGAAGCCCGCCACCTCACGTTCGCGATAGAACGGCACGCCGAGCTCGCCCACCCACTGCGCCAGGATGCGCTCGGTGTGTTGCTGCCACAGGCCGAGCACATAGTTGTGCCGGGTGGGAAAGTCACTGATGTCCAGCGCAGCCTCGCCGAAATGCACGACGGGATAAGTCTTGCCCTGTGAGACAAATCGATCGGCCACACCGCGCTGATCGAGCACCTCGATCGAACGCGTATGCAGCCCCAGCGCCCGCACGCCCACGACATCCTGATTGACACGGCGCTCGACGATGGCGACGTCAATGCCCGCCAGCGCCAGCTCGGCCGCCAGCATGAGTCCTGTCGGTCCGCCGCCGGCAATCACCACCGCATGGCCGCTCATTGCACACCTCCGGCCGGCGCCGCCACTGCACGCCCCTGCTGTCCATACGCCCACGACATCACACGCATGTCTCGCCCTCCTTTCGGTCGGTTTCAAGATGGGTGGCGATGCTACTGCGGCCCGTGGGTCTTCCCGCAAGCCCCGGGGGCCGCGGTATACTTGAAACAACGGTGGAGCGATGCCTTGTCTGGCAAGGCGCACACCAACGAAAAAGGCCGTCCCGAAGGACGGCCTTTTCTGTTTCTGCGCCTGCCGTAACTTATTCCACAGTCACGGATTTGGCGAGATTACGCGGCTTATCCACATCCGTACCGCGCGCCAGCGCCGTGTGATACGCCAGCAATTGCAGCGGCACCACGTGCAGAATCGGCGAGAGCTGCCCGTAGTGCTCCGGCATGCGGATCACCTGGATGCCGTCGCTCGACTGGATGTGCGTATCGGCATCAGCAAACACGTACAGCTTGCCGCCGCGCGCCCGCACTTCCTGAATGTTGGACTTGAGCTTCTCGAGCAGCGCGTCGTTCGGAGCCACCGTCACGACCGGCATCTCGTCGGTCACCAACGCCAGCGGACCATGCTTGAGCTCACCGGCCGGATACGCTTCTGCGTGGATGTACGAGATTTCCTTGAGCTTGAGCGCGCCTTCCAGGGCGATCGGGTAGTGCAGGCCACGGCCCAGGAACAGCGCGTTCTCGCGGCGGGCAAATTCTTCTGACCACGCGATGATCTGCGGCTCCAGCGCCAGCACGGCGTTCAGCGCCGACGGCAGGTGACGCAGATGGCGCAGCGCGTCGTCTTCCTGTTCGGCATTGAGGAAACCGCGCAGCTTGGCAAACGTCAGCGCCAGCATGTACAGCGCGGCCAACTGTGTGGTGAACGCCTTGGTGGAGGCCACGCCAATTTCAGTGCCGGCGCGCGTGAGGAACTTCATCTCAGTCTCGCGCACCATGGCGCTGGTCGCCACGTTGCAGATGGCCAGCGTGTGCGTGTGGCCCAGTTCGCGCGCGTGGCGCAGTGCGGCCAGCGTGTCGGCGGTTTCGCCCGATTGCGAGATCACGACGACCAGCGCGTTCGGGTTGGGCACGGTTTCGCGGTAGCGGTATTCGCTGGCCACTTCCACCTGCGTCGGGATCTTGGCGATGGACTCAAGCCAGTACTTGGCCGTGCAGCCCGAGTAGTAGCTCGTGCCGCAGGCCAGGATCAACACGCTGTCGACCTTGGGCAGCACCTGGGCCGCTTCCGGGCCGAACAGGTCGGGACCGAAGCCCTGCACACCTTCGAGCGTGTCGCCCAGGGCGCGCGGTTGCTCGAAGATTTCCTTCTGCATGAAGTGGCGGAAGGGGCCGAGTTCGACAGCCGCGGCATACGTGCCGACTTCCTTCACTTCGCGCTCGACTATGTTGTCGTGCACGTCGGCCACGGTGAAGCCGTCGCGGGTGAGTTCCACCACATCGCCTTCTTCCAGGTAGGCCATGCGGCTGGCGGTGCCGGCCACGGCCAGCGCGTCAGAGGCGAGGAACGATTCGTTTTCGCCAATCGCCACCACCAGCGGCGAACCAGCGCGCGCGCCGACCACCACGTCGGGGTTGTCGCGTGCGAACACGGCAATCGCGTAGGCACCGTGCAGGCGCTTGACGGACGCGCGCACCGAGGCAAACAGGTCGCCGCGCGTAGCGCTGCTCGGGTACGTATAGGCCTGGTGGATCAGGTGGGCGACGACTTCGGTGTCGGTCTGCGATTCAAAGCCGTAGCCAACGGCCTTGAGTTCTTCGCGCAGCGCCTCGTAGTTCTCGATGATGCCGTTGTGCACCAGCGCGATGGTGTCGCCCGAGAAATGGGGGTGCGCATTGACCGTGTCCGGCCGGCCATGCGTGGCCCAACGCGTGTGAGCGATGCCGATGACACCGTCCAGATGGCTGGTCTGTGCCTGCGTCTCCAGATCGGCCACGCGCGAGACGGTGCGCGCGCGCTCAAGCTGGCCGTCGCGCTGCACGGCCACACCGCACGAGTCATAGCCGCGGTATTCCAGGCGGCGCAGGCCTTCGATCAGGACGGGAACGATATTGCGCGTGGAAACCGCGCCAACGATACCGCACATGTTGATTTCTCCGGTTAGAGCGCGGCGGCATGTGCGCCACGCTCGGTATTCATTCAGTATCGATGCTCATGTGCCGCAGCGGCATCCGCTGTTCGGCGCAGGAGAAAACCTGTCAGCCTTCCTTCTTCTGCTTGACGGGGCGCTGCCAGTTTTGAATGGTGGTCTGGCGCGCACGCGAAACCGTCAGCTTGCCCTCCGGCGCATCCTTGGTCAGCGTGGTACCGGCGCCCAGCGTGGCACCCTTGCCCACGCGCACCGGCGCCACGAGCTGCGTGTCGGAGCCGATGAAGGCGTCGTCTTCGATGATGGTGCGGAACTTGTTCGCACCATCGTAGTTGCAGGTGATGGTGCCGGCACCGATGTTCACGCGTGAACCGACCGTCGCATCGCCCACATAGGCGAGGTGGTTGGCCTTGCTGTGTGCCGCAACCTGGCTGTTCTTCACTTCGACGAAGTTGCCGATGTGCACGTCTTCGGCCAGCTCGGTGCCCGGACGCAGGCGCGCGTACGGGCCGATGCGCGAGTCGGCGCCCACCTTGGCTTGCTCGATGTGGCAGAACGGCAGGATCTCGGCGCCGGCTTCGATGGCCGCATCGCGAATCACCGCATTGGCGCCGATGCGCACGCCGTCGCCCAGCGTGACGTTGCCTTCGAAGATGCAGTTGACGTCGATCACCACGTCACGGCCGCACGTGAGCTTGCCGCGGACGTCGATGCGCGCCGGGTCGATCAGCGTGACGCCGTCTTCCAGCAGTTGCTGCGCGAGGTTGCGTTGGTGAATGCGCTCAAGCTCGGCCAATTGCACTTTGCTGTTCACGCCCAGCGTTTCCCACTCGGCCAGCGGGTGCGCGGAGGTGATGGGCACGCCTTCGGTGGCGGCGCGCTCGATCACGTCGGTCAGGTAGTACTCGCCCTGCGCGTTGTCGTTGGACAGCGTGGCTAGCCACGACTTGAGCTTGGCCGTCGGGCAAACCAGGATGCCGGTATTGACCTCGTGAATGGCAAGCTGTGTTTCGTTGGCGTCCTTCTGCTCGACGATGCGGGTGATGCGGCCGGCGGCGTCGCGCACGATGCGGCCGTAGCCGGTCGGGTCGTTCAGGTGCACGGTCAGCACGCCCAGGTGGTCGTTGCCGGCGGCACCAACCAGCGCGCCCAGCGTTTCGGCACGGGTGAGCGGCACGTCGCCGTACAGCACGAGGGTGGGCACGCTCTCGTCGAGCTGGTCCACGGCCTGCATGACGGCGTGGCCGGTGCCGAGCTGCTTGTCTTGCGTCGCGAAGGTGACATCGGGCGCGCCGACCATCTCACGCACGTGCTCGCCGCCGTGGCCAACCACCACCACCAGGCGGGTCGGCGACATGGTCCGCGCGGTTTCAATGACGTGCGCCAGCAACGGTTTGCCGGCCAGCGGGTGCAGCACTTTCGGCAGGGCGGAGCGCATGCGTTTGCCCATGCCCGCGGCGAGAATGACGATGTTCACAAGGAGGTTCCTAGAGTGACGCGAAGCGATAGCCTGCAACGGGTGTCCGAGCACGCGGATGGCCGCCCGGAACCTGCTGCCCGCCACCTCCCCTCAGGATGGCCGGACCGCCTGCAAACCCTTCTGCGGGGCGCATTTGCGGCGTATAAGACACAGATGAAAAATTTTAGCATGCGCCCTACCCCCCAACTGAACCGGTCAAACGGTGGAATTGTTGCAGTTGCGCCATTGCCGGGCCGGCTAAGCCGCTGGCTGGTCGTACTGGCGGCGGTCAGCTTGTTGGGGTGTCTGCAGGCCTGCAGCCCCCTGAAATTGGGCTACCAGCAGGGCGCGCGGCTCACGTATTGGTGGATCGATGATCAGTTCGACCTGCAGGACGCCCAAACCGGGCCCACGCGGGAGGCCATCGGCCACTTCTTCGCGTGGCACCGGCAGGATCAGTTGCCGCGTTTGGCCGCCGTGCTGCAGCGCGCACAAGACGAACTGCAGCAGCCCGTGACCGCCCCGCAGATGCGGGCGTATCAAGACGCCTTCCAGCGATTCGGGCGCGCCGCCTTCGACCAGGCAACGCCCGACATCGCCCGTCTGCTGCTGAGCACGACGCCCGCGCAGCTCGTGCACGTTCAGAACAAGCTGGACGAGAGCAACGCAAAATTCCGCCGCCGCTATCTGGGCGACAACCCCGACGATCGTCTGAATGCCCGCTTCAAGAAGGTCATCGAAGACGCGCGGCTCATGTACGGCCAGTTCTCCGCCGAGCAGGAAGACGCCATCCGGACAGCCATCACCCCGATGGTGGACAGCACGCCGGCCCGGTACGACGAGCGCATCGCACGCCAAAAAATCTGGCTGGCGCTGATCACGCGCGTACAGCAGGAACACCCGGACGAGGCCACCGTCGTGCAGTGGCTCGGCGCCTACGCCGACCTATGGCAGCACGCCCCCGGCGAGCGCGGCGCCCAGCAGCGCCTACGCCGCGAAGCCGACACGGCCATGCTCGTCACCATTGCCAACCTGACCACGCCGCGCCAGAAGCAGCACATGCGCGAACGCCTGCAAAGCTGGATCGACGACGCGCGCGATCTGATGCGCGAGAGCGAGCCCGCCACCGCCACGCGGGCGCAGAACAACTGAACGCTCAGTTCGCGGCGGGCGCGTCAGTTGGCACGTCGGTAGGATTGCCGGCCGCCTTGCGCTCCGGGTTACGCTCAAACCGCACGAACTCGATGCGATCGTCGTGCGAGCCGGCAAACACCAGCGGCGCCTGGTCGTAGGCGGTCTGGCCGAACAGCGCGTCTTCGCCGATCTTCGCCAGGCCCGTGGTCAGGCCGTTGAAGTCGAACAGATCGGTATCGGCAAGGTGCGACGGCACCACGTTCTGCAGCGACGCGAAGATGTTGTCGATGCGGCCCGGCGTCTGGCGCTCCCATTCCAGCAGCATCTCCTTGACCTTCTTGCGCTGCAGGTTTTCCTGCGAGCCGCACAGGTTGCACGGGATGATTGGGAATTCCATCGCGCGCGCGTACGACGCAATTTCCTTTTCCGAGCAGTACGCCAGCGGACGGATGACGATGTGCTCGCCGTTGTCGGTGGCCAGCTTGGGCGGCATCGACTTCATCTTGCCGCCGAAGAACATGTTCAGGAAGAACGTGTTGACGATGTCGTCGCGGTGGTGGCCCAGCGCAATCTTGTTCGCGCCCAGTTCCTTGGCCGTGCGATAGATCACACCACGCCGCAGGCGCGAGCACAGCGAACACGTCGTCTTGCCTTCGGGCACCTTCTCCTTGACGATCGAATACGTATCCGCCTCGACGATCACGTATTCCACGCCCAGCTTCTTGAGGTAATTGGGCAGCACCTCCGCCGGAAAGCCGGGCTGCTTCTGATCGAGGTTCATCGCGATCAACTTGAAGTTGACGGGCGCGCGCTTCTGCAACGCCATCAGCACCGACAGCATCGTGTACGAATCCTTGCCGCCGGAGAGGCACACGAGGATGGTGTCGCCGTCCTCGATCATCTTGAAGTCGCCGATGGCGCGGCCAGCCGCCGATTGGAGGCGGGTTTCGAGGCGGTGGAAATTATTGGAGAACGTCATGGCAGTCCGACCCCGCCAGCGCTGAATAATGGCCGGACGGGCGTCAAATCGTGAGGAAAATCAGCATTTTAGCGCGCGCGGAGCCCCTTCTGCAGGGTCGGAGGAACAGGCCTAGAATCGTTTGCTTATCTCGGCTCTCGATGGACGCAAACCTATGACGACAGCAATGCGGATTCTGGTGCTTGGCGCCGGCGGCACCGGTGGCTATTTCGGCGGGCGGCTCGCCCAGGCCGGCGCGGACGTGACCTTTCTGGTGCGCCCCGCCCGCGCGGCACGGCTGCGCGAGCACGGCCTCGTGATCCGCAGCCCGCACGGCGAGGCGCAATTGCCCGTGCAGCTCATCACTGCGGACGAAGCCTCTGCCTGGGGGCACGCTGATCTCGTACTGCTGAGCTGCAAGGCCTATGACCTGGACGATGCCATCGCGGCGATCCGCCCGGTGGTGGGCGAGCGCACGGTGGTGCTGCCGGTGCTCAATGGGCTGGCGCACCTGGAGCGGTTGGACGCGGCCTTTGGTGAGTCACGCGTGCTGGGCGGCCTGTGCCATATCAGCGCCACCACCGCGCCTGACGGCACAGTACTGCACCTGAGCAACGGACAGGGGCCAGCCATGCACTCCATCACCTTCGGTGAGCGCACGCCGCATGCGCCGCGCGAGCGCACCGAGGCCATCCGCGATGTGTTTTCCACCGCCCACTTTGATTCCGTGCTGGCCGAGAACGTCATGCAGGACATGTGGGAGAAGTTCACCTTCCTGACCTCGCTTGCCGCAATGACGTGCCTGATGCGCGCTACGGTAGGTGAGATCGTCGCGACCGACGAAGGCGGCGCTTTGAACGAGGCGATGTTTACGGCGTGCGAGCGCGTGGCGGCAGCGGCGGGTTATCCGATCCGGCAGCAGGCGCGTGAACGTGGGCTGAATGTGCTGACGCAGGCGGGATCACCGTTGACGGCGTCGATGTTGCGGGACCTGGAAAGCGGCGCGCGGGTGGAGGCGGATCACATCGTGGGGGACATGCTGCGGCGTGGGCGGGTGTTGGGGACGGATGTGGCGTTGCTGCGGGTGGCGTATGCGCATTTGCAGGCGTATCAGCAGCGGTTGTTGCGGCCGGTTGCTGGCTGAGGTTGTTCGTGGTTGATTTGCGCGCGTGGTGCGCCCCTTGTTTCATCCCCTGCCGGGGCTGACTCACTTTCTTTGTCTTGCCAAAGAAAGTAAGCAAAGAAAGGCGCGCCCGAGATGGCGACTTCCCCTTGAATTTATGTCGCAGGGAGGGAGGGGAGGCAAACTCGCTGCGCTCAAACAGCCTCCCCTCTTTTTCCTCCCTGCAACAGAAATTCAAGGCGCCATCTAGGGCAGGGTACGGCCAAACCATTGGGGCGCATGTGTTGGCGGCAGGTCTACCCTTATTGCTGCCAGCCGCCGCCTAGTGCTTGCATCAGGGCGGCGGAATCCAGTAGGCGATCGGCGCGGCTCTGTACCTGTTGCAGCGTGGCTTGGTCGACTTGGCGCTGCGCATCGAGCAGCGTGAGGGTGCTGATGCCGCCGGCGGCGTGGCGGGCTTCGGCGGCGCGCAGGGTCTGCTGGGCTTGATCGGTTGCCAGTGCGCGCGCCTGCAGCGCTTGCGCGTCATTGTTCACGGCGTGCAGTGCGTCCGCTACTTCCTGTAATCCCTGCAATACCGCTTGCTTATAGGCGGCGCCGGCTGCGTCGTAGGCGGCTTCGGCTTCGCGCTGTTTGGCGCGCAGCGTGCCGCCGTGGAAGATCGGCTGCGTGAGCCCGGCGCCCAGGTTCCAGATGCTCGATCCCGCGCCAAGCAGGTTGCGGAAGCCGGTCGTCTCTGAACCCAGCCCTGCGGACAAGGTGATGCGCGGGAACAGGTTGGCCGTGGCCACGCCCACATTGGCGCTGGCTTCGTGCCACATCGCCTCGGCGGCGCGAATGTCCGGGCGGCGTTGCGCGAGTGTGGACGGGAGCGACACCGGCAGTGGATCGGGCAAGTGCAGCGCATCGAGCGGCGGCAACGCCGGCAGCCCGGCGCCGGGTTCGCGGTCCAGCAGCACCGACAGCCGATGCCGCATCTGCGCAGCCTGCTGCGCGAGCGGGGGCAGCGTGGCATCGGTCTGCGCGACCAGCGTGCGCTGTGAGAAGGCATCGACCTGCGCCACGCCGCCCAGGCTCAGGCGGCGCTCGGTGATTTCGAGCTGCTTGCGTTGCTCGGCCGCCAGCCGCTGCGTCGTGGCGATCTGCGCGTCCAGCGCGGCAATCCGCACCACCGTCGTCACCACATTGCCCGCCAGCGACAGGCGTGCCGCCTCCAACTCGTAGCGCTGCGTATCGACCTGCGCGCGCGATGCTTCCAATGCCCGGCGCACGCCGCCAAAAATATCCAGCGCATACGACACCGACAGCGACGCTGAGTACAACGTGAACGGCCCCGGCTTGGGCGTGTTGAACCCGAACGCTTCTGGATTGATCTGCTGGCGCACGGCGGACACCGAACCATCAACGCTGGGGAACGCATAGCCGAACTGCGCTTCGGCATCGGCCTGTGCCTGGCGCAAGCGTGCCTCGGCTTGTGCGACCGAAGGGCTCGCATGCAGCGCCTCGTCCACCAGCGCATCGAGCGCGGGCGATTGGAACAGGTGCCACCAATCGGCCGGCACGTTGGCGTCAGCCAAGTGCTGCGCCTCACCACCGGCAATGGGCGCGGATACGGTCTCGCGCGGCACGGGCTGAGCGGAATAGCCCGGTGCCGCAGGCTCGGCCGGCGTCTTGAAATTAGGGCCGACAGCGCAGCCGCTCATCACCAGCGCAGCCGCCAACACGGCACCCAGACCCAATCCACGCCACACCCACAATCGCCCAAGCGCCAACACACGCCCCCAGACGGTTTGGCCGTCCCCTGCCCTATGCGGCGCCTTGAATTTTTGTGAGCGGGCGGAAAAAGGAAGGAGGCTGTCTGAGCGCAGCGAGTTTGCCTCCTTCCCCGCTCGGTTACGAAAATTCAAGGGGAAGTCGCCATCTCGGGCGCGCCTTTCTTTGCTTACCTTTCTTTGGCAAGACAAAGAAAGTAAGTCGGCCCCGGCTGGGGACGAAACAGGGGATGGACCACCACCGCCATCACAGCAAAAGAACATCCACATACCCACCTCAATCCAGCGTCTTGCGATAAAACCGCAGCGCAATCCCCAGCACCACCACCGTAAACAACATCAACGGCCAGATGCTAGGCCACAGCTCAAACCAGCCATTGCCCTTGAGCAAGATGCCGCGCGTAAGCCGATGGAAGTACGTCATCGGCAGCACGTTGCCAATCACCTGCGCCCACTTGGGCATGCCCACGAACGGAAACATGAAACCCGAGAGCAGGATGCTCGGCAGGAAGTAGAAGAACGTGAGCTGCGTCGCCTGCAACTGGTTCTGCGCGAGCGACGACAACGTGATCCCCACCGTCAGACTCGCCACGATAAACAGCAGCGCCGCCACGTAGACCATCCACACGCTGCCGACAAACGGCACGTGAAAGACAAACCGCGCCGCCACCAGGATGATGGTCAACTGCACCAGCCCGATGAAGATGTAGGGCACGATCTTGCCGGTCATCACCTCCAGCGGGCGCACCGGCGTGGCGAGCAGGTTTTCCATGGTGCCGCGCTCGCGTTCGCGCGTCATCGCCAGGCCGGTCATCATCACCATGGTCATCGTCAGGATGGTGCCGATCAGACCGGGGATGATGTTGTACTGCGTGATGCCCTCGGCGTTGTAGAGCTTGTGCAGGCGCACGTCGAACGGTGGTGCTGCACCGCCCGTGCTGCCCGTACCGCCAGCCAGCGGCGACAGCACGCCCTTCATGTCTTTGCTGACGACGCTCTGCACGAGTTGTGAAACGGAGGCCAGCGCCAAACCCGTGGCGGCCGGGTCGGTCGCATCCGCTTCAACCAGCAGCGACGGCTTTTCGCCACGCACGAGCTTGCGCGTGAAATCCGGCGGAATGGACACAACAAATTGAAGCTGCCCCTTGGCCAAGGCCTCGCGCCCGGCCGTCTCGTCCGGCAGCGTTGTGGTCACGTCAAAGTAGTCGGAGTTGCGCATGCTGGCCAGGAAGCTGCGCGTGAACTCGCTTTGGTCCGCCGCGATCACGCCGGTCAGCAGGTGCTTCGGGTCGGTGTTGATGGCAAAGCCGAACAGGAACAGCTGCATGACCGGGATGCCGATCATCATCGCGAACGTGACGCGGTCGCGCCGCAGTTGCAGGAACTCCTTGAGCACCACGCTCCACCAGCGCATGAACGAAAAGCGTTCTCCGTTCAGTTTCATGGCCGCGCCCCATAGTTGTCGGACGAGCGCTTCATCATGTGGATGAACACGTCCTCAAGGCTGGTGTCGATCGGCTCGGCGCGCATGCCGGATTCCGCCGCGAGGTTGCGCAACGTGGTTTCCAGCGCTTGCGCATCGGCGCCGGTCACGTGCAATACGGAGCCGAACGCCACGGTCTGCTCCACGCCCGGTTGGCCTTCGAGCTTGCGACCCAACTCAACCAGATTGCCACCCGTGACCGACCACGTCGACAGGTGCTGGCTGGCGATCACGTCTTCAGCCGTGCCCTGTGCGAGCAGTTCGCCGTAGGCGATGTAGGCGAGCTTGTGGCAGCGCTCGGCTTCGTCCATGTAGTGCGTGCTGACGAGCACTGAAATGCCTTGCGCGGCCAACTGGTGCAGCTCTTCCCAGAAGTCGCGGCGCGCTTTCGGATCGACGCCGGCGGTGGGCTCATCGAGCAACAGCAGTTCGGGCTTGTGCAGCATGCAAGCGGCCAGCGCCAGACGCTGCTTCCAGCCGCCCGACAAGGCGCCCGCGAGTTGCTTCTCGCGCGAAGCCAGCCCGAGGTTCTCCAGCGCGTGATCGACCACCTCGCGGCGGTTCGGCATCTCGTACAGGCGCGCCACGAAGTCGAGGTTCTCGCGGATGGAAAGATCGTCCCAATACGAGAACCGCTGCGTCATGTAGCCAACGCGCCGCTTGATCTGGGCCGTCTGCTTGCGGATGTCGTAGCCCAGGCAGGTGCCGCTGCCGCTGTCGGGCGTAAGCAGCCCGCACATCATGCGGATCGACGTGGTCTTGCCGCTGCCGTTGGGGCCGAGAAAGCCGAAGATCTCGCCGCGCGCGACCTGCATGGAGAGGTCTTTCACGACGTGCTTGTCGCCGAAGTGCTTGTTCAGGCCGTGCACGTCAATGGCGTAGTCGCCCTTGTCGTTGTGCCGGGCGTTATCGGGGCTGGCGGCGCTCATGGCAGCGTCACCTCGACAGGCTGTCCGGGACGCAGCTTCGGGCCGTCGGCTGCGGCAGGCCGCGCTTCCACCATGAACACAAGCTTGTCGCGCGTGGTGTTGCTGTAGATCACGGGCGGCGTGAATTCGGCTTCGGTGGCGATGTAGGTGACGGTGGCGTTGATGTCGGCGGCGCAGCCATCGCAGTGAATGCGCGCAGCCTGCCCCGGCTTGAGCGCGCCCACCACGCCTTGTGGCACGAAGAAGCGCACCTTCACGTTGGTCGGCGGCAGCATGCGCACCACCGGGCTGCCGGCGCCGACCCACTCGCCTTCACGATAGAGCGTGTCGAACACCAGCCCGCCCTGCGTGGACTTTTGCGCCTTCTGGTCGAGGCGCCATTGAGCTTGCGCCACCGCCGCGCGCGCCGCTTCCACCTGGGCGGATTGCGCGCGGATCTGATCATTGCGCGCCGGCAACTGCGCGATGCGCAACTGGTTGGTCAGCTCGCGCACGCGCTGCGCATTCGTCTGCGCGGTCGAACGGCTTGCATCGAGCTGCGACTGCGCGATGCCGCCGGCGCGGAACTGCGCTTCGTCGCGCGCCAGTTGCGTGGCCGAGAGCTTGTCGGCCGCTGCCGCCTGCGCCAGTTGCGCGCGCACCGCATCCACTTCCGGCACGCGCTTGCCGACATTCAAGTCGGCCAGTTGCGCTTCGGCGGCCTGCAGTTGCGCGGCGGCCTGCTGGCGGGCGGCGGTTTCGTCAACAGACTCCAGCACAAACAGCGGCGCGCCGGCATTGATGATCTGCCCACGTTGCACGCCCAGGTGCTCCAACCGCCCGCCCACGGGCGACGCCACGTAGACGAACTCGCCTTCCACATAACCTTGGTGGGTGTGGGTGTCTTGCTTGGCGCATCCCGTCACGGCCATCGCTGCTATCACTGCCGTTGCCGCCAACCACCCTGCCCTGCCGATGCACAACACTTGCCGCATGCCGCCCTCCGCCGAATTCGATGATCGTTTCTACTTGCGCCCCTTGCGCTTGGGCTTGTTGGCGCCGCCATCCTCAGGCGAGGCAACCGCACCGATGCCGTGCAGCAATAGCGCTGCCACGTGCCGGCCGATGGCCTCGCCGTCCACCTGATCCGCCAGAGGCAGGCGCCCCCACAGCGAGCGTGTCGCAAACGGCAGCATCGCCAGACCAATCACCGACACCATCACCAACGGCGGCTGCAGCGCCGCGTTCACCGCGCCGGCCGCCTGCGCTTTGGCAATGCGATCAACCAGCAGCGTCGCGCGCTCCAGCGCAATGCGCGCGAACACACGCTCGCGCAACTGGCCGCCCTCGCTGGCGATCTCGCGAATCCACAGTGTCGGGAACCACGGCGTAGCCGTTGCCACCGCCACCATGCGCTGGGCAACGCCCGCTACCGTCTGCGGCAAATCCGGCAGATGGCCATCATCAGCAATGAGCATGAGCGCCGGCCCCGTCACCTGATCGATCAACGGACGCAGGCGCGCCTCCACCACCGCGTCGAGCAACTGCTCGCGCGTCTTGAAGTGGTAATGCACCATCGGCGCCGTCACGCCGGCTTCGCGGGCGATGGCGGCGAGCGTGGTCGGGCCGACGCCATCTCGCGCGAACAGCGAGACGGCAATGTCGAGCAAGCGATCGCGCAGGTCGTCCTGCGTCGGGCCTTTGGGGCGGCCAGGACCCCGAGGAGAAGGTTTGCGGGTAGCCATGCCGAAAATATTAATTGTCGAATTAATTAATTTCAAGGCGGCGTTGGCTGGCCTGCGGGTCGACTAGCGAGAAGGGGCGAGGTCTCGACTACGCCTTCGCTGCAGCGGCGTTGAGTTGCGCGAGACGCACGAGCAAGCGATCCTGTGCCTCGCTCGGAAAGCTCGACGTGCGGCGTACCGCGAACACGGTGTTCAGGCAGCGCCGCGCCACGATCGGGCGCACCACCTGCAGGCGCCCGCGTTCCACCGCGTCCTGGATGGCGTGTAGCGGCAGCACCGACCAGCCCATGCCGGCTTCCACCAGCGTGCTCACCTCTTCCAGATCGGACACGTGATGTGCGCTGACGGTGGTCTCCGGCAGGCGCCGGAACAGCGCCTTGAACCACAGACCGTACACCGCATCGGATTCGTCGTACGTGACGAACGGCAGCGCCGCGCAGTCCGCCAGCGTGCGTGGCGAGCCGTGTTCGCGCAGTGCACGTGCGCTACAGGCGAGTACGAATTCCTCCGTGTACACCGCGTGATGCTCAAACAGGCGCGAGGTGCGCGGCGTGTAGACGAAGCCGAGATCGGCGCGGCCGGATTCGACATGGCCGAAGACCTCGTCGTCGCTGCCGAAGGCGAGTTCCAGGCGCACATCGTCGAGCAAGGGCGCATCGGACTCCGGCGATGGCGTCAGCAGTGCCGGCATCAGCACATAGCGCCCGAAACTGGAGCCGCTGGCCAGTTTGAGCGACACGCGCTCCATCTCGCCGCTGTGCAGCGCAGCGCGCAATTCATCCAGCCCCGCAAATGCGTCGCGGCACCACGCGCGCACCGACGTGCCAGCGCGCGTGAGCACGAGTTTGCGCCCCGAGCGCTCGAACAGCGGCACGCCCAGCCATTGCTCCAGCTGCCGCATCTGGTACGACAGCGCCGGCTGCGACACAGCGAGGCGGTCGGCCGCGCGTACGAAGCTGCCCTCGTTGGCGACGGTCAGAAAGCTATGCAGATAGCGCAGCGGAGAGTGCGACATGGCTTGGAAAGTGACGTCTCAATCCATCAAAATTTTGGATCGAAAAACGAAAAACATTCGATTTGATTTCAAGTCTGTCAGATCGCACAATCCGCCGCAAGCAAGCGATGGAGGCCATCATGACAACCGCAATGCAACATCCGAGCTTCGCCCTCGAAGACCGTTATGGCGCACGCAACTACGCGCCCTTGCCGGTCATGCTGGAACGCGGTGAAGGCGTGTGGCTGTTCGATACCGATGGCCGGCGCTATCTCGACATGATGTCGGCGTACTCGGCGGTCAGCTTTGGGCATTCGCATCCGAAACTCGTCGCTGCGCTGATCGAGCAGGCGGGGCGCCTCACCCTCACCTCCCGCGCGTTCCACAACACGGAACTGGGCCCCTTCCTGGCCGACGTCTGCCGCATCACGCGCATGGACCGCGCGCTGCCGATGAATACCGGCGCCGAAGCCGTCGAAACCGCCATCAAGGCCGCCCGCAAATGGGCGCGCGACGTGAAGGGCCTACCGCCCGACGTGGCCGAGATCATCGTCTTTGAGAACAACTTCCACGGCCGCACGACGACCATCGTCGGCTTCTCGTCGCACGAGCAATATCGCTATGGCTTCGGACCGTTCCCGACGGGCTTCCGGCGCATTCCGTTTGGTGATGCCGATGCGTTGCGCGCAGCCATCGGGCCCAACACGGGCGCCATCCTGATCGAGCCCGTGCAAGGCGAAGGCGGCATCGTCGTGCCGCCGCCGGGCTACTTGAAGCTCGCACGCGAACTGGCGACGCAGCACAACGCGCTGCTCGTCTGCGACGAGGTGCAGACGGGCCTGGGCCGTACCGGCGATGTGCTGGCGAGCTGGCATGACGGCGTCGAGGCCGATCTGGTGGTGCTGGGCAAGGCGCTGGGCGGCGGCATGCTGCCGGTGTCGGCCATTGCAGGGCGCGAAGCCGTGATCGGCGTGTTCCAGCCGGGTGACCACGGCTCCACGTTTGGCGGCAACCCGCTGGCAGCGCACATCGGGCGCGCGGCACTGGCCTTGCTGATCGAAGAACAACTGCCACAGCGCGCCGCGCGCGTGGGCGAAGCGTTCATCAATGAACTGAAGACGCTCATCGGCCACGGTGTGCGGCAAGTGCGCGGACGCGGCTTGATGATCGGCCTGCAACTCGACGCTGACATCGACGCGCACGATTTCGCTTTCGCCTTGGCCGAGCGCGGCGTGCTGACCAAGGACACCTACGGCAACGTGGTGCGCCTGACGCCGCCGCTGGTCATCGGCGAGGCAGAACTGGCGATGGCGCTGGAGGCCATCCGCCTCACGCTGGCGGATTGGCCGCGACGCAAAGCGGCATGAACAGAACACGGGAACCACGGGGAGCACACATGACCATCATCGACCTGATCGGCGCGGCCATCGGCTGCGGGGCGCAAGACGACGGCTGCAAGGACGGCCCGCGCGCGCTTCTGCAAGCCGGCGCGCTGGCACGTCTGCAGACGCCGGGCACGTACGGCGGGCTGGTGCACGACATTGAACTGGCGACGTCGGCGGGCCACAACCGGCAAGCGCGGTTGGCGGCGCTGCCAGGGGTGGCCGGTTTCTCGCGCGCACTGGCCGATGCGACGGCGCACAGCGTGCACGAGGGGCACGTGCCGGTGGTCATCGGCGGGGATCACTCGTGCGCGATCGGCACGTGGTCAGGCGTGGCTAACGCGCTGCGTCCGCGCGGTCCGCTTGGCCTGATCTGGATTGACGCCCACCTCGACAGCCACACGCCGCAAACCAGCGACTCCGGTGCCATCCACGGCATGCCGCTGGCGGCGCTGCTCGGCCATGGCGCACCGGCCCTCACGCAGGTACGCGACACCGAGCCCAAGCTTCTGCCACAGCATGTGGTGGTGATCGGTGCGCGCAGTTATGAAACGGCCGAGCGCGCATTGCTTGATCGGCTCGGCGTGCGCGTGATCGACGCCGCAGAGGTCGCACGCAACGGCCTGCGCGCCGTCATGGCCGACGCCATCCGCCTGGTCACGTCGGGCACCGCGGCGTTTGGCGTGACGCTGGATCTGGACGCCTTCGACCCCGCCGTCGCACCGGGCGTAGGCACGCCGGAAACGGACGGACTCACCGCACACGGCATGACGCAGGCGCTGGCAGCCTGCGCGCGCGATGCCCGGTTTGCAGCATTTGAACTGGTGGAATACAACCCGCGCCACGATCAGCACGACAACCAAGGGAACGGGATCACGGCGCACCTGGCGCTCGACCTGCTGGGCAGCGTCGCGGGCGCGTTGCACGCCCAGCGCCGTGAATATGCGACTGCGGCTTAGTGTGGCTGAGGCGCCTCAGTCTTTGATGCGGAACACCTCAATGCCGACCGACTCGCAATCCGGATAGACATCCGGCTTCTCTGTCGACACCCGCGCGGCCAGCACGTGCGGGTGCTTGAGCATGGCGGCGACCACGTCGTCGCACAGCGTTTCCTGCAGGTGGATGTGGCCCTGCGCCATGCGGCGCGCCACGGTATCGCGCATGAAATCGTAGTCGACCACCTCGTGCAGCTTGTCCTCTGTGGGCGATGAATATTCCAGCGGCACGTACAGCTCGATGTTGATCAGGACGCGCTGCTCGCCTTTCTTCTCGAACTCGTGCACGCCGATGTTGATCTGCACCTCGTAGTTGCGCAGGAACATGCGGCGGCAGTTTTGCAGGCGCGGGTGGGATAGTTGGGAAAGCATGGTGGTCGGGTACAGTTATTCAGTCAGAAACATCACGTCGCGGGCCAGCGGCATCAGATGCTGACCTCCATCGACGAACAGCGTGGTGCCAGTCACCGCACGCGCAGTGGCCAGGTAGCAGACGGCATCGGCAATATCTTCCGGCGTGGACGACTGGCCAAGCGGCGTCATCTGGTGCGCACGCGCAAACCCGCCGTGCGACTGGTCGCCCGACACCATCGTGATGCCTGGCGCCACGCCCACCACGCGCAGCGCGGGGGCCAGCGCTTGCGCCAGTTGCATCGTGGCGGTGGACAGTGCCGCCTTCGACAGCGTGTACGAGAGGAAATCCGGGTTCAGATTGTCGAGCTTCTGATCCAACAGGTTGATGACCACACCGCGATGATCAGCATCACCGGCCGTCAGCGCACGATGCAACTCGCGCGAGAGCAGCAGCGGCGCCGCCACGTTCGTGCGCATGTGTGTGTCGAGCGACGCATAGCTGAAGCTGGTCGCCACGTCGTACTGGAACAGCGAGGCATTGTTGACCAGGCAGGTGGGCGTACCCAGTGCAGCGATGCAATCGGCAATGAGGCGGCCAGCGGCGGCTTCGTCCGACAGGTCGGCTTGCAGCACGGCGGCGCGGCGGCCCATGCCGATGATCTCGGCAGCCACAGCGTCGGCCTCGGTGCGCGAGCGGTGGCAATGCACGGCCACATCCCAGCCGTGGCGGGCCAAGGCCAGGGCGATCACGCGGCCCACGCGGCGGCCGGCGCCCGTCACCAGCGCAATACGGGCGGGAGCATTCGGTTGAGTCGGCGTCTGCGCCATTGTTTACAATCCGGCGATGAGCAAAACCGTGAGTCTACCGCTTCCCAACGAGGCAGCGCAGGCGCAATCTGCGCACCTGTTCGCCCTGATCGCCGATGCCATTGCGGCCGCCGGCGGCTGGCTCCCATTCGACCGCTACATGGAACTGGCGCTCTACGCGCCGGGCCTGGGCTACTACAGCGGCGGCGCGGCCAAATTCGGCCGCCGTGTGGAAGACGGCGGCGACTTCATCACCGCGCCCGAGCTGACGCCGTTCTTCGGCCGCACCGTCGCGCACCAGATCGCCCAGGTGCTGCAAACGCTGCCCGAAGGCCAACGCCATGTGCTGGAATTCGGCGCCGGCACCGGCAAGCTTGCCGCGGACATCCTCACCGAACTCGATGCGCTGGGCGTAC
>Ga0070659_100000834_pt1 | contig 22483 bp, 26 predicted proteins | sample KBSC23metaG_FD_64666 | JGI IMG/M metagenome (GOLD analysis project Ga0070659, IMG submission 64666) | Corn rhizosphere microbial communities from Kellogg Biological Station, Michigan, USA - KBS C2-3 metaG | ecosystem: Host-associated > Plants > Roots > Rhizosphere > Soil ... | reverse complement strand
ATTATTTTCCAACAGGAGCGCTTCAGCCTCGCTACGGGTCACTGTGGTTTCAAGGTGTGCGATGCGTTCCACCATCATGGCAGTGCGCGGGCTAGACAACGTTTTCTGGAAATAGCTGGAGACGCGTTTCCTCAGATCGCGCGCCTTGCCAACATAGAGCAGGTTGTTGTCCGCGTCGAAGTAGCGATACACGCCCGGCAAATGCGGCAGCTTGGCTACCGTATCGAGCAAGGCCGCGCGTGGATCAGTTACTTCGCTTTCTGACATGACAGTAATCGAAATCACCCGGCAAGCTTTTGAATCGTTTGCTTTGCCGACTGGTAGCGTGCATCAGCCTGCAGCTCTTCCCAAGACAATGGGGCACCTTGCGGAACAAGTGCCGCAATTCTTGCTACAGACGTCTTCGACGCCGCGCTCTCCTTGATCTTGAGTCCGTTCAGCAACTCATCAGCCTTGTCAGGTGAATTGCAAATCAACACCATATCACAGCCGGCAGCCAGTGCCGCATGCGCGCCGTCAACTACACTGCCAGCGACACTTGCCCCTTCCATGCTCAAGTCGTCACTAAAGATGACGCCTTGGAATCCCAGATCCTTGCGTAGCAAGGTCAGCCATTTCTTTGAGAAACCGGCAGGATGACGGTCGACTTTGGGATAGATAACATGTGCCGGCATCACACCTGCTAGCGAAAGCCCCAGCCATCCATATGGAGCCGCATCTTCTGAAAGAATCTGCTCCAATTCACGCTCGTCAACAGGAATGGCCACATGTGAATCGGCTTCGGCAAAACCATGTCCAGGAAAATGCTTGCCGCAGTTGGCCATGCCAGCCAGCGCCAAGCCATGGTTCAAACTTTTGGCAAGCATAGTAACGACTCGCGGATCGCGATGAAATGCGCGGTCGCCAATGACGCCGGACTGGCCGTAGTCGAGGTCGAGCACAGGCGTAAAGGACAAATCGATACCACAGGCACGCAGTTCGGCAGCCAACACATAGCCGACATCGGTAGCTGCCTTAACAGATTCGAGTACGTCGCGGTCCCACAGTTCGCCAAGTTTGCTCATCGCCGGCAACTTGGTGAAGTCGTCCGTCCTGAAACGCTGTACGCGCCCGCCCTCATGATCCACAGCAATCACCACGCCAGGACGAGCCTCATGAACCGCTTCAGTCAGTTCGCACAACTGCTTGCGGCTTTTAAAATTGCGCGCAAACAGGATTACGCCGCCAGTCAAAGGATGCCGGATGCGCCGGATGTCGTCGTCGTTCAACGACGCCCCCTCCACATCAAGCATGACTGGACCGAGCCTTACATCTACTACATTGGTGTTCATTGTTTCTCCACGATGACGAAGGCGACCGCATAATCGGCTTCATCGGTAATCGACACTTGTGCGGTCAGGCCATTCCTTTCCATAAACTCCTTCAGCGCACCGTCAGTCATTGCGACCGGCTTTCCACTCGGCGCGTTCAATACCTGCACCATTCGCCATGTCATTGGCATGTGCATGCCCAAGCCGATCGCTTTGGAAAATGCTTCTTTTGCAGCAAAGCGCGTGGCCAGGTAGCGAATGCCACGCGCTTTTACCTTTTCCTTGCGATATCGATACTTCTCCAGTTCCTCGGGGCCGAGGATTTTTTCAGCAAAACGTTCACCACTACGCACAAGCGCTGCTTCGATGCGTGAAATCTGGATGATGTCAGTGCCAATACCATAGATCATTTTTTATGTAAGCCAAGACGGGCAGCAATCATGATGGCTTTCATTTCCTTGATGGCATTCTGCCAGCCAATGAAAACGGCATGGGACACGATGGCATGGCCGATATTAAGTTCGGCGATTTCAGGAATCGCCGCTATTGCCTGCACATTGGAGTAATGCAGGCCATGACCGGCATTGACCTTCAAACCATGTTTGATGCCTTCCTGCACGGCCGCTTGTACCCGCTCCAATTCGCACAGCACTTCTTCCTTGGTATGCGCATCGGAATAACGACCGGTATGAATCTCGATGACAGGCGCGCCAGCCTCGGCAGATGCCTTGATCTGTTGTGGATCGGGGTCAATAAAGAGGCTTACACGAATTCCTTCTGCCTGCAGTTGCTTTACCGCCGCAGACACCTCGGAGAAATGCCTGACGATATCGAGTCCGCCTTCCGTCGTTACCTCGTTGCGCCGCTCAGGGACGAGACAGACATCATGTGGCTTGATGCGGCAAGCGAAGTCGAGCATTTCCTGCGTGACCGCCGATTCCAAATTCATACGAGTACGCAACTGCAGGCGAATTGCCTCCACGTCAGCGTCACGGATATGCCGCCGATCTTCGCGCAAATGCAGCGTAATGCCGTCCGCTCCCGCCTCCTCGGCCAGCAGGGCCGCTCGCACCGGGTCAGGATAAGTGGTGCCACGCGCATTACGCAAGGTAGCCACATGATCGATATTGACACCAAGATCGATCACGGATTTTGTCGGATGTATAAGAAGGCTCATGGCGTCGTCTCTATAGCTGCATCAAATCGATCAAAATCTGCCGCGTGTTTAATGGCATCCCGCCTAAATGATGCGCAAGCAGAAAGCGCATCAGAAATTTACTCTGCGACTGCGTGGCTGCATCGCTATAATCCTCGTGATCCATATCGAGCAGCGTTTTACCTAAAACACGCGGCGAAGTATCGGACGCGTGCGCCGGACGCGGACCGCGCTCCGGATCGACCACATAAACAACCCTCTCCTGCACTGGAAGGCCGGTTACTGTACACACACTGAAATCGCCGCTGACACCTGTTTCCTTCAACAAGGCACGTTCGAATTTTCTCAATACAATAGGCGCCGGCTCATCGTGCGCGAGTTGATTCAGCGTTGACACATAATGATCGAACAATACCGGATGCGGATCGTCACGCGCCAGCAGCTTGACGAGCAATTCATTGAGGTAAAAGCCACATAGCAAAGCCGATTTTTCAAGAGGCCTCAGCCCCCCTATCCATTCTGCGACAATCAACGTACGCACTTCCGCCTTACCGCTCCAAGACAGGGACAGTGGCTGAAAGGTTTGCAAGGCTCCACGTAACTTTGAGTGTGGGCGCTTAGCACCCTTGGCCATCAAGGCAATACGTCCATAGTCACGCGAAAACACGTCGACGATCAGACTGGTTTCCTTGTAAGGATAGCTATGCAGAATGAAACCCGGCTGCCCAAGAACACGTGTTTCCCGTTCTATCGGCGCTGCGCGTCCACGCGCAGCCTCGCTGTTTCGCGTACCGGTGTCGACTGCTTTCCCGTCCTGCATGCTGCCAAGTTTCCTCAGTTCATCCGAACGTTGAAAATAAGTTTTCGAAAACCCGCTCAAAGGTGAGATGGCGATGCTCACCGAGCTGTCTACTCGTAGCCGTATGCTCGCAGCCCGGCTTCATTGTCGGCCCAGCCCGACTTCACCTTGACCCAGATTTCCAGATAAATTGGCCCGCCGAAGAGCTTTTCCATGTCAAGCCGCGCCTGCGTTGAAATCTCTTTGAGTTTGGCACCTTTCTGGCCGATGACCATTGCCTTATGACTGTCGCGCTCAACCAAAATAGAAGCAAAGACCCTGCGCAAGTTTCCTTCCTGTTCGAATTTCTCGATGATGACAGTGCTGGTATAAGGCAACTCATCACCGACAAAGCGAAAAACTTTCTCACGCACGATCTCAGCAGCAAGAAAGCGCTCACTACGGTCGGTAATGTCATCCTCGTCGAACATCGGCGGATTCACTGGCAAATGCTTTTGGATTTCCCCCTCCAGCACATCGAGCTGAAACTTCTGCTTTGCAGAGACCGGAACGACCGCAGCAAATTCGAATGCACCAGCAACGCGTTGCACAAACGGTAGCATCTCCGCTTTGTCCTTGACCCGATCAGCCTTGTTAATAACGAGTATGCACGGCACTGTTTTGGGCAACAGTTCGAGCACCTGTACATCAGCCGGGCCGTAGGCTCCAGCTTCGACGATGAACAAGACAACATCCGCTGCGGTGAGAGTATTGCTTACCGTGCGGTTCAAAGTCTTGTTTAGTGCATTGTTATGACGAGTTTGGAAGCCCGGAGTATCCACATAGACAAATTGCGCCGAATCCCTCGTCTGGATTCCTGTAATCCGGTGTCGCGTTGTTTGCGCCTTACGCGAGGTGATACTCACCTTGGCGCCGATTAATGCATTCATCAAAGTGGATTTACCGACATTGGGACGTCCCACAATGGCGATATAACCGCATCGAAATTCAGATGGTACGGCAGAAGAAGTCATGCAGTTTTCGATTGATTGGATACTGCCGATGTTTCAGTAGTGCCATTCGCACCCGCTGCGTCTGGCATCACGTCAACCTGGGATTTTGGTTGAGATTCACCCACAGCATCCGGCCTATTTTCGTTTTCATGATCGGACTTGAAATCCAGCTTATTTTGCTTTGCTTCGTTTCGCGAGCCCGATTTTCCCTTACATACTTCGCCCTCGGCAGGAGAGACACCCGACTGAATAGTCGCAATGCCGGCAAGCTTGAGCTGGGCTGCTCGCGGACGCGCCTTACGGCTGGAAGTCGCACTTTTCATGAGTGCATTTTGCACCGCCTCAAGCGCCAGCTTGGCCGCTGCTTGCTCTCCGGCACGCCTGCTACCACCAGTTCCAAACACCTGTATATCGAGTTTCGGCACGACACACTCAATTTCAAATTCCTGATTATGTGCGGCACCGTGTGTAGCAACGACATTGTATTGAGGGAGAGCAAGTTTCTTTCCCTGCAGGAATTCCTGCAGTAAAGTTTTAGCATCCTTGCCCAATGTTTTGGGATCTACCGTATCCAGTATCGGAATATAAAGCGCGCGAATAACATCACGCGCAGCATCGAAACCATCATCAAGGAAAATCGCCCCAAACAAGGCTTCCAGAGTATCGGCAAGGATGGAGGGGCGACGGAAGCCACCGGATTTCAGCTCACCTTCACCAAGTCGAAGAAACTGGGACAAATCGATTCGTTGAGCAATTTCATACAGGGATTGCTGCTTGACAAGATTTGCTCGTAATCGCGACAAATCTCCTTCATCGATCTTGTTGTAACGTTCAAACAAAAGAGATGCGACAACACAATTCAGGACCGAATCGCCAAGAAACTCAAGCCGTTCATTATGCAAGCTGCTGTGGCTTCGATGCGTTAAGGCCTGCTGAAGCAGCGCAGCATCCTTGAACGTATAGCCCAGCCGATCCTGCAATAACTTGAAATCCATTTCGTCCTGTCGCTAATTTGCTTACTCTTGCTTCTTTTTTATTACATTATCGACATTACTTGCCACATAGTCGATCACCAAACTGGCGGGTCCGAGCAAGGGAATCTTCTTTTGATACGCCACACTCACTTCAAATCCGTCAGCCGTCTTCGCGATCTCCAGGTCCTTGCCACTGACCGAGTCGATATAATTAACCTCGCGCTGCTTATCAAAAGACACCTGAATATCACGCGCGTTCGTCGCCGACACTGCAGCCTTCTTGATAGCCTTCTTGACGGCAACGTATTCAATTGCTGTAGGAACGACCTTCATTCCCAAAACCGCGCCAATTGCAAGCACAACCAGCACAAACAGAAAGCCGATCAAGGACAAGCCGCACTGCTTACGCAAAAATGCCAGCCGAAGTTCCATGTAATCACTCCCTAAGTGTTTTATTGAAAGCTACCAATACGCTTGAAGTCGCCAAGATTCATCCAGACAAAAAATGCTTTTCCGACAATATTCTTATCAGGCACAAATCCCCAGTAACGGCTGTCCAGACTGTTATCTCGATTATCCCCCATCATAAAATAATGTCCAGCAGGGACCGTACAGGCAAAGCCTTCGAGGTCGTAAGCGCACATTTCACTATGCGGAAAGGGACTTGGATTCTGCACATAAGCAGGCGCCCGCTCGTCATTCAGAATCTTGTGTACAACCCCGTTCAGGTTTTCCAGATACTGTTTCGAGTAGGTTAGATGTTCCTCATCCAGGTAATCGGGCAGCGGCTGATAAGAAAGTGCTTTACCATTCACTGTTAAACGCTTGTTTTTATATACTATTTTATCACCAGGTATCCCGACCACGCGCTTGATGTAATCCAGGGATGGATCCTGAGGATATTTGAAAACCATTACATCGCCCCGCTCTGGATTGCCAACCTCTATGACCTTCTTGTTGAGAATTGGCAACCGGATACCATAGATATATTTGTTGACGAGGATGAGATCGCCGATCACAAGAGTAGGCACCATTGAACTGGATGGAATCTTGAACGGTTCATACAGAAAAGAACGCAGAAAAAACACTAGTGCAATCACCGGGAAAAAGCTGCCGGAATATTCAATCCAGGTGGGCTGCTTGAGGATCTCGGCTTCAATCTTGGCTCGTGCACCGTCATCATTAACCTTGAGCCCTTCTGCCCGCAATTTCGCTTGACGCGCATCGAACTCTGCAAGCGCGGCATCTGCTTGCGCACGCCGTTGCTTGGCAAAATGAAAAACATCAAGAAACCAGATGATGCCAGTAACAATAGTCAGGATAAAGAGAATCAAGGCGAAGTTGCCAAGTATCGTTTGCAAACTCATTTTTCTTCCACTTGTAGAATTGCGAGGAAAGCTTCTTGCGGAACCTCAACCGAACCCACCTGCTTCATGCGTTTCTTGCCCGCCTTCTGCTTTTCGAGGAGTTTGCGTTTGCGCGTAATGTCGCCACCGTAGCACTTGGCCAGTACGTTCTTGCGCATAGCCTTCACATTTTCACGCGCAATGATGTTGGAGCCGATTGCAGCCTGGATCGCCACGTCGAACATCTGACGAGGGATCAATTCCCGCATTTTGGCAGCAACTGCACGACCACGATACTGACTACTGGAACGGTGCACGATAATTGCTAAGGCATCGACCTTGTCGCCATTAATCAACATGTCGACCTTGACCACGTCAGCAGCACGATATTCCTTAAATTCGTACTCCATCGATGCATAGCCGCGTGAGGTCGATTTCAGCTTATCGAAGAAGTCGAGCACGATCTCGGCCATTGGCATCTCGTAGGTCAACATTACCTGCTTGCCATGGTAAGTCATGTTGATCTGCACGCCGCGTTTCTGAGTGCAGAGCGTGATAACCGAACCAACGTACTCCTGCGGCATGTAAAGGTTAACCGTCACAATGGGTTCACGAATTTCCGCGATTTTCGACGGATCAGGCATCTTCGACGGATTATCGACCATGATCACGCTACCGTCACGCAACTCCACCTCATAGACGACCGTGGGTGCGGTCGTAATGAGATCCATGTCGAACTCGCGCTCCAAACGTTCCTGCACGATTTCCATGTGCAGCAACCCGAGAAATCCACAACGAAAACCGAAACCCAGAGCCTGTGACACTTCCGGCTCGTACTGCAGCGCAGCATCATTAAGTTTCAGTTTTTCAAGCGATTCGCGCAATGCATCGTACTGGTTCGCTTCAACCGGAAACAAACCAGCAAACACCTGAGGCTGAATTTCCTTGAAGCCCGGCAATGGTTCGGTCGCAGGCTTGGCCGCATGAGTAATAGTGTCCCCCACCCGGGCTGCCTTCAGTTCCTTAATACCAGCGATGACAAAACCAACCTGCCCTGCCGACAATGTCTCCCTCGTCTGCGACTTCGGCGTAAACACCCCGACGCTTTCAATAAGATACTGGGCGCCTGTCGCCATCAATGAAATTTTGTCCTTGGGACGTAACATGCCATTGACGATTCGCACCAGCATCACGACCCCAACATAGTTATCAAACCACGAATCGATAACCAAGGCTTGCAGCGGCGCTTCAGGATTCCCCGTCGGCGGTGGCACCTTCCCAATCAGCGCCTCCAGCACGTCTTCCACACCCATACCTGTCTTAGCCGAGCAGCGAATCGCATCACTGGCATCAATACCAATCACGTCTTCGATTTCGCGAATCGCATTATCTGGATCCGCCGCGGGCAAATCGATCTTGTTTAAGACCGGCACCACTTCGACATCCAGATCAAGGGCGGTATAGCAGTTCGCCACAGTTTGTGCTTCGACGCCTTGTGAAGCGTCCACCACCAACAGCGCCCCTTCACAAGCCGATAGCGAACGACTGACTTCGTAGCTGAAGTCAACGTGACCCGGAGTATCGATCAGGTTCAAATTGTAAGTCTTGCCATTACGCGCGGTATAAGACAGCGCAGCGGTCTGGGCTTTAATTGTAATGCCACGCTCGCGTTCGAGGTCCATCGAGTCCAGCACCTGCGCTTCCATCTCCCGATCGGACAAGCCTCCGCAGATTTGGATGATGCGATCGGCGAGCGTTGATTTACCGTGATCGATGTGTGCGATGATGGAGAAATTGCGAATGTTGTCCATTAACTAAGATGCAGTTGCAAAAAAGGCGCTCCGGACGAGGGACTATTCCCCCAAGCGAGCGCCTTATGTCAAAGGTAGTTCGGTAGGCGGCATTTTACCGGATTTCAAGGGGGAAAGCCTGCAAAATCAAGGAAATGCTCGCCATCGTTCATGCGATTCACCAAGAAAGCGACCGACACGAACTCTAAATATATGCATACCATGTAAAGATAAGCAACCAAACAAGCATTAAAGCATTAACTTTGCAACAATACCTCCCGAACCTTAGTTTCATCGAGAAAATAATTGCAAAGAAGAACAGTGTCGCCATTATCCTTGCGAACAAAGAGCACCGGCACTAACTCGTCGAACTGTGCAACGAGTGCTTCATCAGCATCGATGTCAACTACCTCGAGCGTAAAGGGATATTCGCTACTGAATGCCTGCAATGCTTCGAACATATCATCACAAAGATGACAATACGACCGTGAATACAGGATAAAGTGCATATGCACTTGGCTTTCTAACAGCGGAGCAGAAGTCGTCATGACAAAAGAGAGCAACCAATGATACTTCAGGATAGTCCAGGAAACAGCTTCCGGGCAAATTGCTCAATTGATAGACAGGACCGAGGCCACAACAACGAGTTTGCTGCAACCTTGGATGATTTCTTAAAATCACTGACCGTTCGGCTTGATAGGCACGAATTGCGAGGCTTCGCCACGGCGCACTAGCACAACTACAATCCTCTTCGGTTCCAGCTTGGAAACCAAGCCGTTAAACTGTTTTGCATCCTTCACATCATTGTTATTCAAGCGGAGAATTACATCGCCAGCTTGCAACCCTGCTCTCGCGGCAGGACCATCGGCAGATTCGACAACCACGCCACCATCCACTTTGAGTTCGCGGCGTTGCGCTTCAGCCAGGTCACTGACAATCAAGCCAAGCGCGTTAGCCTGTTGTTGCTCAGGCTTACTCTTGCGTTCATCCTTGCGCACCGGCTTTTCTGGCTCCAGCTCAGCAATCGTCAGTACGATGTCTCGGGTTGCTCCCTTACGCCATACGGTGACTGCAGCACGTACGCCTGGCTTAGTTGCACCCACCATCCGCCGCAAATCTGTCGACCTCTCAATCGTAGTACCGTTAAACTTAAGAATAATATCACCTGCTTCAAGCCCCCCCCTCTCCGCCGGACTGCCTGGTTCGACACGCTGAATCTGCACGCCTTGAGCACGTGGCAGGCCAAGCGATTCGGCAACTTCCTTCGTGACCTCGCCAATTTGCACACCAATACGCCCACGTGTCACGTGTCCAGTCGTACGAAGTTGGTCCGCCACGCGAATTACTTCGTCGATAGGCACAGCGAAGGAAATGCCCATGTATCCGCCGGAACGGCTGTAAATCTGCGAGTTGATACCAACCACCTCGCCACGCATGTTAATCAGCGGGCCACCCGAATTTCCCGGATTGACAGCAACATCGGTCTGGATCAACGGCAGGTATTCGCCAGTGTCACGCGCCTTGGCTGAAATAATGCCGGCCGTCACCGTATTTTCTAAACCGAACGGCGAACCAATCGCGATCACCCATTCGCCAACGCGAAGCTTGTTAGGATCGCCAATCGCCAAACGCGGCAAGTTGCTGCCTTCGATCTTGACCACAGCAACATCGGTACGCTTATCGAGACCAATGATCTTGGCCTTGAACTCACGCTTGTCGGTCAGCGTCACATAGACTTCATCCGCCCCTTCCACCACGTGTGCATTCGTCAGGACAAAGCCGTCTGCCGATATGATGAAACCGGAACCGATACCACGCGGAACCTCCTCCTCTTGTTGCTGCGGCAATGAACGGCGGTTGCGCGGTGAACGTTCCGGTTGCTGCTGCTGACGAGGGATGGGAACACCAAAAAAACGACGGAAGAACTCCTGCATCTCTTCATCTTCGTTGCCTGGCCCACCTTGCCCGAAGCGCACGCGTTCTGTCGTACGAATATTGACCACTGCAGGTCCGGTTTTCTCGACAAGATCGGCAAAATCCGGCAAGCCTGCAACCGACGCGGCACGGGCAGAAGCGATGATGCTTCCCTCGAATGGAGAAAGACTACTCAGCGTTGCAAACAACACGCTCACCAAGAAGCTTCGCGAGATTGTTTTCATGGCTTGGGGTTATAGCTTATTTGGATTTAAATTCAATGGAATTGGCAACTTGTCTGAGCACTGCGGCCGGCACCTCGCCCACGATGGTAAGCCAAAAGTCACCATAGCGCCTGCCGATAATGTTCATCGCACCTTGCTGCATCGAACCTTCTGTCCGGCTTTGCGTCCCCGGCTCAATGAACACCGAAATCGCCGCGAGGCCGTCTGAAAACACCATTTGCGCGACCTCGCGCTGTGCAGTTTGTGCTGCAGGGGCCGCCGTGCTTGTAGAGGATGCCTCCGACACCATGCGCTTGATCTCTCGAACCTTCTTAAATCCTCCAGGCAAGAATTTTACTGTCCACCCAGCCAGATTTGCGGCCGACATAGTCGCATTCTCAACACGCCAACCATTAGTGTTTGAAAAGCTAGCTTTTGCACGGCCAGAATCGATATTGCCAATAGATATCTGTGTGAAAGAAATCTGTTCGACAACTTCACGCTTCTCGTTAATCGTTTGTGCACGCAGCAACAGACCCGTTCCCCTATCCGCCCACAGCCTGTAGCCGTAACGCAAATTATCCTTCGGCTCTAGAACAATGGTTTGGGAGTCGCGCCCCGCCACTCGCCCGCCCCCTTCCTTGTTAACATCATAAAACTCTGTCAAGTCGGCAGGATTGGCGGCGAGCATTGCCGGGAACATATCATGTGCGACGCGCTTTTCAACTTGAAGCATCTTTGCTTCTGGCACATAGCAGATCACCTCCTCGTTTTTGCGAATGTATTCGCGCGGCCTGCCGTCGAGAATTTCAAGTTTCTCGATCTCGTTTCTACCATCAAGAAGATGAGTGATGCGCGAAGTGCGCATCTGGTTTCCCTGTTGATAAACGAAAGTTCCCGAATAGCTCAGCCTCTGTGCAGCCGACTGAATCTTATGCAGCCAGGATTGAGCATTCCGCTTCTCGTGGAAAGAGTCAGCAGTCTCCGCAAATGCAGAAATGGCAATAAGAAGCGAGAGAACGGCGACAAACCTAGCTAAAACGTGTGTTTGCCGCATACACTATTTGTTGGAATCGACAGCAAACGTCGCCGAGCGCGCGTACTGGGTGGGACTGAAAACTGATGGAGAAAAGCGCTGATGAGCCAGTAAGTAATCGTCAATTCGTTCATCGCGCAGAACAGCGCCTTGTGGCACCGAAGCAGCAATAATAGCCGCTGGAGCAGATACTCGAACAACTGATTCGACAGATTGTTCCCCTCTCATGGCAACCATCAGCTGCGGCGTAACGAGAAAGGCTACTACCGCCGCGACTGACGCAGCCACCACCCCTGGCAACGCCCATCGCCTTGCGGTAGTTACTCCCTGTGAAGTAACGGAAGTGCCACCGCTAATGGATGGCGCAAGATAGAGGGGCTCGGCTTCCAATTTTGCTGACATGCGTGCAGCAAACCCAGAACTCATTGGCATCGCCATGTCGTCAGAACGCAACACGTCACCGATCTGGTGATAAATTTCCCAATCAACCTTGCCCTTTCCTTCTCGCAAGGCGGCAAGCACAATGTCCACATGCGCATCGTCGCACTCGCCGTCGGCAAACGCCGAAATCCTCTCACGGGTCATTTCTTTCGTATCCATCCCTACCTCGCTTAGGCCGTGCCAGGCCGTTTTTCCGCCTTAAAACACTTGTTTAGAATAATTTTGCGACTACCAGCGCTTGTCGATCGCAGTACCCAGCAAGGGCCGCAATTTTTCCGCGATCGCCTCGCGCGCCCGAAATATCCGGCTGCGCACGGTGCCTATCGGACATCCCATTGCTTCTGCAATTTCATCGTAGCTCAAGCCCTCAATCTCACGCAACGTAATTGCAATACGCAACTCATCTGGAAGTGCATCCATAGCCACATTCACAGTCTCTGCAATTTGCTTGGTAGCCAGCATGGACTCCGGCGTATTAATGTCGCGCAGGTGCTCGCCATCATCGAAAGTTTCAGCCTCCTCGGCATCTGCTTCGGTTGAGGTTGGCGCACGCCTGCCTTGTGTCACAAGGTAGTTCTTTGCAGTGTTGATGCCGATACGATACAACCAGGTATAGAAAGCGGAGTCGCCGCGGAATTGCGGTAGTGCACGGTAGGCCTTGATGAATGCCTCCTGCACCACATCTTCCGCTTCCGCCTGGTCGCGCACAAGCCGCGATACGAGCCGCATCAGTTTCCGTTGATACTTGGTCACCAACAGCTCAAACGCTTTTTTATCGCCGCGCTGCACACGCTCGACAAGCAATTGGTCAATGTCGCGTTCTGTCGTCAATCCCCGTTCCCTTGTTTCATCGCAACATATACGCGGCTAGAGTAGTTGAGTCGAAGAAATGCACTAAGTTCAATTTATTTTGAATGCGTCTCGAAAATCGTTTTCTCTCGCCGATCACTTCGTGCAGCAATCCACCTGCATGCCACGGATAGCGCCCGAAAAGCTTCCTTTGAAACGCTATCTTGCAAGATCGGGAGCACAGTAATACGTCCGTCATCCATCCGAAGACGCAACATCAGCAAACTCGACCAAATGGTCGAGTTACCCATCATCTCGGCGACAATCACACCTGCCTTAAAGTGCGGTCGATCCGTGTCCGCACAAGGGGGCATAGACACGACTTCTGCGATACGAATCCGCCCTGTGTCAGAGATATCAATATGTAAGGTCTTTCGATGCCGAACACCATGATAAAACCCAAAAAATGCCAGAAAAAAGGCAATAGTGCAGATCGACAGATGCCCCAGATCGCCAAGATCACCAACGTATCTGGCTGCGATCACGCCCCCGACTACTGTAGCAAGGGTCGCTATCGAGAAAACCATAGATAGCAAGATCCGCGATGGATGGACAATAGCCGACACCGCGATGGACATAATAGAGATAGATTGAGTTTCCCTCGCATGAACGCGAGGGAAATAAATGCTTCAGATTTTACCGAAGATGAGAGTGCCGTTCGTACCACCGAAGCCGAACGAATTTTTGACGGCGATATTGATACGCATCTCGCGCGCTTTGTTCGCACAGTAGTCAAGATCACATGCCGGATCCTGATTGAAGATATTGATCGTCGGCGGAGAAACTTGTTTGTGCATGGCGAGGACCGTGAACACCGACTCCAGCCCACCAGCCCCACCAAGAAGGTGGCCCGTCATGGATTTCGTCGAGTTGACCACTACGCTCTTCGCATGATCACCAAGGGCGCGCTTGATTGCCACTGTCTCGGCAATATCGCCAAGCGGTGTCGAGGTACCATGCGCATTTACGTAATCGACTTCATCCGCGTTAATTTCCGCATTGTTCAATGCCGCCACCATGCAGCGGCGAGCGCCATCGCCGTCTTCCAACGGGGCTGTCATGTGATGAGCATCAGCACTCATGCCAAATCCAAGAATCTCAGCATAAACCCTGGCACCCCTAGCCTTGGCATGTTCATACTCTTCGAGCACCATGACGCCAGCACCTTCGCCGAGCACGAAGCCGTCTCGATCCTTGTCCCAAGGACGCGAAGCGGTCGCCGGATCATCATTACGCGACGAAAGTGCGCGGGCAGCAGCAAATCCCCCGACGCCAAGAGGCGATACGGTCGACTCTGCTCCACCAGCAATCATCACGTCAGCATCACCGTACTCGATTATCCGTGCCGCCGCGCCGATACTGTGCAGGCCCGTTGTACAAGCAGTGACAATCGCCAAGTTCGGCCCTTTTAATCCGTACTTGATCGACAGGTGGCCGGAAATCATGTTAATAATCGAGGCCGGAACGAAGAATGGACTGATCCTGCGTGGACCACGGTTCACCAGTTCAGCATGCGTCTCTTCGATCATCGGTAACCCTCCGATGCCCGAGCCGACGATAACACCAATGCGCTCAGCATTTTCGTCGGTAACGGTCAAGCCGCTGTCTTGAATCGCCTGGATTCCCGCAGCTATGCCGTAGTGGATGAAAACGTCCATATGGCGCGCTTCCTTACCGGGAATGTAGTCCTCGATATTGAAGCCCTTTACTTCACCCGCAAAACGTGTGGAGAAAGGCGTGGCGTCAAACTTGGTAATAGTCGCGATACCGGATTTACCCTCGACCAGCGAAGCCCATGTGTCAGCAACAGTGTTGCCGACTGGGGAAATGCAGCCGAGGCCCGTCACTACGACGCGGCGTTGACGTGAGCGGCTCAAGCGGTTCTCCTCGATTCTTCGATCAAAAAGTATTTATCAGGCCTTGACGTGTGCCTTGGCGTAATCGATCGCCTGTTGCACGGTCGTAATCTTTTCAGCCTGCTCGTCAGGAATTTCCATCTCGAATTCATCTTCGAGAGCCATCACCAGCTCAACGGTATCAAGCGAATCAGCACCGAGGTCGTCAACGAAAGACGATTCATTCTTGATGTCAGCCTCGGCGACGCCCAGTTGCTCGGCGACGATCTTCTTAACGCGTTGTTCGATATCGGACATGTTATCCCTCCAATGGGTTGCAAAAAGTGCGCGCATTTTATCAGGTTTGCGCAATGAAAATTCACTTTTGGCTTTTGTTCCCAATAATGGGAAAACCTCAGCCAAAAAGTACCTAAATGTTGCTTAACTCATGTACATGCCGCCATTAACATGCAGCGTTGTGCCAGTAATATAGCCTGCTTGCGGAGAAGCAAGGAAAGCCACGGCCGTTGCAACATCTTCGGGCATACCGAAACGGCTAAGCGGAATCTGCTGCAGCAATGCTGCCACCTGCTGCTCGTCAAGTTCTCGCGTCATATCAGTATCAATGAAACCGGGTGCAACGCAGTTGACGGTGATATTACGACTACCGATTTCTCGTGCCAACGCTCGGCTCATGCCTGCCACACCTGCCTTTGCGGCCGCGTAATTCATTTGCCCCGGATTACCAACAGAACCGACTACGGAAGTAATATTGATGATACGCCCATACTTTGCTTTCATCATGCTCCGCAATACTGCACGCGATAAGCGACCGACAGCAGTCAGGTTAGTGGAAATCACTGCATCCCATTCTTCATCTTTCATGCGCATGGCAAGTTGGTCTTTAGTAATGCCAGCATTGTTAACGAGAATGGATATGCCCCCATATTCCTTCTGCACCTGCTCAACCATAGCGTTGCAAGCATCGGCATCGGTTACATTCAATACCACGCCTTTTCCTGCTTCGGACGAAATCACCGCAAGATATTCCGTAATTGCTACTGCACCAGCTTCGGTAGTCGCCGTGCCCACGACTTTTGCCCCTTGCCTTGCCAGCTCTTGCGCAATGGCACGACCAATACCACGTGATGCACCAGTTACCAGCGCAATTTGATTATTGAGATTCATCTGAGAAGCTCCAGTACTTTATCGAGGGAAGCCTGGTCAACAATAGCATCGCCTGCCAGTTCGTTGTTGATGCGCTTAGTAAGGCCAGCCAGTACCTTACCAGGACCACACTCAATCACATGAGTAACGCCTTCGGCGGCCATTTTCTGCACTGTCTCAACCCAACGCACCGGGCTTGCCGCTTGTCGCACCAAAGCATCTTTGATAATTACAGGATTTTGCGGGATAGCAACGTCGACATTGTTAATAAGGGGAATGTCCGGCACATGAAATTGCAATGGTGCTATGTATTCGCGCAAGCGGTCTGACGCTGACTTCAACAAGGAGGAATGAAATGGCGCGGACACCGGGAGTGGGAGGGCACGTTTGGCGCCTTTTAGCTTAGCTGCTTCACAGGCGCGTTCAACTGCAGCCTTGTGTCCGGCGATCACAATTTGTGCAGGCGCATTAAAATTCACTGCTTCGACCACCTCTCCTTGCGCAGCTTCAGCACATGTGGCGCGCACATCGTCATCTGACAAGCCGAGGATTGCGGCCATACCGCCCTGCCCTACCGGCACCGCCTCCTGCATGACTTGGGCACGAAAGCGCACCAGCGGAACAGCATCCTTGAAGGCAATCACACCTGCAGCAACGAGAGCAGAATACTCACCGAGACTATGGCCGGCGACCAAAGACGGTACACGGCCGCCAGCAGCAATCCAAGCACGGTAGAATGCAACCGCTGCAGTCAGCATCACAGGCTGTGTATTTGTGGTGAGATCAAGCTCTTCCTTCGGCCCCTCGGCAATTAACTTACCAAGATCAAGCTGCAGTGCATCAGACGCTTCAACGACCGTCTGCCTAACCACGGCATTGTCGGCAAAACCATTCAGCATGCCAACAGCCTGCGAACCTTGTCCTGGAAATACAAAAGCAAATTTAGACATTGTTTCCCTCGAGTCGAGTTACATTCGTGCTAGTGCCGCGCCCCAGGTAAACCCGCCGCCAACACCTTCCATCATCACGTTGTGACCAGGCTTGATACGCCCGTCTCGCACTGCCGTATCAAGTGCAAGAGGAATGGAAGCAGCAGAGGTGTTACCGTGCTCATTGACGGTAACGATCATCTTTTCCACCGGCAATCCGAGCTTTTTCGCCGTTCCTTGCATGATGCGGATGTTGGCTTGGTGCGGTACCAGCCAGTCAATTTGCGAAGCATTCATTTGGGCAGCCAGCAAGACTTCATTGGCGACCTTATCCAGCACCGAAACAGCAAGCTTGAACACAGCTTGGCCATCCATGTACAGGAAAGCACTGCCTTCGACCACGCCGTTCTTAACACGACCAGGGATGCAGAGTATTTGCGAATGACTACCGTCGGCATGCAGCTTGGTAGCTAGCAAGCCGGGCTCCTGCGACGCCGAAAGCACTACAGCACCGGCGCCATCGCCAAACAGGACACAGGTTGTGCGATCGTCGAAATCCAGGATGCGCGAAAACACTTCCGCGCCGATGACGAGCACATTTTTGTGCATGCCGGTCTTGATGAAGTTATCTGCCATGGCGAGGGCATAGACGAAACCACTGCACACTGCCTGCACATCAACAGCCGCACATTGATTCGTAATGCCGAGTTTGCGCTGCACAATGCAAGCGGTGCTTGGAAAGCCTCCAAGATGATCCGGCGTCGAGGTAGCGAGAACAATCAGGTCGATTTCGTTGGCATCAATGCCTGCAGCCATCAGCGCCATCTTCGATGCATTAACCGCAAGATCGCTTGAAAGAACGCCTGGATCAACATGATGGCGTGCCGAAATCCCGCTACGGGACACGATCCACTCATCTGAAGTTTCTATGCCCTTCTTCGCCAGTTGGATGGCAAGGTCGTAATTTGTAACGCGCTTGGGTGGCAGATAACTTCCCGTACCTATGATTTTGCTATACAGAGTCATGCCATTCTTTGCTGTGTTAATTCGGCCACCGAGACAGCAGCGGTCGACGGTATGACGGATTGCGGCATAAGTTCGACGATGGTCATCGAGATACGAGCCAAAACATCATGCTTTGCCGCATCGAACGCCCGCTTGATAGCCCATTCGTAGCCGTAGGCGTTTTCGCCTCCATGGCTCTTGAATACCAGTCCGCGCAACCCCAGCAAACTGGCGCCATTGTAGCGCGACGGATTCATACGCTGCGAAATGGCCTTCAGTGCCCCTTGAGCGATAAAGGCACCCAGCATGTTCAATAGGCTGCTCTTGAACTCACTCTTAATGACGTTCTTGAGGAAACGCCCTAACCCTTCGGATGCCTTTAGCACAACGTTGCCGACAAAGCCATCGCACACGACGATATCAGTAGTACCAGCGAAGATGTCATTGCCTTCGACGTTGCCGTAAAAATTGAGGCGCCCTTTTTCATGATCCTCGCGCAGCAGCATTGCCGCCTGTTTTACAGCATCGTTACCTTTAATGTCTTCGGCACCAACATTGAGCAAACCGACTGTTGGCTTGGCCTTGCCTTCTAGGGCGGACACCAGTGCCGAGCCCATCAAGGCGAACTGATGCAGGTGCCGAGGTTCGCAATCGACGTTCGCACCTAGGTCAAGCATATAAGTTGGCGAATCCTTCTGGTTCGGCATTGGAAAACAGATCGCAGGGCGATCAACGCCCGGGATCGTTTTCAACACATAGCGCGAAACCGCCATCAATGCCCCCGTATTACCAGCTGAAACACATGCCTGCGCCTGTCCATCCTTCACGAGGCCAATCGCCACGCGCATGGATGAATCCTTCTTCCGGCGTAATGCAACCTCTACTGGATCGTCCATCGTAACGACCTCGGAAGCATTAAGAATGGAAAGACGAGGATGATCAACAGCACCCAGCTTTTTCAGCTCCGCCTTGAGAACATTTTCAAGACCAACCAGAATCAATTCAGCTTCAGGCTCGTGCTTAACAAAGGAGACAGCCGCAGGAATGGTGACAGGCGGCCCATAATCCCCCCCCATGCAGTCGATGGAAATTTTGATTGCCATTGTTTTGACTCAGTACCTCGCCCTCATTTTGCCAACCCGCCGCCCCGAAAAACCAGCTCGAACACAAACATCAACTGAACCGGATACAACGCAGCCAGAAATGATGCGATGCGCTTTTTAGCATATAAAAAAACGGCGCCAAGCAAAACTCTTGCGCCGCTTTCTTACCTCAAACAATGACAGACGATTACTCGTCGTTTTTGGTCTTGAGGACTTTGCGACCACGATAGTAGCCATTGGGGCTGATATGGTGACGCAGATGGGTCTCACCCGTAGTTGACTCCACTGCAAGCGGAGGAACACTGAGGTGGTCGTGCGAACGATGCATACCACGCTTGGACGGGGATTTTTTGTTTTGCTGAACGGCCATGATGACTCCTAAACCTTAAGTTTTGAAATTTTAACACATTCGGCCCGCCAACCTCCCGCAAGCCGAGGATTTCCGTCGCCGCAGCGCCGGCTTCTACTGCTTCAGATTCTTAAGAACTGCGAAAGGTGATTCACTCCCCGCACCCTCCGCCACTGGTAGCGATAACTGATTCGGACAAGCCTCATGCCTCGGAGACAAAGGCAGCGACAACAACGCATCATCTTCGACAAGATCGAGAATATTGAGCGCATTACTACCAACGATTACCTCAACCGACTCGCTTTCCAGCAATGCCTCGATTTCATCCGCACCTTCCTCGTCGCGAGCCAGCACCAGAACCGAGGCACTTTCGATGGAAAATACTACCGGCACCAGACAACGTTGACACACCAACTCCACCACACCAGCCACCACAAGCTCCATCTGAGGATGCCCATGAATATTACTGCCACCCTGGAGAGACCAGCGAATCTCACCCGACTTGCCGACCACTTCCTGCGCCAACCTGGGAAGATCCGCCACAGCAACCTCCCCTTCCCGCATCTCTTTGAGCCGACAGAACTCAAAGGCGTCGATCACAAAAGCATTCATACTACAAGCCGAACCCGGAAAACCTGCGATAATAACAGGCTTTTCCTTTATTCGTCAAAGCTTTAGGCTGCTTTCGTTGAGTCAGCGCTTAAACAAAAATTGTGACTATGTTTTTCTCCGCCACACTTCCACGCTTGATTCTGGCTTCCAGCTCGAAATATCGCAAGGAGTTGCTAAGCCGCCTGCACCTACCGTTCGACATACTAGTGCCGAGCATCGACGAGACGCCTATTCCCGGTGAAACCCCGGAACAAACGGCGATTCGGCTGGCAAAGGAGAAGGCCATTGTCGCGGCAAAACAAGCACCGGGGGCACTGGTAATCGGCTCCGACCAAGTAGCAACCCTTGATGGACAGCAGATTGGCAAGCCCAAGACGCACGAGAACGCCTTGAAGCAGCTGCGACAGATGCGCGGTCGCCGCGTTATTTTCCATACCGCGTTGTGCCTGTGTGATGGACGTGCAATAAGTTCGGGCAATAACATCCAAATTGAAAATATCCAAACCTTCGTGACCTTTCGCGACTTACCGGATGAGGAACTCGACGCTTATCTGCACATCGAGCAACCCTATGACTGCGCTGGCAGTGCGAAGAACGAAGGTCTCGGGATTGCGATTCTTGAAAAAATCGAAAGTACAGACCCGACTGCATTGACCGGTTTACCACTGATCACTTTGTGCTCAATGCTGCGTCGCGCTGGCGTGCCGTTTTTCCATCATTGAGCCATTGCGCTTACACCAACCACATGCCCGGATCCCTTTATCTGATTCCCAATACACTAGGTGCAGCAAATGAAGAGTTGCTGACTGCAATCATCCCCGATGAAGTCCAGCGACTCACCGCGCGCCTGGATTATTTCATTGCAGAAAACGCAAAAACAACGCGCACCTTCCTCAAACTGATCGCGACAAGACATCCGCTTGCAAAGCCGATACAAGAAATTCATATCAGTGAACTGAATGTAAATACGGATACCACCACCTTACCCGCCTTGCTCGCACCGCTACAAACAGGCCAAGATGCCGGCCTCATCTCCGAAGCTGGCGTCCCCGCCGTCGCCGACCCTGGCGCCAACCTCGTCCGACTCGCCCATGTCTACGGCATCACAGTCAAGCCATTAGTCGGCCCCTCCTCGCTTTTACTGTCCATCATGGCCAGCGGCTTGAATGGGCAGAGCTTTGCTTTCAACGGCTATCTGCCAACCGATGCTGCGCAACGCTCAAAACGCATCAAGGCACTTGAAGAGCGATCACGCACAGAGAAGCAGACGCAGATTTTCATTGAAACCCCCTATCGCAATATAACTCTGCTAGAAGCACTGGCAACCGCATGCCACCCACAGACTCTGATTTGCGTCGCGACCGATCTGACACTGTCCGGAGAGTCAATCAGAACACAAACGGCAGTGAAATGGAGGGGGGAACTTGCCAAAGAAAAAGGACCTGACTTTCACAAAAAACCGACGGTGTTCCTGCTGCTTGCGCAATGAAGTGGGACACAACGCGTAAACGCGCAAAACGGCGGTATTACACCGCCGTTTTGCAAGCCCAACAGGGCCAGAGGAGTCAACGAGAAGATTCTCGCTTCTCACAACCACGTCCAAGACGCGGCAATCAATATCCGGCATTAGTTCTCTCCAAATGCCTCTTATGCAAGGCGGGATTAAAACCATTACCGGACAACTGCAGTATAAAACGCGAATCCTGATTTTCAAGAATTTGAATGCGCTATGGCGATTCTTCGCCATATATGCCACGCATACAATCCTTACGACTTGCTAACGCAGGTGCGGTCGCGCATAAGCACTCAAAACAGCATGCGATGCCGAGCTTCCCACTGCACCGCCAAATTTTTTCAGCAGCCGTTCTGACAAGCCTTCGCGCTGCGTGTAGTCAACAATGTCTTCCACCTTCAATTCTTCACGTGCAACAGTATCGACCGTGCCGAAACCATCAGCCAGCCCCATTTCGACGGCACGACTGCCGCTCCAGAACAGTCCGGAAAACGTCTCCGGTGCCTCCTTCAGACGCTTGCCACGCCCACGCCGCACAACTTCGATGAACTGCTGATGCACTTCGTTGAGCATTTGCTGCGCATAATTTTTCTGCTTCTCGGTTTGCGGACTGAATGGGTCCATGAACCCCTTATTTTCCCCTGCAGTCATCAGGCGGCGCTCGATGCCCAACTTATCCATCAAACCGGTGAAACCAAAGCCCTCCATAAGCACCCCGATGGAGCCGACGATGCTAGCCTTGTTGACAAAGATCTTATCAGCGGCAGCGGCAATGTAATATCCGCCCGAAGCGCAAACTTCATCCACCACCACGTAAAGCGGCTTTTTCGGGTACAGCTTGCGTAGGCGAGTGATTTCATCGTTGATCATGCCAGCCTGTACCGGACTCCCACCGGGACTGTTAATGCGCAGAATGACCCCAACCGAGTCATCATCGGAAAACGCTCGGCTCAGTGCCGGAATAACCGTGTCTGCTGCTCCAGACGTACCAGACTCGATGGTGCCGTCAATTTCAATCAGCGCAGTATGCGGGCCGACACTTTCCGCATCCTGGCGGCTCAACTCAAATGCAACCCACAGTACAAACGCTACGATGCCTAGCGTGAGAAAACGAAAAAAGATATTCCAGCGGCGACGCG
>Ga0070659_100000832_pt1 | contig 22486 bp, 20 predicted proteins | sample KBSC23metaG_FD_64666 | JGI IMG/M metagenome (GOLD analysis project Ga0070659, IMG submission 64666) | Corn rhizosphere microbial communities from Kellogg Biological Station, Michigan, USA - KBS C2-3 metaG | ecosystem: Host-associated > Plants > Roots > Rhizosphere > Soil ... | reverse complement strand
TTTGGTTTCTTAGAAAAAATCCTGATTTTCCAAATGGGGAATTTAATGTAAACAGGCTTGGAAAAGACCTGGCTATCGGCGTTGGAACAGGCTTGCGAATTGATTTTGGATTTTTATTGGCAAGATTTGATTTTGCATGGAAGGCAAAGGACCCAAGCCCGGAAGATCCTGCCGCGCAAAACAAATGGTTCTATCACTGGCGGCCCGGATTCAAAAGCCGATATGGAGCACAATTCCAACTGGGAATTAATTACCCTTTTTGATTGCACGAATTACAGCAATGTATCAATCAATTGCGTATTGTCAATTGCCTGTTGCCAATTGCCTTTCAAATTGCTCCATCGACATTGCATCTTCCAGCAAAAAATTTCCGATTCTTGTTCTGCACAAACTGCTTAAATATCCTCCACATCCAAGCTTTTCACCAAAATCATTTGCAAGGCTCCTGATATAAGTTCCGGTCGAACACACGACCCTGAATTCCACAACCGGCAAATCAATTTTTACAATTTCAAATTCCAAAATCGTTACAGGCCTTGGTTCCAGTTTTACATCAACACCCTGCCTTGCCAATTCATAGACTCTCTTGCCTTCTTTTTTTATGGCAGAATGAATTGGTGGCGTTTGCAAAATTCTTCCCGTAAACGATTGTGCAGTCTGTTCCAGATCTTCTTTTGTGATGTGATCAAACCGTTTGAAATTTTGGGGTTCGCTTTCAAGATCATAGGTAGGAGTTGTCGCACCGAGCGTAATGGTTCCTGTATATTCTTTTTGCTGCGCCATGTATTCGTTGATCGTTTTGGTAAACTTTCCTGTGCACACAATCAACAATCCTGTTGCCAGCGGATCAAGCGTTCCTGCATGACCAACTTTTTTTATTTTAATCAGCCCTCGGATTTTGCGGATCACATCAAAGGAAGTCCAGCGAAGAGGTTTATTGATCAGCAAAACTTTACCTTCTTCAAAAACATTTTTTTCGAGCATTGGCGCAAATGTAGGAGTGATTTTTTGATGCAATTTGAATATTAATTTGAGTAACAATAGTTATTATATTTATGAACCGCATTAAATTATTATATGGAGTTCAACTTTAAAAAGACTATGAAAGAAACTCCTGGTTCGGAGTTAATTAGAATTATTATTACAAACCGAGACGAATATCAAGAAGCTGCCATCGGTGCCGCAGAAATAGAATTGGCAAGGAAAGGCTTGGCCCAGGATGAATTGCAAAAGCTTAAAACCAGGGATTTGTGGGAGAATGGGAAAACAGCTTTTAAAGCAACTTTGCCTCTTGAAATTTACTGGAAAATACTTTCGTTTTTATTGCCGGGACTCTTTCAACTTATCCTAGCAGGGTATTTTAAGGCTAATGGATACGATAAGAAGGCTAGTGACGTAGGAAAATGGACCATTTCGGTGTGTTTTTTTACTTAAGTATTGGCATTTATTCCGCGCTGCCCAGGGTTTAATAAGATTAAAGACCAGTTCAGTCGACTCAACATGAAAAAATCTCTACTCCTTCAACTAATAATTCTTTTTCCTGCTGGCATATTTGCTCAAACAAATATTCAATGGGTTTCTACTTCTCCAACTCAATTTTGGAAAACAGAAAACGATTTGAAATTTTCAGGAGCAACCCAGTCAGCTGATGTAACAATAGAAATCAATCATCCACTTCAAAGCATTGAAGGTTTTGGCACTTGCTTTAATGAACTTGGCTGGACTTCTTTGAGCTTGCTCTCTACAAAAGATCGTGAAAGCATCATGCGTGAACTCTTTGCTCCGGATATAGGTGCCAACTTTACCATTTGCCGAATGCCCATTGGCGCCAACGATTTTTCAAGACATTGGTATTCGTATGATGAAAGAGACGGCGATTTTGAAATGAAACATTTCAGCATTGCTAATGACCTTGAGGCACTGATCCCTTTTATTAAAAATGCGCAGAAGTATAATCCGGCTTTAAAACTCTGGGCTTCGCCATGGAGCCCGCCAACATGGATGAAATACAATCATCATTATGCTGCAAGGAGTGTATTGGGCAACAGTGATCTTCAATCTGAAAAATGGGGAATGGATATGCGCGGGATCAACAACGGTTTGTCAAAAGACAAAGAAGGCAGCGAAGGAACAGATATGTTCATTCAACAGGAAAAATATTTTAAAGCCTATGCATTGTATTTCGCAAAATTTATTGAAGCATACCGTCAACAAAAAATCAACATCGCCATGGTAATGCCTCAAAACGAATTTAATTCTGCCCAAATTTTCCCAAGTTGCACATGGACGGCTGCAGGTCTCTCAAAATTCATTTCGTATTTAGTTCCACAAATGCAACCATTGGATGTAAAAGTTTTTTTCGGAACAATGGAAAGAGAAAATGCAAAACTGGTTGATACAATTCTTAGCAATGCCGCGAGTGGTAAATATATAAAGGGCGTAGGATTTCAGTGGGCGGGCAAAGGTGCTATACACCTAATTCATCAACAATATCCAGCCCTGACCTTATATCAAACAGAACAAGAATGCGGTAATGGAAAAAATGATTGGGATTATTGTATGTACACATGGGGATTGCTGAAACACTACTTTTCCAACGGTGCAAACGCTTACATGTATTGGAACACTTCGCTCAAGCAAGGCGGCATCAGCACATGGGGATGGAAACAAAACTCATTGGTTAGTGTTGATACCGCTGCAAGAACTTACAAGTTCAACTACGAGTATTACCTGTTGAAACATTTAAGTCATTTTGTAAAGCCGGGCGCAAAAAGACTTCAAACAAATGGTTCGTTTGAAAATTTGCTGGCATTTATAAATCCGGATCATTCCATTGTTGTTGTTGTAGCAAATGACAGTAAACAAAACAAGTCGGTCACCGTAAGCGTTCAGAATAAAACTTTCAGTGCTTTGCTAAAGGCCAATACGTTTAATACATTTTTTTTCAGGTAAGATTTCCAGTTAAATACTTTGCTTATTTTTCAACTCTAAGTATTTATTCAAACCGTTGATTGTAAGTTTTTGCGGAGTGGAAAGAACAGATATAATGCCATGCTTCTGCAGTTCTTTTGCAATCAGCTGTTTTTCGTAGCGGTATTTTTCTGCAATGGTTTTGATATAAATTTCTTCGGTTGTTGCGGATTTCGATTCAGTCAGCTCTTTCAATTCAGTGTTCTCAAAAAATACAACCATCAGCAAATGATAGTGCGCCAAACGTTTTAACGAAGGTAATTCTCTCTCAAGGCTTTCAAATGATTCAAAGTTGGTAAATAAAATCAACAAGCTTCTTTGCGTGATGCGATTGCGAACAACAGAAAATAATTTTTCAAAATCAGGTTCCAAAAAATCTGTTTGCTGTTTGTACAAAGTTTCAAGGATATGATTGATCTGTGTTGGTTTTTTATCTGCAGGAATAAATGCATCGAGGTTTTGAGCAAAAGTTATGAGTCCTGCTTTGTCCTGTTTTTGCAAAGCCACATTGCATAATACCAACGATGCATTGATGGCATAATCCAGCAATGTCATCCCTTCAAAGGGCATTTTCATTACACGGCCTTTGTTGATAATGCAATAGATCTGCTGGCTGCGTTCATCGGTGTAAGTGTTCGACATGAAGTTGCCATGACGAGCAGTTGCTTTCCAGTTGAGTGTACGGTAATCATCTCCTCTGACATATTCCTTGATCTGCTCAAACTCCATACTGTGGCCGAGTTTGCGCATCCGCTTTACTCCGGTTTGCTGCAAATGCGAACCAATGGCGTGCAATTGGTAGCGACGCATTTGTATGTAGGAAGGATAAACTTTTACGGTTCTGTTTTGCTGAAAAATATACCTGCGCCTTGTCAATCCTAACGGGCCTTCAGCATACACATTGATGTTTCCGAATTCGTATTCGCCTCTCTCCTGCGGCTTAATAAAATATTGAAGAGATGTTTGTTCTGCCGAATTTAATTGCAATTCTCTTTTCCAGTTTCTTTCCTGCAATTGATACGGCAATTCCTCAATCACCGTGCATGAGATTTTATGATCGTAGTTGTTTTTAAACTCAATGATGATCTTGTTTTCATCACCATTACTCAATCGTTCTGCAACAATTCTGTTTGCCTCGATTCCATTTTTATTGCGGTACAACAAGTAAAGATCAACCAAAACGCTGATAGCAGTAAACAGCAAAACAATAATGGCAATTGTAAAAAAGACAGGAACGATATAACTGATCATGAACAAAACAGCTGACCCGAAAATGGCATAAAAAACCAAACGGTTTAAATACAAAGTTGTTCTGTCCCAAAATGATAGCAGTCGTTCAAACATCAGCGTGGAATATCCATGGTTTGAATAATTTGTTTCAGCACGTTGTCTTCAGTAATTCCTTCCATTTCTTTATCAGGCGAAAGAATGATGCGGTGACGAAGAACCGGCGGCACCACCTCCAGAATATCTTCCGGCGTCACAAAATCTCTTCCGTTGATTGCAGCAATGGCTTTTGAGGCATTCATGATCGCCAGAGATGCACGAGGCGAAGCACCGAGGTAAATGGATTTATGATTTCTTGTTTGATGCGTAAGCCTGGCAATGAACTGCAACAGCTTTTCCTCAATCAAAATATTTTTTACTTTTTTGCGGATGTCAACAATTTGTTGCCCTTGCAATACGCCAGTTATAACAGACAGCGCATCCGTATTGCCCATACCATGAAACTGTTTTAGAATTTCATACTCTTCCGATTCGTTTGGATAAGGCACAACCACTTTGAATAAAAAACGGTCGAGTTGGGCTTCGGGTAATCGATAGGTTCCCTCCTGCTCAATTGGATTTTGCGTTGCCAGCACCATGAAAGGCTGTTGCATTGCATAGGTTTTTCCATCAACAGTGATCTGTCTTTCTTCCATCACTTCAAACAAGGCAGCCTGTGTTTTTGCAGGTGAACGGTTGATCTCGTCGATCAAAACAATATTTGAAAAAAGTGGTCCTTTTTTAAATTCAAAAGTTGCTTCCTTCGGATTGAATACAGGAGTTCCCAAAACATCAGAAGGCATTAGATCGGGGGTAAATTGAATGCGTGAAAAATTTACCGACAAGGATTTTGCTACAAGCTTTGCTGTAAGCGTTTTTGCAACACCGGGCACCCCTTCAATCAAGACATGACCGTCGGCCAGCAATGCAGCAATGATGAGTTTCACCATTTCATCCTGACCAATAATTATTTTTTTGATCTGCTGGCGAATGGCCATTACAGCTTCACTTAAGTCGGTTAAATCGGTTCGTGCCTGAAAAATTTGTTCTTCCATTTTATGTGTTTTGATAAAACGATTCTAATTGATTGTGAAAATGCGTTAACTGAAATTCTGTTACCAAATGATTGGTTTGAAGATAATTGACAAACGAAACAATTTCATTCAACTCTCCTTTTGAATATCCTGATTTGAAATGCAGGTTTTCAATAAAGTGTTCATCCAGGCTATTCGTTGGCAATTTATAAGTTGACCGGACATGCTCTAAAAAATAAACCGCCATTTTTTTTGCAAGATTGTGGTGATCTCTCCTGTCGTAATATAATCTTCCCATTGTTTTGACAAAATCCAGGGATTCATTTCTTGGTTTTGCAAATTGAGGAATCATTCGTTGTTTTCTTCTTGAACCGAGAATCACCAGCAATAAAATCCCAAACAGCACAGTGAGCAATCCCCATTTGAATTCGGGATAACGGAACAAAATACCCAACCAGTTCGGTTCTTTATCGCCATTGTTGTTTCCATTCTTTTTGGTCAGATAATATTCGTTCCAGACAATCTTTTTTACATCCGACGGAATTACTGACATCACCTGTTCGAAATAATGAATGTTGTTTTTGTGAAGAATAAAATAATTACTAAATGCCAATGGCGCTGCATGAATAAAAAAAGCTCCATCTCCTTTGTTCAGTTGAATAAAATTGACGGCGGTATCATTTCTTCCTAAAATAATTGTGTGAGTTGTATCGATAGTATCAAACCAACTATCAAATTTCTTCCCGGGGTAAACATACAAAGAATCAGATGCAAAGGAAGGTTTTGCGAGCCGCACCCTCAGGCTGTCCTCAGTTTCGCCAAACAGTGATGAGAAGTCTTTTTGACTGTAAGAAATCCCAAATGCATTTTCGGCATCAGTGGAAAATACTTTTGCAATGATGAAAACATAATTTCCATTATCAACAAACTGCATCAATTGCCTGATCTCGTATTCATCAGCATTAAAATATCCTGCAACTAAAATCACTGCTTGTTTTTGACCTGACAAGGAAATATTATTCCACGAACCGGGCATCTGACTGTCATACGAAACCTCAGCATCAGGAAACAATGAACTGCACAAGGTTTTCGCAGCCGCCATGCCGTATGGAATTTTGTCTTTTTGCCGCAGGGTAATTCGTTCATCCATTTTCCTTGGCATCTTTCTGCTTGCAGCAACAACAATCATTGCAAGAAAAGCAAGTACAATTGCCGTGATGACGTATGGTGTAAATTTTTTCATCAATGCAGCTGTTGTTTAAAAGACGAAAAATCACTTTGAATGATCAAAAAACTTTCATATGATAATTCAAATTGTCCATACCATGTATAATCGAAATCGCGGGTGAGCCTGAAAAAGTTTTTATAATAAGAAGTGCCTGCTAATTGAAATAGATAGTCAGCATTAGTTTTTGCGTGCGTGTAATTGATAAGATTTTTGTCAGCCAGGTCTTTCAGTGCTCTTAGATATAACAAGCGAACAGCGATCCTGAAATTTTTATCATTGACTGCTTTTTGAATTTCTTTTTCGAAGTTGATTTCAAAAATATTTTCGGTTTGCTCTTCGTCGATGGTCTTTTCAATAATTCGTTTAGAAGCCTTTTTAAACAGTCGAATATTGCTTGTTGCCAAAAACCAAATCAGCAATGCAAGAAACCCGACAATTACAATAATCCATGACAAGGTATTGATCAACGATGTTGAAGAAACAGGCTTGGTTTTCTGCATCGATTTTTTTTCCCGTGGCGGCGGCTGATTTACATACCAATAATCATCATCAGATCTTATTGTACGCAAATTGCTATCAGGAATTTCTCTTGTTGCAACTTTTTCAGCGCCCTCTGTCTTTCTAAAACGATAATTTTCATCTGAGCTTGACTCGTAGGGTTTTTGATAAATCGTGTCTTCTACAATTTCTCTAGGCGGGGATATTTCAGTTGCCGAATCGTGCTGCTGGGCTTTCGAAACAAAAAAGAAAGCAAGAAAAAAGACAGTGCAGGCAATATGTTTGACGTTATTCATTAACCGCAGCTTCGTTTACTTTCTTCAATCTATTTTCGAGCCGGATGGGATAAATAATAAAATACCAAATCACAAAAGAACTTGTCACCATTAAGATCAAAATATTTAAAGGAAGAGGCATTTTATAATAACGGGTAACATATCCTTCAAAAAAAGCAGCAATTACAAAAACAGGAATCAAACCCAGGACCATTTTCACACCGTCTTTTACACCATCACGGAACGCATCGAAGCGGCGGCCGGTTTTTGGAAATAAATACCCTGTGCCCATCACAACACCTGCAGCACAAGTAATAATAATTGCTGTCAGTTCCAACATGCCATGAATTAAAACGGTGATTACTGCCTGGCCGCCCAAACCTTTTGCAGAAAACATGTGTTCAAATGCACCGAGCCTTATGGATTCCTTTCCCAATGCTGTTAAACTTGGAATGCCCAATGCAATGCCCCTGAAAAAATAGCGGAAGGAAACCAAAATGTTATTGAGCATGATCCACATCCACATCACAAAAGAATTTTCATTTGCATACACATTGAACGGATTACCCTCGCGAATATTTTTTTCGGTCATATCAACATATGCATCACCCAACACTTCCCGTACGAAACCAGGTTCCTTTACCGAAGAAAAAAATCCGATCGAAAAAAAAACAAAGAAGATGATGAGAGCAAATAAAATTACGAGGTGATGTTTGCGAATTGCAATAGGTACGTCGTACTTCCAGAATTTCACAATACGATTCGATTCTTCTTTTCGATTGCGGTAAATGCCTAAATAGATCTTAGCTGCGAGTGAGTTGATGTATTGCGTAACCCTGCTGGTTGGATAAAACGTTTTTGCATAGGCAAGATCATCAACGAGTTTTGTAAAATCGCTGGCCATTTCATCAGGATTCACAGGAGTTTCCTGCTCCAATCTCTCCCATCGGTCCTTATTTTTTTTGATGAAAAGTCCTTCTCTCAATTCAAATGTTTAGGCTTGTAAAATACTATAAAATCGGCGAGTAGCAAGTAGTGAGTAGCGGGCAGCATTTAAAGTTCAAAACAGTCTTTTCTTTCTTAGATTCTCAAATCACGGGGGTCAATAGTTCAAACCAGGAGTGAAAATTCACTCAGAATTTTTACTTGCAACCCCCTCCCCATTACTTGTCATGTAGAAAATTCAATTAACTTACCGGCAAAAACAAACGAATGTCCGTCATCCGCATCATGACCAATTTCAACATTGAGTTGGAATTTCCTGCAGCTCCTTTTCACCGCAGGTTGTTTGCGTGGGTCATCGACATCATCATTCTTTTTATTTATGCAAGATTGGCAATGGAAGTTTTGGACTGGTCGTCGAGAAGTGTGGGCGAAAAAAGTATGTGGGTTATTTTAATTCTCATTCTTCTTCCTTTTCTGTGTTATCATTTGATTTGCGAAATGACAATGAACGGGCAAAGCTTCGGCAAAAAAATCATGGGCTTAAGAGTGGTGAATGAAAACGGTGGTCAGCCAAATATTGGACAATATGTGATCCGATGGTTAATTCGCACATCTGATCTCATGGCTGTTGTCATCATTTTTATGGCGCCTGCCGCAGCACAAATGGGCAATGGAAATTTTTTTTGGAGCATGGCTATTCCAATGGGACTGTTTTTTGTTGACGTGGTTTTGGTCAATGCCAGTAAAAAAAACCAACGGCTTGGTGATATGCTTGCACATACCTTACTGATAAGAGCTTCAGAAAAACACAGCATTCACGACACCGTCTTTTTAAATCTTGAAGAAACTTATAAACCTTCTTTTCCGCAAGTGATGCAATTGAGCGACAGAGACATGAATTCGCTGAAAAGCATTTTAGATACAGCTAAAAAAAGAGGGGATTTTAATTTGGCGGAAATGGCAAGTGAAAAAATAAAAAATCATCTGAAAATTGAAACCTCACTTTCTCCTTTTGAGTTTCTAGAAATTTTGTTGAAAGACTACAATTATTTGTCCTCGCACTAACGCATGGCAATACCAAGTCCGACAAAGACGAACGCAAGGCCGTAGACAACCAACACAATCATCATAATGATACCAACATAGCGGAAGTATCTTTTTATATTCAGGAACGAAAAGTTCAGTGCCTGTTGATCATTATTGTATAAAGCCTTTTTCATTTGATTGGAGAATTGGAGCAAATACCACATTGGAAAGAAAGCAATCAAAAAAGCAATTGTGATACAGATCGCTAAAACAATTTTCATTGTTGCGGTTAATCGCTCTTCTTCAACCCCGTTAACTGTCAGCCTGGAATAGGTAGAGTTTGGGAAAACGGTTACGCTTAAAATTGTAAATATCAGGGCAAGACTTAGTAACACAATTCCGGCAATAGCCAAAAACCTTGCCCATTTGGCCGTATCGTTCAAATGTGATTTTGTAACCGGATCTATTGATAAAGAAAAAAGTGAAGAGCTATGATTTTCTTCCATGGCAGTGCGTTTTAGCTGAACTAAAGTAAACCATTAATTAAAAATTCTTCTGAAACGGTTCAACTTTTCTCACAACAAACGAATATTTGCCTGAACCAAGTTTTACAGAAACATGGTCCTTGGTCTTATCAACGATGGTGATTTCCTTCAAACCATTTATTTTTTTGCCACCCTCAGTTATTAAATCATTATCCGACGCAGGTAAAAAAACCGTTGCGCTTGTGTTTACAGGGATTTGAACATTCATAATAAGCGTTCCATTTTCTCTTTTCCATTCTGAACTTATTTTGCCATAATAGGTTTGAAGCGATGCCGAAGCAAAAGATAAACTGTCGGTAACATGCGGACCGATTATTATTTTTTTATAACCAGGAGCATTTTCATCCCAATTAATTCCGGCAACGGTCCTGTACATCCAGTCACCAATAGCCCCATAAGCATAATGATTGAACGAGTTCATTCCTGGCGTTTCAAAACTTCCATCCGGTTTTATGCCATCCCACCTTTCCCAAATTGTTGTTGCACCCATTTTTACCGGGTAAAGCCACGATGGATAATCATCTCTGAACAATAATTTATAAGCAATATCATCATAACCGAAACGGGTTAACACGTGACACAGGTAGGGAGTTCCTAAAAAACCAGTTGTTAATTGAATTCCATAATCTTCAATGTTTTCTACCAGTCGTTTTGCAATCAAAGGACGCAGTGAATCGGGCAGCATATCAAAGTTCAAAGCAAGAACATAAGCGGTTTGGGTTCCTGAAACCAATCTTCCATTTGGCGTTACATACTCTTTCATGTAAGCTTGTTTTATTCTACTGAGAAGTTTTGAATATTCATTTGCATCACCTGTTTTTCCCAAGGCATTTGCAGCATTAATTAATAACTGGGTTGAATACGCCCAGAAACTTTGTGCGATCAAATATTTATCTGTAACAGCAGAACGTCCATCATTATCATCGAACGGCCGATAAAACAGCCAATCACCAAAATGAAATCCTGTATTCCACAGATCATTTTTACTATTCTTAGTCATATAATTAACCCAGGCTTTCATGCTAGGGTATTGTTGTTCAAGTATTTCTTTATCAGCATAAGCCAAATACATATTCCACGGAATGATTGTGCATACATCGGCCCATCCGGTTGAGCCTCCCGAATTCGGGCCCAGCACATTTGGAATTACGAATGGTACACTTCCACTTTCGTATTGATCAGCCGCTACATCTTTCAGCCATTTTGCAAAAAAATTGTTCACGTTCATATTGAAAGCAGCAGTGCGTGAGAATGCCTGTGCATCGCCCGTCCAGCCAAGGCGTTCATCTCTTTGAGGACAATCGGTGGGAACGTCAAGAAAATTTCCTTTTTGCCCCCATTGAATATTATGCTGAAGCTGATTTACTAAAGGGTTTGAGCAAGCAAACTCTCCGCTAGGTTGCATGTTCGAATACAAAGCCACCGCCGTAAAATTTTCAGGCTTTATCTCTTCCTTTAATCCCTCGATTTTAATGTAGCGAAATCCGAAGAAAGTAAAATGTGGTTCAAATGTTTCTTCTCCATTTCCTTTTAAGATATAAACGCCTTCCGCTTTCGCGGCTCTTAAATTTTCGGTGTAAAAATTCCCTTCCTTGTCTAAAACTTCGGCGTGAAAAATTTTTACAGTATCGCCTGCTTTCCCATCTAGCTTCACTGTTAACCATCCAACCAGGTTTTGTCCGAAATCAATCACCTTTTCTCCTTTTGGTGTAGTAAGGATTTTGATCGGAGAAAATGTTTCATGTTTCTTTACAGGTTCATTTTGGGTTGCAACAAGAACAGATTTACTAAAATTCTTTTCGGCTACCGGATTCCAGTCCGCATCATTATAGCCAGCAGCATTCCAACCTGCCTTTTCTTTTCTTGCGTCAATAATTTCTCCATCATAAATTTCTGCGCCTGAAATGCTTCCGGTTGAAGATTTCCAGGAGCCATCGGACACTACAAAATCCTTACTTCCATCAGCGTAAGTGATGTTTAATTGAAACAATAGGGAAAGATCCTTCCCCCAGGTATTTTTATTTCCGCCCCAGGCAAGATAACCCCTGTACCATCCGTTGCCAATGGTCACACCAACGGCATTTGATCCTTTGTTTAAAAGATCAGTGACATCGTAGGCCTGGTACTGCAATCGTTTGTTATAACTGGTCCACCCGGGTGTCAGATAAGAGTTGCCAATTCTTTTTCCGTTAATCATTGCTTCATACATGCCATGTGCAGTTATATATGCAGTTGCAGCCACAACTTTTTTTGAGGTTTCAAATTCTTTTCTGAAGTAAATGGCAGGCCTGTGGTCAGCATCTTTGTCCAAGTCTGATTCAATCCATTTTGCTTTCCATTGGTTGGAATCGAGCATTCCCATTTGCCAATAAGCTGTTGCACTCCAGGAAGATAGTTTTCCCTTGTTATCCCAAACCCTTACCTGCCAGAAGTATTTTTTGCCTGGCTGCAAGGCGGCCCCTTTATAAACAACATGAACAGATGAATCGGAGCTTATTACGCCACTTGTCCATTGAAGTTTTTTTTCTTTAGACAAATTTGAATTTGTTCCTACCCTTATTTCATAGGCTGTTTGCGAGACGTTTCTGCCATCGGACAACAACTGCCAGCTCAATCTCGGTCGGATAATATCCATTCCAATTGGATTGGAAAGATTTTCAACAAGGAGATTTTGAACTTTTACCTGCGCATTAACAGCATTAAAAAGCAGAAAAATGATAAAGAACAAGAAAACTCTTTTCATTGTAGTGATCTTTAAAAACACCTAAAAGGTAAGAAACAAAGAATAACAATTAGCAGCGGTCGCACATAAAAAACCCGGCAAATGCCGGGCTATTAAAAAATCTTTTTGCAATCAGTAGGCTCTTGCAAACAACACTCTTTGCGAAGAAGGTTTGCCGCTCAATACATCTTTGCCTTCTTCTTTTGCATTATTCAAAGGAATGCATCGAATGGTTGCTTTTGTTTTTTCCTTAATCGCTTCCTCGGTTTCAGAAGTACCATCCCAAAATGCCGACACAAATCCTCCTTTCTCATCCAACACCTTTTCAAACGCTTCCCAACTATCGACTTTTGTTGTGTGCTCATCGCGATAAGCATCTGCCCTGTTGTATAAATTTTGCTGGATATCTTCCAACAATTGTTTGATATGATGTGCAATGCCGTCTAAAGAAACGCTTTGTTTTTCCTTTGTATCCCTTCTTGCAACTTCAGCAACATTGTTTTGAAGGTCTCTTGCACCGATGGCAATTCGAACAGGAACACCTTTCAATTCATATTCGGCAAACTTCCATCCCGGACGATTGTTATCGCTATCATCATATTTTACACTGATCCCCATTTGTTTTAATTGCTGAATGATTTCTTTAACCCTACCATCGATCTGCTGTTTTTGTTCATCGCCTTTATAAATGGGAACAATTACAACCTGCAAAGGAGCAATGCGCGGTGGAAGAACCAATCCGTCATCATCACTATGCGCCATCACCAAGGCACCAATTAATCGGGTACTGACTCCCCAGCTTGTTGCCCAAACATATTCTTGCTTGTTTTCCTTGTTTAAAAATTTTACGTCAAATGCTTTTGCAAAATTTTGTCCGAGAAAATGTGAAGTACCTGCTTGCAATGCTTTTCCATCCTGCATCAGCGCTTCAATGCAATAAGTGTCTTCTGCACCTGCAAAGCGTTCGCTTTCTGTTTTTACTCCGCGAACCACAGGCAAAGCCATGAACTGTTCTGCAAACGTTGCATATACTTCAAGCATTCGTTCTGTTTCTTCAACTGCTTCTTCTTTTGTTGAATGCGCAGTATGTCCTTCCTGCCATAAAAATTCTGCAGTGCGTAAAAACAAACGTGTACGCATTTCCCATCTAACTACGTTTGCCCATTGATTGACTAAAATTGGAAGATCACGATAGGATTGAATCCAGTCTTTGTAAGTGTTCCAAATAATAGCTTCACTTGTTGGACGCACAACCAGTTCCTCTTCCAGTTTTGCTTCAGGATCGACAATTAATTTTCCTTTATTATTTGGATCGGCTTTCAAACGATAATGGGTTACAACTGCGCATTCCTTTGCAAAACCTTCTGCATTTTTTTCTTCGGCTTCAAATAAACTTTTAGGAACAAACAGAGGGAAGTAAGCATTTTGATGACCTGTTTCTTTAAACATTCTGTCCAATTCATCTCTCATGTTTTCCCACAAAGCATACCCATACGGTTTGATAACCATGCAGCCCCTAACGGCTGAATAATCGGCCAACCCGCTTTTAAGAATTAAATCATTATACCACTGTGAATAATCCTGCGACCTTGATGTAATTTCTTTTCCCATAACTGTAAAAAACCTTATTCAGATTGATTTTTATCTCCTCTTCCAATCAATATTTTTCGGAACTTTGAAGGAGAATTTTAAAAAACATTATTATCTTTTGTTTAACAGCAAAATGTAGAAATTTACTGTGAGATGGCAAAAGTAACATTAACCTCTAAAACATCTGCCATGAAATCAAAATCTACACTATCAATACTTTCTCTTGTTATAGTTTTTGCAAGTTGCACCTCAGCTTACAAATCCGGTCAGACTCCTGACGATGTTTATTACTCACCTGCACGTCCGGTTGACGAATATGTTCGCCAGGAAAGAAGAGACGACAAAATGTATGGCTATGATGAAGAAGCTTATCGTGATGACCGTTATTTAAGAATGAAAATTCGTGATCGTCGTTATGATGGTTTATTCGATGATTATTATTCTTACAATCCTTACTACTATCATTATTATAATGGCAGCTTGATTTACAATTCTCCATGGTCAACCTGCAATTACTGGAACTACTATCACAATCCTTATTATTCAAGAGTAGTAACAGTTGTTCCAACTTCCCCGGTTTACAACAAGCCAAGAACTTTTGATTTGAGTGTTTATAATCCAAAACCCTCAAACAGCAACGCTAAAACAAGTTCATACAATAATCCGAGAAATTACTCTTATGGTAATAATGAGTCGAACACCAATTACCGCAGTAGTGGCAAAGATGCCGGCTCATTTTTGAGGAATGTTTTCTCTGGTTCAAACAATTCAGGTAATTCCGGAGTAAGTCCTTCTATCAACAGGTCTTCTTCCTCTTCATCATCATCTTCTTCTTCAGGAAGTAGCAGCAGTGGAAGCAGCACCAATGCCCCGGCAAGAAAATTCTAATTTCAGTTCAATAAAATAAAAGTAAACAGGGTGTATTTACATCCATAGCCGTTCTTTGTGTCATTGCTGAAACATTTACAGGCAAAAAATTTAAGTATGAAAAAACTTTTATTCACGGCAATAGTAATCACGATAGTAAATTCCTTATATGCCCAGGAACCGGCAGATGCACTTCGGTATTCATGGTATGTGCCAGGCGGATCTGCAAGAGTGAAAGCAATCGGTGGTGCAATGGGTTCTTTAGGTGGAGATATTACTGCGACGTTTGTTAATCCGGCCGGACTTGCATTTTATAAAACGGGTGATTTTATTTTTTCACCTGCTTACAAGTTCGGGAAAACAAACGCATCTTATTTAGGCAGAACAGAACAGGATAAAAATAAAAGATTCGTTTGGGGAACAACAGGCTTTGTACTTGGTGGTGGCGATGGAAAAGGCAATGTTCGCAATGCTGCGTTCAGTATCGCTTACAATCGTACCGCAGATTTCAACAGCAGCATTTTGTATCGCGGACAAAACAATCAAAGCTCTTACTCACAAAAATTTTTGGAAGAAATCAATAAGAATAATGTCAAAGACGGAAATGCGTTGGCCAGTAACTACCCTTTCGGATCCAGTCTTGCATTTAATACCTATTGGATAGATACTGTTGGCGGAGGCACCAATGGCAATTTTCAATTTCAAAGCAGATCAGCAAATATTTTATCGACTGGCTTGTTGCAACAAAATTCGGTTACCACGCATGGTGGCATTGATGAATTTGCATTAGGAGTAGCAGTGAATCTTCGAGACAAATTAATGCTTGGAGGTTCGTTTGGCGTTCCTGTTTTACATTATAAAAGAGAGGGTGAATTTTTAGAAGCCGATGCAACAACAAATCCTAACAACCATTTTAATTATGCAATGTTTAATGAAACACTTACGACATCGGGAGTGGGATTAAACCTAAAAGCAGGACTGATCTACAAACCGGCTGAATTTTGGAGAATTGGTCTGGCTTTTCATTCGCCAAGCCTCTATACATTAACTGACAGCTACGAAGCATCAATTACTGCCGATGTTGAGAACGGACAGCCTTCAACAGATTATTCAAAAGATTACACCAATAATGAGCCGTCACAATTCAAATACACCTATGTTACTCCATACAAGGTAATCGGAAGTATTTCTTACGTTATCCGTGAGATTGAAGATGTGACAAAACAAAGAGGTTTTTTAACTGCCGATGTTGAATACGTCAATTACAAAGCATCTTCCTTTAGTACAGATAATGGAACGAGCGCCGATGAGTCAACAAAAAATTATCTGAAACAACTGAATAATGCAATTGACAATGCCTATAAAGGGGCATTTAATCTTCGGGTTGGCGGTGAGTTGAAGTTCACGACTTTAATGGTTCGTTTAGGCGGGGCTTACTATGGCAATCCTTATAAAAACATTCATGGAGAAAAAGGAAGCAAATTGGACTTAAGCGGGGGACTGGGTTACAGGAACAAAGGTTTTTTTGTTGACCTTACTTACATCTACGGAATTAATAAGGATGTGAATTATGCTTATCGTTTAGCAAATGCACCTTATTTCGGGGCAAACTTGAAAAACATGGCGAGTAATGTTTTGCTGACAATTGGATTCAAAATCTGAAACCAAAATGCTACCTACTAATGATCATTGCAAAGGGCGGCTTAAGCCACCTTTTTTTTAAAATTGTTGCTTACTATTTATTGCATCTAGAACATTTTCAAAGCTTGGTAATGTCCAAATATATTCTTTGTCCTTCTTAAACCAGGTCAGCTGGCGCTTGGCATATTGCCTAGTATTTCTTTTGATTAAATCAATTGCAGAGTGCAAATCTGTTTGACCACTGAAATATTCAAATAACTCTTTGTATCCTACAGTCTGAAGTGCATTCAAATGCTGATAAGGAATCAGCGACCTTACTTCATCTATCAAACCTTGTTCAATCATTTTATCAACTCTTGTTTCGATATTGTTATGCAATTTTTCTTTCGGCAATTCCAAAGCGATTTTTACAACATCAAAATCTCTTTCTGCTTTTCTACCCTTTCGAAAATCCAAAACAGATTTACCCGTAGCTTTTAAAACTTCCAAAGCCCGCATTAAACGTTGAGGGTTTTTTATTTCTCCCACTTTATAAAATTCAGGATCAAGTTCTTGAACTTGGGCGTGCAACCATTCCAATCCTTTTTCATTATACTGCCTTGAGATTTCATCGCGAATGGTACCCGGCACTTCAGGAATTTCGTCCATGCCTTCGCAAAAGGATTTGATATATAAACCGGTCCCTCCAACCATTACAACCACATCATGACCTTGAAAAATCTGAGCTGCTGTTTGGAGAGCATAATTTTCAAAAAATGCCGCGGAAATTCTTTCGTGAATGGAATGCGAAGCAATAAAATAATGTTTTACTTTTTTAAGCTCTTCTTTTGATGGTCGGGCAACTCCAATATTCAATTCTTTAAAGCATTGCCTGCTGTCGCAAGAAATAATTTCAGTATGAAAATGTTTGGCAACATCGATTGCAACGGAAGTTTTTCCAACCGCAGTAGGGCCTGCAATCACAATCACTGTTTTATTTTTTGCTGCCATAGTCAAATAAAAGAAAAAACTCTGTCTACATAAAAGAATGACAGAGTTCATCTATTTAAAAGTATTCCGTGTAATCAAACTAAAATTCTTCCCCGGCATCTTCGCCGGCATCTTCGCTACTTTCCTCCTCAGCTCCGGCATCCCCACTTCCCTCATCACCTTCTTCGCCAAATCCTTCTGCTCCTTTGGTGAGATCATATTTTTCTTCCACATCGGCAAAACGTTCGCCCAACAAGCTTTTTGTTCCATATTGGCTTGGAGCAATTCCTTCCTTACGAATCATCGCAGGGTAAGTAATTTTTGGATTTTCTTCTTTGGAAACATTAATAAGCTCCACCAAAAAAGTCCAGTTCTTTGCAAAGTCATAAGTGTAAATAAACTTCTGGTTGGGATCCTTTATTTCCGACCCGATCGTTGTTTCCTTCATTAACAAAGGGGCGGCTTTGTATGCTTTATCATATTTCTCCAGAGAAATTTCTCTTCCTCTTTGCCAATTATCATTACTGCGATAAAAAGTAGCCTGGTGTTTACTGTCAAACTCAAATGCTTTCAAAATAATTTCATGAAGCTCATTAAAAGTTTGCGTGTGTTTAATAGCAACATCACGATACACACTATCGTCTTCCTCCAAGTAAATTCTGAATTTCAGTATTGCCATGTGATAAAAAAGTAAACGTCAAATATAGAGAAATAAGTGGACAAGCCAGTAGTGAGTGGCAAGCGAGAAGTAGGATTTCAGATCGATGTTTCCCTATTAATTTTGAGGATTTTCAAGTTGAGAAATGGCTTTTCGGAAGTAAATATACTCGCTGCCCCTTCTTCCTATTTGCTTACCGGTTCCAGTCCACATTCTTTTCCCTTCTGTAACATATATTGATACGCAGTTTCGTAATCACTGGTTATAATTCCGTCGAGAATCGCATCTTTAATTGCATCTTTTATAATTCCAACCGGCTTTGAAGGCGTAATACCGAAGGTTCGCATGATGATGTCGCCGGTGATTGGGGGTTGCCAGTTGCGGATATGATCCTTTTCTTCCACTTCTTTACTACGCTGCTTAACTAATTCAAAATTGGCCAGATAGCGTTTCACTTTTAGTTTATTTTTTGAAGTGATATCGCTTTGGCAAAGAATCATCAAATCTTCAAAATTTTCGGCTGCATCAAATAACAGACGGCGGATTGCCGAATCGGTAATGTTTTCTTTGGTTAAAGAGATGGGCCGTAAATGCAATTCAACCAATTTTTTCACATACTTCATTTCTTCACCGAGCGGCAATTTCAATTGGGTAAAAATTTTAGGCACCATTCTTCCGCCAATCACTTCATGCCCGTGAAAGGTCCATCCATGACCCTCCTCAAAACGTTTAGTTGCAGGCTTGGCAATGTCATGTAAAATTGCAGCCCAGCGCAACCATAAATTATCCGAACGTTCTGCAACATTATCCAGCACTTGCAATGTGTGATAAAAATTATCCTTATGTCCCAAGCCTTCAATGAATTCTGCACCGGCCAAATCAACCATTTGCGGAAAGATCTTCTGGAGAAGTCCACTTTCAAACAAAAGTTTAAAACCAACAGAAGGTTTTTTACTTAAAATAATTTTATTCAGTTCGTCGGTAATTCTTTCTTTTGAAACAATAGAAATTCTCGAAGCGTTTTTTTTGATCGAATGAAATGTTTCAGGGTAGATATGAAAACCGAGTTGCGTTGCAAAACGAATGGCACGCATCATCCGCAAAGGATCGTCGTTAAAAGTTGTATCAGGATTTAGCGGTGTACGGATAAGCTGTTGTTGCAAATCATCCATTCCGTTAAAGGGATCAATCAGTGTTCCGTAATCTTCTGTATTCAAGCTGATGGCGAGTGCATTAATTGTGAAATCTCTTCTGTTCTGATCATCGACTATGGTTCCGGGTTCCACTTCAGGATTACGTGAATGCGAACGATAGCTTTCTTTTCTTGCACCCACAAATTCCAAATCAAAACCATCGGGCATTTTAAATTGTGCGGTCCCAAAATTTTTGAAGTAGCTGACCTTTGGATGCGGTTTAAAATATTTTGACGCTTGCTCTGCTAATTTCAAAGCATCACCAAGGCAAACGAAATCAGCGTCTTTTGTTGGCCGTTCCAAAATCTTATCACGAACAAAACCGCCGATGAGATAGCACGGATAATTTAATTGCTCCGCTGCTTTAGCAACCTGTTCAAAAATTCTTAACTCAATATCGCTGCACCTGATTTCCATTGCGGCAAAGATAACCGCAGATTGAAAAAAGTATATAAAGATTAACTGCGAATGACCACCCGTGTGCCATCATTGTTCCACTTGATTATTTGAGACGGTAGTGAAGCTTTCATATCATCTTGTCTCCATTTGACAACTGAGTCTACTGCACTCTTAATTTCATCGGAAACCTGCAAGAAATTTTGAGGCGAGCTTTGCCCGCTGATATTTGCTGACGTAGAAACAATAGGCTTTCTTAATCGTTTGATTAAATGCTTGCAAAACTCATCCTTTACAATCCTAATAGCAATAGAACCGTCTTCTGCAATTAAATTATCGGGTAAGCCAACGGCCTTTTCAAAAATAATTGTTGTCGGACGGGTTTGTTCTTCAATAAAATCAAACACAGCCAGATCGGGAGATGCCACATATTGCAAAACATCTCTTTCGTCCGCAACAAGAATGATAAGGCTTTTGCTGTCTTCACGGTTTTTTATTTGATAAATGCGTTTAACAGCCTGTGCATCCGTTGCATCGCAACCCAGTCCCCAAATGGTATCGGTCGGATATAATATCACTCCTCCACTTCTTAAAACGTTCAATGCATTTTCTACTTCAGTTTCAAAAAAATTCTTTTCCATTAATCAATATGCAATTTTACAGTTTCTATGATCCGGGTTGTATCCAACTGCTCCAAACATTGAGGAGTCTCAAACCTCACACAAACATTTTTCTGGCAAGGCTCGCAACTCAATTTACCCAGGCGAATGATGGTGCGCAAATCTTTATTGTAAGGAGCAGTAATGTTTTCATTGCCTGCACCGAATAAAACAATTGTGTAAGTTCCCAAAGCGTTTGCTAAATGTGCAGGACCTGAATCGGTTGACAGCATCAGCTTTGCCGTTGCTAAAATTTCAGAAAGCTGACCCAAAGACGTTCTACCTGCAACGCTTTCTATGTTTGAACAATCGGGCAAAAGAGATAAAACAGAATCAACAAATTCTTTTTCTTTTGGCGCACCAATTAGAAGAATCTTTTCATCAATACTGTTTCGCAAAGCATTCAACAATTCAACTGCTTTAGGTACAGTCAATCTTCTTGAGGAAGCTTCCGAGTTTATATTAACAACAATATGATTGCCTTTTCGAAATTGATGATTGAGAGAAACATTTATAGACTCGGCCTTTTTATCCGTATGCATTTCAACCAGACGTACATATTGCTCTGCTCTGTGTAAATTTCCCGGTTTGGTAAAGGAATCTGTCAGCAAAACCTGCCGGAATTCTTTTTTGTAACCAATTCTTTTTTCTGCACCGGTTGCCCATCCCATAATGGCAGCCGAAAAAGAATCGGGCAAGCAAAAAAACAAATCAAAGCTTCCCGTTTTTTTAATCCTGTTTCCAAACTTCATTAAACCGTTAATTCCCTTGAATTCATCTTTACTGAAAACAAATTGATGCTCTGCTTTTGGAAAGAAATTGAGCAAATCATGGATTCCTTTTTTTGCAATCACACTAACTTGGGCACCGGGGAAAAAATGAGGGAGTTGGCGCATCAAACCAACCGACATCACCATATCTCCCAACCAATTTGGTAAACGAACCAGAATTTTCATATTCAGTCCCTAAGTTTGCAAAAATTTTTGCGATGAAGTTAAGAGAGTCTGTTGAACAAGCATGGCAAAACCGTGAAATGCTTTCCTATCTCGGTATTGTAAATGATATTAAAGCAGTGATTGAAGAAGTGGACAAAGGAAGGTTGCGTGTTGCCGAACCCACTGAAAATGGTTGGCAGGTAAACGAATGGGTGAAGCAGGCCATTCTTTTGTATTTCGGCATTCAGCAAATGCAAACCTGGAGCGTGGAACCTTTTGAGTGGTATGATAAAATGGAGCTCAAAAAAAATTATAAAGAATTAGGTGTTCGTGCAGTGCCGCATGCTGTTGCAAGATATGGCGCTTACATCGCAAAAAATGTTGTGCTCATGCCCTCTTATGTAAATATCGGTGCTTACGTTGATGAAGGTACAATGGTGGACACATGGGCCACTGTTGGCAGTTGCGCACAAATTGGAAAAGGTGTTCACTTGAGTGGTGGCGTGGGAATTGGTGGGGTGCTCGAACCTTTGCAAGCTTCACCGGTAATTGTAGAAGATGGTTGTTTTATTGGTTCGAGATGCATCGTAGTAGAAGGTGTTCGTGTGGAGAAAGAAGCCGTATTGGGAGCCAACGTTGTTTTAACCCAATCCACAAAAATTATTGACGTTAGCGGTAGGGAGCCGGTAGAAACAAAAGGTGTAGTTCCGGCACGAAGCGTTGTAATCCCTGGCAGTTACAATAAAACATTTCCAGCAGGTGAATATAATGTTAGCTGTGCATTAATTATCGGAAAGCGCAAAGCCAGTACCGATCTGAAAACCAGCTTGAATGATGCGCTGAGAGATTTTAATGTTGCAGTTTAACTTCATTTGACGATAACTAAGCCTGTTTGTAGGTATTAGTAAATGTTTTCATTAACATTTAATTCACCGGGCCAAGCCCAACCAGCTGTTTGCCTATGCAATCTCGTTGCAGATAAGTTCATTCATTATCAATCTGTTTCTTTATGAAAAACTTATCTGCACGCTGCATCTTCTCCCTTTATGGAATCGTTGTTGTATTTACA
>Ga0070659_100000826_pt1 | contig 22574 bp, 27 predicted proteins | sample KBSC23metaG_FD_64666 | JGI IMG/M metagenome (GOLD analysis project Ga0070659, IMG submission 64666) | Corn rhizosphere microbial communities from Kellogg Biological Station, Michigan, USA - KBS C2-3 metaG | ecosystem: Host-associated > Plants > Roots > Rhizosphere > Soil ... | reverse complement strand
CCTCCGCAGCGCCATCGCCGACCTTCAAAAAGTCGCCGCGCGCTAGCTGCGTTCCCGACGCGAGTTGGGAGGGCGCGGGTCGGCAGTCCGGAGGCTGTGGAGAGCCCGAACCGCTCGCAGAGTAGCCGACTGCTGAACTGTGGTGGAGGGCAGTCGGCACTGCCGACCGGCCCCCAAGCGATCCTCCCGCTAACGCTTCTCGACCGGCCGCCTCGGTGGCGCCGGCGGCGCTTATCGCTCACGCCCGGCTCAACCCTTCCCTGGCTCCGCCTGGCTGAGACCGCTAGCGCCGCAGGTCCGAACGAATCCGTGCACCATGTGCGTGCGGCAGTCGATACCGTTAAGGAAGGCCCAGACGCCTAGGGACGGCGGTGCTTCTTCTTGGGCGCGAGTGGCAGGCAGGGTTCGCTTTCCTCACCGGCGAAGCGAGAGAGCGCAAACATCGAGATAAGCAGCCCCGTCTCACCCGTGTGTCGGTGGAATTCGCGCATCTGAGGGACGCCGATCCTCAGCGCGATGAGCGTGAACAGTATCGGAGTGGCAACGACCACCCAATCCGCCACGCCCCATGAGCTGATATTCATTTGCCTTCTCCTCAGTGAGGGCCGTACGCCGAACGCATTAACCGGTGCTTGCGTTGCCGCCCACCATGTGCCGCAAACGCAAGTTCGCTATCGCAACCTCCATCAGGAACGAGGTCACCACGGTAGCTATCAGGAGCAGTAAACCGGGGGCATAGGAGTGCTCCGTCACGCCCGCTTCTTGCAGGACGTACATCGCGACGGAGAATACCAGAATCAAGGTGATGAGGATCACGTAGCCTAACGAGGCTGGCCCAATCGGGCTGTCATCCTCGTGACTGGTCGAAAAGAGCCTTGGGAAGGCGGTGAAGGTGCTCACGGCGGATGCGACGATACTGAACACCACCAGATGCTCGGTGAGCCCGGCCCTGAAGGCTTGATCCGCCTGTTCGGGCTTGGTCCCTGCGGGAAGGACCATCTGTGACTTCACCAGGAAGAAAACTCCCATCGGCATCAGTCCAGCCACCACTCCCGGAAGCCAGTCGAGCACCACGCGTTTCGTTTCTGATTTCACGGCCGCCCCCGAACCGATTTTGGAGAGCCTACCGGGTTATCGAACTTTAGCAAGTGGCGGCGCGCTTGGCGCGTGATCCACGATGACGCCATCGCGACGCTATCGATACTCCCCGGACACCGCTGGTCTTCCGTCGCCTGCGGTCCCAGGCCCCGACACAGCCGCGAGCCCTTCACCACCCGCCTTCGGCTCCGCATCGGCCCCTCTCCATCGCCCGGCGAGCACATCAATCGTCCTCCACCGTCAGCGCCTCGATCCTGAGGCGGGCGCAGCCGTGCCTGCGTTCCTCGCCGACCAGCGCGATGTCGGCGACGACGTGGCCCTTCAGCGGGAACTCCGCCGCATCGAGCCCGGCGATGAACCGGGCTGCCGCCGCTTCCGCGCCCTCGCCCTCGAGGCGGAAGGCAAGCTCGTGGCGCGCGCCGGCGAAGCTGACGCTCGCCCAGCTGCGGCTGCGCACTTCCTCGAGCACGAAGCGCGCGGCGTGCTCCAGCGTCGCTCGGAGGCCCTGGAGGAGGCCCGTCGTCGCATCGGCCATCGACGCGCTCATTGGGCCGCCTCCGCCCGGTCGAGCCAGGCGGCGATCCGCCGCTCCGTCGCCCGCCTGAGCCGACGCCCGCAACGCAGGTCGTGGACCAGCCTCGGGTCGCGCGCCGCCTCCCGCCCGAATCGCGTCGCCGAGGTGCGGGTGCGCTTCAGATAGGCTTCGATACGGGTCAAAAGCGGCATCCATCCTGCTCCTCCGGCGAATCGGTGTTCGTGATGCGTTCCGTTATGCCAGATCATTTCCTACTTGTCTAGGAAAAATCCTAGCGCTATGGGTTCGCCATGGAGGCCGATCCGCGCAGCGTGCTGGAAAATCTGATCCGCGAGCGGCGCGAGGATTATACCGCTTTGTCGCGGCTGATCGGCCGCAACGCCGCCTACATCCAGCAGTTCATCAAGCGCGGCACCCCGCGCCGCCTCGCCGAGGAGGACCGGCGCCGGCTCGCCCGCTATTTCGGCATCGACGAGGCCCTGCTCGGCGGGCCGTCCGCGCCTCCGGCGCGCGCTCCGGACGGCCTCGTGCCGATCCCGCGGCTCGACGTCGGCGCCTCGGCCGGCGGCGGCGCCGCCGATCCCTCGGAGCAGGTGCTGGGCCGCATCGGCTTCGATCCGGCCTGGCTGCGCCGGCTCGGCGTCGCGCCCGCCACCGCCGCCCTGATCCGGGTGGAGGGGGATTCGATGGCGCCGACGCTGTCGGACGGCGATGAGATCCTCGTCGATCGCGCCGCCCGCCGCCTGCGCGACGGCCTCTGGGTGCTGCGTCTCGAAGGGGCTTTGCTGGTCAAGCGCGTCGCCGTCCGGCCCGACGGCGGCCGCGTCTCAGTCCTCAGCGACAATCCCGCTTATCCCGGCTGGCCCGATTGCGATCCCGCCGCCGTCGACGTCGTCGGCCGCGTCGTCTGGGTCGGGCGGCGGCTCTAGCTCCGGCGGTCGAGCGCCCAGACCAGCAGCGCCAGCACCACCCCGACGCCCAGGCCCACCAGGAAGCCGATGCTCGACTGGTGCAGCACCACGCCGGCGATCGTCCCGGCGAGGATGCTCAGCGCCAGGATGAAGCCCCCGGCCTGCGTCGTTCTGCCCCTGCTCATCGCCGGGCCATGGCAGAGGCGGCGCCTTTTGTCAGGCGTTAACCGTCCCCGTTGGGCGGTTTGGCAACCCACCCTCAGCTACAAGCCGCACGGGGAAGGGAAGGGGAGTTCATCCTTGCGTCACGACGTCCATCTCGGCGGCCGCGAAGCGCTGGCCGACGCGTCCGATCTCATCGATCGCTTCGGCGAGCATGCGCCGTCGGAAGCCGCGCTGCGCGCGCACCGCAGCCGCACCGTCGGCAATTTCATCCACTTCTGCCGCTGGCGCGAGGTCGAGCGGATGATCGCGATGCTGCGCGACGAGGCGGTGAGCGGCGCCGTCCACTGATTGCCGATCCGTTACCGCCGGATCGACCCTTCGTTAACGCTGGCCGGTTAGGATCGCCCGCGTCGCAAGCGGGAGACGAGCGGGCGCATGGGTTCGCGCAATATCGGGATCGGGGACACGGAGCGCCGCGCCGAGCGCCGCGCGCTCGACGAGGCGGCGCGGCTGCGGCCGAACAGCTGGTCGAGCATCGAAATCCGCATGTCCGACATATCGGAGCTCGGCTTTCGCGCCGCCTGCGAGGCGCGGCTGCCGGTCGGCGGCCCGGTGACGCTCGACGTGCCGGGCATCGGCAGCGTCGACGCGCAGGTCGAATGGCAACGCGGCGGCGAGTTCGGCGCCCGCTTCCTCAGTCCCGTCCCCCTCGATCGCTGCGGCTGGAGCTTGGCGGACGGCGGCGCGACGCTCGCCAGCCTGCTCTACCAGCGCGCCGGCGCCAACCAGATCGGCCGCCACGGCGCGGACGCGGCGCTTCGCCGCCGCATCCTCGCCGCGCTCCCCGTGCGCAAGGGCGGCGAGGCCGCGTGAATTTCTTAACCTGAAGCAGTCAAGGGCGAAGGCGCCGGCGCGCCGTTGCGCCGGCCGGTGAAAGGGTCGTGGGGACGATGCGCAAGGGTCGGTTTTCCGGCTTGCTCGGCGAAGGAGGCGACGGTGCCGGCCCGCGCCCGTCGCCGCTCGACCTCGCCCCCGCCTTCGTCTCGCTCGCCCTCGTCGCGGCGGCCGCGGCGTTCGGGACGAATCCGGCCGTCCTCGCCTGCGGCGGTGTCGCGGCGGTCCTCCTCCTCGCCCTGGCCTTCCTGCGCGCCCGCGCCGCGCACGCCCTCGCCGCGGAGCGGCTGGCGGGCGAGGAGGCCGCCCGGACGGCGCGGCGCTTCGTCGAGGATTTCGAGGCGAGCGGCCGCGGCTGGTTCTGGGAGACCAACGCCGACGGCTGCCTCACCTACGTCTCGGCGGAGCTCGCCCGCCAGCTCGGCGCGGCGCCCCGCGAGCTCGCCGGCCGCCGCCTCGCCGACCTCCTGCGCCCGGCCGCGGAGCAGAACGAGGCGAAGCCGGTCGATTTCCACCTCTCCGCCCGATTCCCCTTCGAGGATTTGGTCGTCGCCCCCCCGTCCGGCGCCGTGAGCTGGGCCCTCTCCGGCAAGCCCGCCTTCGATCCCTACGGCCGCTTCCTCGGCTTCCGCGGCCTCGCCGCCAATTTGAGCGCCCGCGAGCGGCAGGAGGCGGAGGCGGCGAAGCTCGCCCGCTACGACAGCCTCACCGGCCTTCCCAACCGCGCCACCATGGGGCGCATGCTCGATGCCGCCCTCGCCAATGCCGCAGAGCGCCGCCGCGGCTGCGCGCTGATGCTCATCGATCTCGACCGGTTCAAGCAGGTCAACGACACGCTCGGCCACCCGGTCGGCGACCAGCTGCTGCGCCAGGTGGCGGCGCGGCTGCGCGACGCGCTCGGCGAGGAAGGCCAGGCGGGGCGGCTCGGCGGCGACGAGTTCCAGGCGCTCTTCCCCGGCCTCGAGGAGCAGGGCCCGCTCGCCCGCCATGCCGAGCGGATCATCGCCGCCCTCTCCAAGCCCTACGAGATCGAAGGCCACACCGTCTCGGTCGGCGCCTCGATCGGCATCGCCGTCGCGCGTCCCGGCAGGGCCTATGCCTCGGCGCTCGTCAAGGAAGCCGATCTCGCCCTCTACGCCGCCAAGGCCGCCGGCCGCGGCACCCACCGCTTCTTCGCCGCCGCGATGCACGCCGAGGCGGCCGACCGCCAGATCCTCGAGGGCGACCTCGCCCGGGCGCTGGCGAAAGGCGAGCTCGAGCTCCTCTACCAGCCGATCGTCGATTCCCTCACCGAGGAGCCGGTCGCCTTCGAGGCGCTGCTGCGCTGGCGGCACCCGACCCGCGGCCTGCTGATGCCGGAGACGCTCCTCCCGCTCGCCAGCGAATGCGGGCTGATGCCGCGCATCGGCGCCTGGGTGTTGCGCAGCGCCTGCGCCGAGGCGGCCGCGTGGCCCGCGCACCTGCGCGTCTCGGTCAACCTGTCGCCCGCCGAGTTCGCCGATCCCGGGCTTCCTGCCCAGGTCGCCGCCTCCCTCGCCGCCTCCCGGCTGGACCCGGAGCGGCTCGAGCTCGAAGTCAGCGAGGACGTGTTCTTCGCCGAGACCGGCGGCGCCGGCGAGGAGGTGCTGGCGCGGCTGCACGGCCTCGGCGTCCGCCTCGCGCTCGACAATTTCGGCACCGGCCGCTCCGGCCTCGGCCACCTGCGCAGCGCGCCCCTCGACAAGATCAAGATCGACCGCAGCTTCGTCCAGGGCGCCGCCGAGCCGCGCAGCCGCAACGCCGCGATCGTCCGCGCCATCGTCGTCCTCGCCGAGAGCCTCGGCATCGACACCACCGCCGAAGGCACCGAGACGCTCGAGGAGCTGGCCCTGCTGCGCCGCCTCGGCTGCAGCCAGGCGCAGGGCTTCCTCTTCTCGAGGCCGTTGCCCGCCCCCGAGGCGCGCGCCCTCGCCGTGGCGAGCCGCCCCCGCGACGCCGTCGCCGCGTTCAGCCGGCCGCCACGCCACCGGCTGATCCGCACCGGCAAGCTCGAAGTCGCCGGCGAGGCGCTCCCCGTGCGCCTCCGCAACATTTCCGAGGGCGGGGCGATGATCGAGTGCGACCGCGACCTGCCGCCGGCGACCGAAGTCAGGCTCGATCTCGACGAGGCCGGCACCCTCGACGCGGAGGTTCGCTGGTCGGCGCGCGGCCAGCTCGGCATGCGCTTCGCCGCGCCGTTCAGCCTGTCGCGGCTCGCCCGCCGCGCCGGCCTGCGCGCCGCGCCGAAGGCGAAGGTCGTGAGGCCCGCCTATCTCGATCCCGCGGCGCCTGCGGCCGCCCCGCCGCCGCGCTCGCCGCTGGTCCGCAAGCGCCGGCCCTAGGGCTTCGCCTCGGGCACGACCTCGAGCTTCCACGCCTTCGCATCGACCAGATACCGCCGCGCCGCTTCCTGCACGTCGGCCGCGGTGACGGCCTGATACTCGGTCATCTGGCTGGCGATCGAGCGCGCCACCTCGGGCCGGGTCTGCACGCCGGGCAGTTGCCCCAGCCACCAATTGTTCCCGGCCCGCTGCCTGATCAGCCCTTCGATCAGCGGCTTCTTGGCCCGCTGCAACTCGTCTTCGCCGATCGGCCTGTCACGCAGGTCCGCGGCGATCTTGGCCGCGTCGGCAAGGAAGCGGTCGAGCTTCTCCGGCGGCGCCTCGATCTGCGCCGCCATATAGCCGTAGCCCGGGAACACCTCCGACGCGCTGTGGCCGGATTGGGGGCTGTAGGTCGTCGCCTGCTTCTGGCGGATCTCCTCGATGAGGCGCAGCTGCAGCACCTGCGCCAGCACGTTCAGCGTCCGCGCGCGCCGCGTGTCGGAATAGAAATCGACAGTCGGCCAGGCGATGAAGGCGATAGCCTGGTCGGCGCGGCCGCGATGCGTCTCGCGCACCAGCCCCGGCGCCGGGAAGGCGACCCGGCGCCCGGCCGGCGAGGGGGCCGCGCCGTGCCGCGGCGGCAGCGCGCCAAAGGTGGCGGCGACCTGCCGCGCCGCCTCCTCCACCGTCACGTCGCCGACCATCACGATCTCGATCGCGCCGGTGCCGAGCAGAGGCGCCAGCACTGCCTTGCCGGTGCGGATGTCGCTCTTCTCCATCTCATCGCGGCTGGGGGTGCGCCAGCGCGGGTCGCCGCTGTGGAGCAGCGCGCCGAGGTCGCGGCCCAGGACGCCGCCCGGCGTCGTCGCCAGCTGGTCGTGGATCGTCGAGGCGAGCGAGCGGGTGCGGTCCCAGCCGGTCGGCCGGTAGCCCGGATCGCTCGCATAGGCGGCGAGCACCTGGAGCTCGGTCGCCAGATCCTCCGGCCGGGTGCGCCCGGTGAGGGTCAGCGCGTCTTCGCCGATGCCGAAGCTCGCGCCGTAGACCTTGGCGGCGAGCGCCTGCTGCAGGTCCTCATAATCGATCTTGCCGAGGCCGCCGAGCGTGAAGGCGCCGGAGCGGAATGCCCAGACGTCCTTGGCCCGCGCCGGCGGCAGGTCGATGATGCCGTTGCCGATCCGCGCGCTGACCAGGATCTGGCCCTTGGCGAAGTCGGTCGGCTTGACGGTCAGCCGCACGCCGTTGGCGAAACGGATCGCCGTCGCGCCGAGGCCCGGCAGCTCGCGCCGCTCGACGATGCGGCCCGGCGCGCCGAAGCTCGTATAGGGCCAGGTCTTGGCCTGCTCGATGGCGGCGGCGGAGAGCGCGCTCTTGTGCGCCGTCTCGTAGGCCGTGCGCAGCGCCAGCTCGCCGCCTTCGACGGGCGTCGGCGAGGCCAGATAGAGGAGCGGACCGCTCCGCGCGAATTGCGCCCGGAACGCCTCGTTGACCTGCGCCAGCGTCAGGCCTTTCACCGTCGCGTCGAACAGCGCCAGGTCGTCGGCGGGGCTGGTATAGACTTCGCGATCGTTCACCGCCTGGACGAGGCCGGCGGCCAGCGCCGCGCTCTGGCGCGTCGCGGCGCCCTGGGCGGCGGTGGTCAGGGCCGCCCGGAATTCGGTCACCGCCCGGTCGAGCTCGGCCTGGGTGAAGCCGGCGCCGGTCGCCTGGCGCTGCGCTTGGTCGATCGCCGCGAGGCCCTTCTGCCAGCCGCCCGGCTGCACCGTCGCGGTGAGCTGGACGATGGTGGCGCGGTCGGCGAGCTGCTGGAGGCCCATGCCGGCGCCCACGAAGGGCGGGTTCGCGCCCGAGGCGAGCCGCGACAGCCGCCGGTTCAGCATCTGGAGGCCGAGCTGGCGCACCAGCTTCTCCGACTCCAGGGCCGCCGTGTCGGGGCGCAGGTCCGGCGGCCCGACCCAGGAGATGCTGACCTGGTTGGGGACCCCCGCCTCGGTGAACACATGGGCCTCGGGGCTGCGCTCGCCGATCTTGGAGGCCGCCACTTCCGCGCCGGCGGGGCCGCGGCCCTTCCAGTCGCCGAAGCGGGCGCGGATCTTCGCCTCCATCGCGTCGACATCGAAATCGCCCACCGCGACGAACGTCGCCCGCTCCGGGCGATAATAGGAATTGTAGAATTCGACGAAACGCTCGCGCGGCGCGGTCTTGAGGATTTCGGTCAGCCCGATCGGCAGGCGGTCCGGCAGGATGTCGCCGCGCAGGGCGTAGTTGAGCTGGTCGATCGCGTTGCGGAAGCCCGGCGTCGCCCGCACCCTTTCCTCGGAGAGCACGACGCCGCGCTCGCCCTCGATCGCCGCGGGATCGAAGGTCACCTCGCCCGCCGTTTCGCGCAGCAGCAGCAGCGCCGTGTCGACGGTCGCCGCGTCGGTCTCGGGGAGGTCGAGCATGTAGACGGTCTGGTCGAACTGGGTCGTCGCGTTGGTGTCGGGTCCGAACTTGAGGCCCGCCCGCTCGAGCCGCTTGATGAACTCGCCCTTCGGCACGTGGGTGGTGCCGTTGAACGCCATATGCTCGATGAAGTGGGCGATGCCGCGCTGGTTGTCCTTCTCGTAGAGGGAGCCGACGCCGATTCGCAGGCGGAGCGACGCGTTGTGCGGCGGCGTCGCGTTGCGCATGATCGCATAGTGCATCCCGTTCGGCAGCACGCCGAACCGCACCGCCGGATCGGCCCTGAGCCCGGTCGCCGGCTGCGCCTGCGCGGCGGCGGCGGGCGCCGCGCCCGGCTGGGTCGCCACCGGCTGCGCGGCTGCGAGCGGCGTCGCGGCGAGGAAGACGAACAGGCCGCAGCCGGCGAGCAAGGCGGATTTCTTCATGCGAGTCTCTCCCACGGCCGCGTCCGGCCCCGGTCGCCGTTTCTAGACCATCTCGTTGACGTGGCTAGCCTTTTCCGCGGGCTCGTCGCAGCGGTGAAGCCAGCACGGGTCCCAGCTCGGCTCCGGGCCGAAGCGGGTGGTGAGGAAGTCGACGAGGGCCCGCACCCGCGCCGTCGTCGCGCGTCCCGGCATGACGGCGTAAAGCCCGCTTTCCTCCAGCGGAAAGTCCCTCAGCAGCGGCTCCAGCGTGCCTGCCTCGAAGCCTGGCGCGGCGATGAAGCTCGGCAGGATGCAGATGCCGAGCCCGGCGACGGCCGCGGCGCGCAGCATCTCGCCATTGTCGGCTCGCAGGCGCGGCTGGCCCTTGGCATAATCCCACCCCTTGCCGACGCGGAAGCGCCACGTCTCGTTGGCGTAGAGGAGGATGTCGTGGCCTGCGAGGTCGCGCGGATGCTCCGGCCGTCCCCGCCGCACGAGATAAGCGGGGCTCGCCACCGCCACCTTGCGGACCGGCGCGATCCGGCGCGCGATCAGGGCACTGTCCTTGAGCGCCCCGATGCGGACCGCCAGATCGTAGCCGCCGCCGACGAGATCGACCGGCCGGTCCTCGAAGGAGATATCGAGCTCGACCTTCGGATGCTCGGCGGCGAACTCCGCCAGCGCCGGGGACAGGTGCTGGACACCGAAGGAGAGCGGCGCCGACAGCCGGATCGGCCCGGCGATCTGCGTCACCGCCTCCGCCACCACCTCCTCGGCCGCCTCCAGCTCGGCAAGGACGTTCGCGGCCCGCTCGAAATAGGCCTGGCCGACGTCGGTCGGGCTCGCCCCCTGCGCGCTGCGGGTGAGCAGCCGCGCGCCCAATTGCTCCTCCAGCCGTGCGACGCGGCGGGAGACGATCGACTTGGCCATGCCCATGCGCTCGGCGGCGCGGCTGAAGCCGCCGGTCTCCACGACGCGGACGAAGGCGAGGACGTCGAGCAGGTCGACAGATGAGCGTTCCATAATCAGCAACACCGTTATGCGCTGCGCACAGCTACCGGCAACACCGCTAGGCGCTTATCTCGCTCTTCGCAAGTTCAGTGGAGACGTTCGAAATGGCCAATATCCTCATCGTCGACAGCGCCGCCACCGGCGAGGCGTCGGTCTCGCGCAAGCTCACCCGCGCGCTTGCCGACACGCTGCAGCGCCGCGATCCCGCCGCGCGCATCGTCCACCGCGACGTCGGCGCCGCGCCGATCCCCCACCTCACCGAAGCGACCGTTCCCGCGATCCGCGCGGGCATCGTCGAGACGCCCGAGGCGGAACGCGCCCTCGTCCTCTCCGACGAGCTCGTCGCCGAGCTTCAGGACGCCGACGTGATCGTGATCGGCGCGCCGATGTACAATTTCGGCATGCCCTCGACGCTCAAGGCCTGGTTCGACCATGTGCTGCGCGCCCGCGTCACCTTCCGATACACCGAGGCGGGTCCCGAGGGCCTGCTCAAGGGCAAGAAGGCGGTGGTGATCGAAGCGCGCGCCGGCCTCTATTCGGAAGGCCCGGCCGCGGCGATGGACAGCCAGGAGCCGCACCTGCGCACGCTGCTCGGCTTCATGGGCATAGACGACGTCGTCTTCGTCCGCGCCGAGAAGCTCGCCTTCGGTCCCGAAGCTGCCGAGGCCGCCATCGAGGAAGCGATCGGCGCGCTCGAGAGCTTCGCCGAAACCGGATTGCCGCTGGCGGCCTGAGCCGCAAGCGCATCCCGTCCGCGCCGGCCGCAATGCCCCCTCGCGCCGGCGCGGGCGGGAACCCATATCACGATCGACAGGGAGAAGACGCCATGAAGCTTTACTACGCCCCCGCCGCCTGCTCGCAGGCCCCGCACATCGCCGCGCGCGAGGCCGGTCTCGCCATCGAGCTTGCCAAGGTCGAGTTCCCCTCGAAGCGCACCGCCGACGGCGAGAGCCTCTACGACGTCAACCCGAAGGGCGCGGTGCCGACGCTGAAGCTCGACGACGGCGACGTCCTCACCGAGAACGCCGTCATCCTCCAGTATATCGCGGACCGCGCTTCGGGATCGCCGCTCGCCATTCCCGCCTCGGGCGCCGAGCGCTGGCACTTCCTCGAATGGCTGAACTTCATCGCCACCGAGCTGCACAAGGGTTTCGGCCCGCTGTGGAATCCGGCCACTCCGGAGGAGTATAAGCAGGCGACGCGCGAGGCGTTGGCCAAGAAGTTCGACTATCTGCAGGAGCGGATCGGCGACGGGCCCTACATCCTCGGCGACCGCTTCTCGATCCTCGACGCCTACGCCTTCCCGGTGCTGAACTGGACCCGCATCCACGGCATCGACATCGACCGCTGGCCCGGCCTCGCCGCCTATCTCCAGCGCATCGCGGCCCGGCCCGCGGTGCAGGACGTGCTGCGCGCCGAAGGCCTCGCTTAAGGAGGGAATCCATGATCGACATCCGTCCCTTCGCCTCGCTGGGCCATGCCGACCACGGCTGGCTCAACGCGCGCCACCATTTCTCCTTCGCCAATTATTACGATCCGGCCCGGATGGGCTGGGGAGCGCTGCGCGTCTGGAACGACGACGAGATCGCGGCGCGCTCGGGCTTCCCGCCGCACCCGCACAGCGACATGGAGATCGTCACCTACGTGCGGCAGGGCGCGATCACCCACCAGGATTCGATGGGCAACCAGGGCCGCACCGGGGCCGGCGACGTCCAGGTGATGAGCGCCGGCACCGGCGTGCGCCACGCCGAGTACAATCTCGAGGACGAGACGACGACGCTCTTTCAGATCTGGGTGGAGACCGACAAGCGCGGTGCGCCGCCGAGCTGGGGCGCGCGGCAATTCCCCAAGGCGGACCGCGCCGGCGCCTTCGTCACCCTCGCCAGCGGTTTTGAGGAGGATGCGGAGGCGCTGAAGATCAACGCCGCCGCCCGCGTCCTCGGCGCGACGCTGAAGGAAGGGGAGAGCGCCGAGCTGGCGCTCGATCCGGCCCGCCACACCTATCTCGTCGCGCTCGGCGCGCCGGTCGAGGTGAACGGCCGCCGGGCCGAGCCGCGCGACGGCATCGCCGTCACCGGCGAGGAGAAGCTCGTCGTCAAGGCCCTGGGCGAAGCGGAGATCGTCCTCGTGGACTCCCGCTGAGCCGGGCCGCCGGGAAAAGGGTGGTGAACGCATGGTTCACCCTCTTTTCCCGGCACGATCAAGCACTTGCGGCGTTCCTGCCGCATGCCTCGCTACTATTTCCATGTCCACGGCCCGCGCGATCGGCTGCGCGACGAGGAAGGCGTGGTGCTGCCGGACGTCGAGGCGGCCTGGTATCAGGCGGTGCGCAGCGCCCGCGACCTGATCCGCGCCGACGTGCAGCTTGGCTGTGCCTATGAGGAGCAGGCGATCGAGATCGCCGACGACAAGGGCCGTCCGCTCAGCCAGATCCCCCTTAAGGATGTCGCCCGCTACGCGATGTGACGCCTTCGGCTAGACCCGCTTGAAAACGCCCCGGACGATCTTGCGCGGGGCCGGGGCGACCATCGCCTCGATCTCGCTCGGGTGGAGCGGCGTCTCGAACTCGCAGCCCGCCTCGTTGCCCCGCACCCACACGACGCGGCTGCGCTTCGCCTCGAAGCCGGGCAGCTTCAGCCACACTTCGGCGCCTTCTTCGGCGGGCTCCGGGCATTCGCACTTGAACCCGCCCGTCGAGATATCGAGGATCACGACGGCGTGCCTCTTCGCCCCTTCCTCGCGCAGCGCCGCGGCGATGTTCACGATCCGCCGCTCGGCCTTGCGGCCGTCGCTGATCGGGAGTTGCGACAATTCGGCGTTGATGAACAAGGCGGCCCCCTTGGCGGACATTCAGGCGAGGACGGTCTAGCGCCGGCGCGTTAACATTCGGTTGGCCGGACGATCGGGGCCGGCGCCGCGGCGGACGCCGGCCCCCCTCGATACGCGACACGAGGGTCGCCCGCGGGCGACGCCTCGGTCCTGCACCCGGGCGGTTGAGAAGAGGCTGAACGGAACGGTTAGCGGCGGTTAAGCCAAGCCGTCGCGCGGGGGCCGGAAAGGAAAAGGCGGAGCCGGCCGAAGCCGCCCCCGCCCCCCGGTCGCGTACCGGGGCTCTTCCTGGCTAGAGACGCTTACGAAACGGTTGCCGATCACCAGCCGCGGCGCGGGCCGCCGTTCACAGCGTCGTCGACGCGGCGCACCGCGTCCTCGATGCTGCGGCGCAGGGTCGGGGCGAGGATCGCCACCTCGCGCGTCGCGGCGCTGGCGCCGGCGGTCGCGCGGTCGACGCCGACATGGAGCTTGGTGCGCGCATAAGGATCCTCCCGCCGCGCCACGTCGCCGAGCGTGTCGGGGCGGCGCGGGTCGCCGCGTCCCTCCGGCTTCAGCGCGTCGAGCACCGGGCCGACGCGGATGTCGAGCAGCGCATCGACCAGGCGGTGCAGCGTCCCGCCGGCGCGGGCGACGTCGCCGGGCGCGGGCAGGCTGCGCGCGATCTCGTCGTCGCGCGGATCGTAACGGGGGTCGTGGCGCGGCGGCTGGGCCGCGGCGGGAGCGGCGATCGCGGCGGCGACGCCGGCGAGAATGAGCTTACGCAACATGTTCCCTCCTCGAGCGGGCAGCATGGCTCGCCCGCGCCAACGCACGAGCGGCCGAGTCGCTGCGCCTATATTAGCACGGGAATGACCGTTTGCTGAATGGCTTAGCGTGCGGCGGTCAGCAGCCAGGCGAGCGCCGCCGCGCCCGCGGCGATACGGTACCAGGCGAAGGGCGCGAAGCCGCGGCGCGAGACGATGCCGACGAACCAGCGCACCACGACCAGCGCGACGACGAAGGCGATGACCGATCCGAGCGCGATCGCGCCGATGCCGACCTGGCCCCCGCTCGCCAGCTCGTGGCGGTGGCTGAACAACTGCACCGCGCTCGCGCCGAACATGGTCGGGATGGCGAGGAAGAAGCTGAACTCCGCCGCCGTCCGCCGGTCGACGCCGAGCGCCAGCGCGCCCATGATCGTCGCGCCCGAGCGGCTGACGCCGGGGATCATCGCCAGGCATTGGAGGACGCCGATGCCGAGCACGGTGCCGAGCGAGAGGTCCGAGACGCCGTGCGTGTGCCTCGGCTTCGCCACCTTCTCGACCCCGAGGATGGCGACGCCGCCGACGATCAGCGCCACCGCCACGGTGATCGGCGAGAGCAGCAGCGCCTCGATCTTCTTGTGCAGCACGATGCCGAGCACCGCCGCCGGCAGGAAGGCGACCAGGAGGTTGCGCACGAAGCGGAAGGATGCCGCGTCGCCGCGCATCAGCCCCTGCAGCACCGCCCAGAAGGTCCGCCAGTAGAGGACGACGATCGCCATGATCGCCCCCAGTTGGATGACGATGTTGAACACCTCCCAGCGCGCGCCGTCATAGTGGAAGAGCGAGCCGGCGAGGATCAGGTGGCCGGTCGAGGAGACCGGCAGGAACTCGGTGATCCCCTCGACGATGGCGAGCAGGACGATGAGGAGGAGGTCGCTCATGGGACTCCGTCGGGGTTGGCGGCGCGGGAGCGCCTACGGGGAAGGGGATCAGTAAGGCTGCTTTGCGGCGAAGCGGCCGTGGCGGCGATAGGCGGTGAGCCAGCCCTCGGCCACGGCGATCAGCGGCGTCCTGGGAATGCCGAACGCATCGAGCCCGGCGACGTCGGACGAGACGACGCTGTCCTTCTGGAGCATCAGCCATTGCTGCCAGGTGAGCGGCGCGCCCGGCAACCAGCCCAGGCCCCGCGCGGCGAGCTTGGCGACCGGATCGGGGACGTCGGCGAGCGGCCGGTCGCGCTCGGTGGTGCGGCAGACCCACTCCATCAGCTCCCGCATCGTCATGACCTCCGGCCCGCCCAGCTCGTAGGTCTTGCCGGCATGGGTATCGGGATTGAGCGCCGAGGCGGCGACCGCACGGCCCACGTCGGCGGCATAGACCGGCTGGATGCGCATCGACGGCCGGATCACCGGCAGCACAGGCAAGATGCGCGCGAGGCCGGCGAAGCGGTTCACGAAATTGTCCTCGCGGCCGAACAGGAGGGACGGCCGGACGATCGTCGCGCCCGGGAAGGCCGCGCGCGCCGCTGCCTCGCCTTCCCCCTTGGTCGCGTAGTAGAGGGACTCGGCCTCGGCATCGGCGCCGATCGCGGAGATCTGGACCAGCGTCCCGGCCCCGGCCGCCGCGGCAGCCTCGGCGACGTTGCGGGCGCCCTCGACATGAACATCGTGGAAGCGGCCCTTCAGCACCCCGACGAGGTTCACCACCGCATGGCTCCCCTCGGCGCAGGCGCGCACCCGCGCCGCGTCGGTGACGTCGCCGGCGACGAGCTGGACCTGGCCGAGGCTCGCGAGCGGCTTCAGGAACACGGCGGTGGAAGGATTGCGCTGGACGATCCGCACCCGCGCGCCGGCGTTGAACAGCGCCTGCGCCACGTAGCGGCCGAGGAACCCGCCGCCGCCGAACAACGTGACCAGACGGTCCATCCGATAACCCTTGTACCAAGCGAAAATGCGGCGCCTCTCTGCCGCGTCCGCCCTGCGTTGACAAGCAGGGCGAGTCCCCCTAGTTCGCGCCGCCTACCGACTGTTCTCAGCTCCGTGCCCAGGTGGCGGAATTGGTAGACGCACCAGCTTCAGGTGCTGGCGCTCGCAAGGGCGTGGAGGTTCGAGTCCTCTCCTGGGCACCACGCTTGCCAGTCCGCTGAAGGCGGACGGGAATGTCCGGGGGACATTCCCGAGGCAAGCGTCCGCCGCGCAAGCGGCGCCAGGAGATCGGTCCGCCGCGCAAGCGAGTGACTATTCTGGTTTTTCCTCGGCTTCGCCCTGCGTGGCCGCATCGACGAAATAAGGCTCCACCTCGCCGGTCAACTTGATCGTCAGCGGTCGCCCGTGGCGGTCCATCGTCTTGCCGGCCTGGACGCGGATCCAGCCTTCCGAGACGCTGTACTCCTCGACATCGTGGCGCTCGCGGCCCTTGAAGCGGATGCCGATGCCGCGGCGAAGGATGTCCGCGTCGAAATGGGGGCTCCTCGGATCGAGCGAGAGGCGGTCGGGGGGCGTGTCGGCCATGCGCGCAAATCTTCCTGTGTCCGGCGGCGGCCCCGGAAGATCGGTGCGCGTCAGCGCAGCTTGCTGATCTTGAGGCCGTCGGCTTTCGCCCGGTCCTTCACCGACTCCTCGGTGCGGGTCAATGCCTTGGCGATCGCCTTCAGCGACATCTCCTTGCCCGCGAGCAAATGGAGCTTCTGGATCTCGTCCTGCTTCCAGGGCTGCCGGTGGCGGGCGAAATTCTCGGCCATCAGCTCTGGGTCGAGCCCTTGGTGGAAGGCTTGGCCGCGATCGTCTTCTTGACCTCCTTCTTCGGCTTCCTGGCTTCCTTGTTGCCGCGCACCTGTCCCTTGGCCATCGTTGCGTCTCCTCGATCGTTCGACGCGGCATCGCTCTAATCGCCCCCATTGTCGAGCGCTTTGCGGGAGCGGCGGGGCGGGCTAGGGGGCCGCTATGGACGCCCGCCCCCGCTTCGCCTTCACCATCGCCGCCACCGACGGCAAGGCCCGGACCGGCACGCTGGCGATGCGGCGGGGCGACATCCGCACGCCGGCCTTCATGCCGGTCGGCACCGCCGCGACGGTCAAGGCGATGAAGCCGGCGGACGTGCGCGCCTCGGGTGCCGACATCCTGCTCGGCAACACCTATCACCTGATGCTCCGTCCCGGCGCCGAGCGGGTCGCGCGGCTGGGGGGGCTGCACCGTTTCATGGCGTGGGAGCGGCCGATCCTGACGGACAGCGGCGGCTATCAGGTCATGAGCCTCTCCGAGCTCAGCAAGGTGAGCGAGGAGGGGGTGTCGTTCCGCAGCCACCTCGACGGGTCGAAGCACCTGCTCTCGCCGGAACGGTCGATCGAGATCCAGCGCCTGCTCGGCTCCGACATCGTCATGGCCTTCGACCAGCTGGTCCCGACCACCTCCCCCCAGGAAGCACAAGTGGCGGCGATGGAGCGCTCGATGCGCTGGGCCAGGCGCTCGCGCGACGCCTTCGACGGCGGCGGCGCCCATGCCGAGGCCGCCGCGCTCTTCGGCATCCAGCAGGGAGCCCTCGACGAAGGCCTGCGCAAGGTCTCGGCCGACGCGCTGATGGAGATCGGCTTCGACGGCTATGCGGTCGGCGGCCTCGCGGTGGGGGAGGGTCAGGAGGCGATGTTCGCCTGCCTGGATTTCGCCCCGGGCCAGCTTCCCGCCGACCGGCCGCGCTACCTGATGGGAGTCGGCAAGCCCGACGACATCGTCGGCGCCGTCGAGCGCGGCATCGACATGTTCGACTGCGTTCTCCCGACCCGCTCCGGCCGCACCGGCCAGGCCTTTACGCGGGCGGGCCCGATCAACATCCGCAACGCGCGCTTCGGCGAGGACGAGGGGCCGCTCGACCAAGACTGCGCCTGCCCGGTCTGCGCCGGCTGGTCGCGCGCCTATCTCCACCATCTCGTCCGCGCCGGCGAGATCCTGGGCGCGATGCTGATGACCGAGCACAATCTCTATTTTTACCAGGCTCTGATGGCCGACCTGCGGACGGCGATTTCAGAGGGCCGCCTCGCCGCCTTCGCCGCCGCCTTCCGGACTCGTTACGCCGAGAGCAAAGGCTTGAAAATCGGCGCCGAATAGGCACATTCGGGGAGCCCGGCGAAGCGCTCCCCGCCTTGCCGGCGCTGCGCCTTGTCCCGTGCGCGGGGGTGCTGCGGTTGCGAAAAAAGCCCGCTTTGACTAAGGGCTCGCCCTTCTTCCGGAGTAGTGGATGCCTCTCGCCCGCCTGACCCTGCCTGCCCTGCGCCTGCCGTCGGTGCCCGAGATCCGCCACTGGCTCGCCGGGCTCGTGCTGGCGACGACGGCGCTGCTGTACCTCGTCGCGGGCCTCAGCGTCTCGTCGCTCCCGCCGGTTTCGACCCTCGCCCACGCCAACGTCCCGCACAACCTCCAGCAGGCGCTCCCGACCGGCGCGCCGCCGGCGCCCGAGCCGCTCCAGTTCCGGACGGACGTCAGCCCGCAGGACGCCGTCGCGATCAATGCCGCCATTCCCCTTTCGACCGAGCCGAATCCGCCCGCGCGGCCGTATCGCCAGGCGTTCGCAACGCCCGCGGATCGCACTCGCGCCGTCGAATGCCTCACCGCCGCAATCTATTACGAAGCGGCGATGGAGCCGGTCGACGGTCAGCGCGCCGTCGCGCAGGTGGTGTTGAACCGCGCCCGCCACCCCGCCTTCCCCAAGAGCGTCTGCGGCGTCGTCTTCCAGGGGTCGGAGCGCACCACCGGCTGCCAGTTCACCTTCACCTGCGACGGCGCGATGATGCGCACGCCCGTGCCGGTGCTGTGGACCCGCGCCCGCATCGTCGCCGAGGAGGCGATCGCCGGCAAGGTCTACGCGCCGGTCGGCTGGTCGACCCACTATCACGCCAATTATGTCGTCCCTTACTGGAGCGGCACGCTCGCCAAGGCCGCGAATGTCGGCCGGCACATCTTCTACCGCTGGGCCGGCGGCTGGGGCCGCGCCCCCGCCTTCCGCGGCGGCCCGGGCGGTTCCGAGCCGCAGATCGCCCTGATGCGCCGCGTCACTTCCGACCCCTCGACGCTCAGTGACGCCCCGGCTCCCGACGCTCTGCTCGCCGCCCAGGCAGCCGCGGCCGCGGCTGCCGCCAACGGCGTCCCCACCGCCGCCACGCCCGAGAAGGGCGGCGTCGACAGCCTCTCGCGCGCCATCGTCCGGCGCTACGAGCCGATGACGCCGCAGGCCGCGACCGACAGCACGATGGCCCAACTCAACAAGCCCTCGTCGACGATGCACTGGGCGCTCTCGGGCCTTCCCGAAAAGCCCCAGGCGCCGCTCGGCAAGCAGGCTCCCGCGGACGCCGCGGCGGCCCCGCCGCATTGCCTCGAGGGCGTGCGGCGCCTTCCCACGGGCGGGCAGGGCGCGGCCGAAAAGCAGGGCTGCTGAGCCGCAGCCGCTGGACAGGCGCACGCCGCTCTTCCTAAGCCTGCAGCGCAAGGCAGGGGAGGGTGACATGACCAAGGCTTTCTGGCTCGGCACGGCCGTTTCGACGCTCATCGCCGGCGGCGCGGCGCTCGCGGCCGCCGCGCCTCCCGTCTACCCGCCCTTCGGCCTCGACCTCACCGCACCCGACAAGTCGGTGAAGCCCGGCGACGACTTCTTCCAATATGCCAACGGCACCTATCTCGGCCGCACCGGCATACCGGCCGACCGCCCCTCCGCCTCCCGCCGGCTGGAGATGACCGACCGCATGGAGGCGCAGCTCCATACGCTGATGGAGGATGCCGCCAGGGCGCAGGGCGGAAGCGGCGACCGCGCCCGCGTCGGCGCCTTTTACGCCGCCTATATGGACGAAGCGCAGGCGGAGCGACTCGGCGCCGCGCCGCTCAAGCCGGAGCTCGACGCCATCCGCGCCGCGCCGGACCGCGCCGCCCTCGCCGGCCTGATGGGGCAGGCGGAGGCGGGCCTCTATCCGGCGATCTTCGGCCTGGGCATCGATACCGATCTCAAGGACCCGACCCGCTACGCCGTCTATGTCGGTCAGTCCGGCCTCGGCCTTCCCGACCGCGATTACTACCTGAAGCCGGATCTCGCGGCGAAGAAGGAGGCCTATCGCGCCTATGCGGCGAAGCTGCTCGGCCTCGCCGGCTGGCCCCAGCCGGGCGCCGCCGCCGATGCGGTCGTCGCGTTTGAGACCCGCATCGCCGAGGCGAGCTGGAGCAAGGTCCAGCAGCGCGACCTCAATGCCATCTACAACCCGATGACCCCGGCGGAGCTGCGCGCCCTCACCCCCGGCTTCGACTGGGCGCCGCTGCTCGGCGCCGCCGGCGTCGCCGGCAAGGGCCAGATCGTCGTCGCCGAGAAGAGCGCCTTCCCGAAGCTCGCCGGCATCTACGCGGAGACCCCGGCCGACACGCTCAAGGCCTGGATGGCTTTCCACGTCGCGGACGGCGCGGCGCCTTATCTGTCCAGGGCGTTCGTCGACGCCCATTTCGATTTCCACGGCAAGGCGCTGACCGGCCAGAATGCGATCCGGCCGCGCTGGAAGCGGGCGATCCTAGCCGTCGGCGGCGGCGATTGCGGCGCCGATCCCGGAAGCTGCTTCGGCACCATCGCCTGGGCGGTCGGGGACCTCTACGCCGCCCGCTACTTCCCGCCCGAGACCAAGGCCAAGGTCACCGAGCTGGTCGGCAACCTCAAGGCGGCGTTCCGCGCCCGGATCGAGGCGCTCGACTGGATGGGGCCGGCGACCAGGGCCGAGGCGCTGAAGAAGCTCGACACCTACACGATCAAGGTCGGCTATCCCGACACGCCGCAGCGCGATTATTCCGGCCTCGTCATCCGCCGGGACGACCTGCTCGGCAACGTCCGCCGCGCCGCCGCGCTGGACTGGACCTTCCGCGTCCGGCGCAGCGACGGGCCGGTCGATCGCGGCGAATGGTCGATGACGCCGCAGACCAACGACGCCTATAACGGCTCGCTGCGCGACATCGTCTTTCCGGCGGGCATCCTCCAGGCGCCGATCTTCGACGCGGCGGCCGACCCGGCGATCAATTACGGCGCCATCGGCGGCGTCATCGGTCATGAAATGACCCACGGATTCGACGATCAGGGACGCACCATCGACGCCTCCGGCGCCCTGCGCGACTGGTGGACTCCCGCCGACGCCGCCGCCTTCAAGGCTCGCGCCGACCGTCTGGGCGCGCAATATGCCACCTACGAGCCGGTCCCCGGCTTCCACATCAACCCCGGCCTCACCATGGGCGAGAACATCGCCGATCTCGGCGGCCTCTCCATCGCACTCGATGCCTATCACCGCTCGCTGAACGGCAAGCCGGCGCCGGTGGTCGGCGGCCTCACGGGGGACCAGCGCGTCTTCCTCGGCTGGGCCCAGGCCTGGGCCGGCAAGATGCAGCCCGACGCGATCAAGGCGATGACGGTCGGCGATCCGCACAGCTTCAGGAAGTTCCGCGTCAACGGCGTCGTCCGCAACATCGACGCCTGGTACCCGGCCTTCAAGGTCGCTCCAGGCGAGGCGCTCTACCTCAAGCCCGAGGAGCGCGTCCGCATCTGGTGACGCGAGCGGCTCAGCCGCCGTCCGCGGCGCGCTCGAGGGCGGCGACATCCAGCTTCACCATGCCCATCATGGCCTCCATCGCGCGCCGGGCGCGGCCCGGATCGGGGTCCGCGAGCAGCTCGATCATCCGCTTCGGCACCACCTGCCAGGAGAGGCCGAACCGGTCCTTGCACCAGCCGCAGGCGACCGGCTCGCCCCCGTCGGCGGTCAGCGCGTCCCAATAGCGGTCGACCTCCGCCTGGTCCGCGCATTCGATCGCGAACGAGACGGCCTGGGTGAAGGGCACGTTCGGCCCTCCGTTCAGGCCCTGGAAGGGGCGCCCGCACAGCGTGAATTCGATCAGGATCGGGTCGCCGGCCTTGCCGTTGGGATAGTCGGTCGGCGAGCGCTGGACGTGATCGACGCGGCTGTCGGGGAAGATCGAGGCGTAGAATTGCGCCGCCTCCTCGGCATTCCTGTCGAACCAGAGGCAGGGGGTGATCGCGTTCATGGCCCGCTCCCTTCAGCGTTCGATCGAGCGGAGCGAGAAGACGCCGCCCTGGGGGTCGTTGCACTGGATGATCCAGCTGCCGTCGGGAACCTGCATCGGGCCCATCCGCACCGCGCCGCCCTGCGCCGTCAGCCGCTCCGCCGCCGCATCGACGCTGTCGACGTTGAAGTAGAAGCCCCAGGCGGAGCGGGGCAGGGGCTCCGGCTTGTCCATCATGCCGCCCATCTCTTCGCCGCCGGCGCCGAAGATGCGGTAGGTGCCCATCGGGCCCATGTCCATCTCGCGCACCGTCTCCCAGCCGAACAGCTCGCCGTAGAAGCCGATCGCGGCCTTTTCGCCTTGGCTCGTGTAGAGCTCGTGCCAGCCGACCGTTCCCGGAGCATCCTTGGCGAGCTGCGGCGGCTCCTGCTCCCGGGGCAGAGGGGTGAGGATGTAGAAGAGCGCGCCGCCCGGATCGGCGACCATCGCGAAGCGGCCGACGCCGGGAATGTCGTCCGGGCCCTTGTGGATCGAGCCGCCGGCGGCCGCGATCCGGGCCGCCGCCTCGTCGGCATTGGCCACCCAGATGTAGCCCAGCCACATCGGCGGCATGCCTCCGGCCTTCATCTCCTCGGTGAACTGGAAGGCGCCGCCGACGCCGACGCCTTGGGTGCTCAGCACCATATACCGGCCACCGCTCGCCGTGGCGCCGGGATGCGGCGCCGCGGTCCAGCCGACCACCTTGGTATAGAAGTCGATCGCGGCGTCCTGGTCCGGCGTCATCAGCTCGTACCAGATGAAGCTTGGGTTCATGGCGTCTCTCCCTTGTCTCTTTACGATCAGGCCTTCTCACCGCTGTCGAGCAGCACCTCGAAGCCGCCGAAGATCATCCGCTTCATGTCGAACGGCATGTCGTCGGTCGGCTGGAGCCGCGGGTCGGCCATCACCTTGGGGCTGGCCGCATTGCGCAGTTCTTTGGAAGGCCACACGATCCAGGAGAAGATGAGCCCGTCCCCCTCCTCGGCGGCGACGGCGCGGTAGAAGTCGGTGACCTTGCCGTGCGGCACGTCGTCGCCCCAGCATTCGACCACCCGCAGCGCCCCTTCGGCCATGATCATCTCGTCGAAGGTGCGGGCGTGGGCCACGAATTCTTCCTTGTTGCCACTCGGC
>Ga0070659_100000825_pt1 | contig 22592 bp, 18 predicted proteins | sample KBSC23metaG_FD_64666 | JGI IMG/M metagenome (GOLD analysis project Ga0070659, IMG submission 64666) | Corn rhizosphere microbial communities from Kellogg Biological Station, Michigan, USA - KBS C2-3 metaG | ecosystem: Host-associated > Plants > Roots > Rhizosphere > Soil ... | reverse complement strand
GTGGATCGCACAGCGCCCGATGTTTACGTTGAAGACGATTCGTGTCGAAGGTGTCGGCGAAACGACGCTACGGCACGTTAATCCCTCCACCGTGCGCAGTACGGCGGTGCCTCGCATCAAGGGCAACTTCTTCACTGCCAATCTCGATGCGGTACGGGGAGCATTCGAAGCAGTGCCTTGGGTGCGCAAGGCAGCAGTGCGGCGTGAATGGCCGAACAAGCTGATCGTCACGGTGGAAGAGCACGAAGCGCTCGGCACTTGGGGCGATGCGGGCAGGCTGGTATCGGTCAAGGGCGATCTTTTCACTGCCAACCTGGCCGAAGCGGAAGAGGATGGCGACCTGCCCGAGTTTTCCGGGCCGGATGGCAGCGAGAAAGAAGTAGTGGCGCGCTACCGGGATTTGAACGAGTGGTTCAAGACCGTCGATCTGATGCCCGAGGCAGTGCAACTGTCGAGCCGCTATGCATGGTCGGTAAGACTGAACAATGGCATAACGGTCGAACTCGGGCGAGAGCAGACGAAGGCGACGCTCAAGGACAGAGTGGACCGGTTGATCGGCATCTATCCGCAGCTCGTCGCCAGGTTGCAGGACCGGATAGAAAATGTGGATATGCGGTATCCGAACGGGTTGGCATTGAAAGCGCAGGGCTTGACCTTCGGATTGAATGGCAAGAAAACGAAACGATAAGACATGACAAAAGATGCAAAAAACCTGATCGTCGGCCTCGACATCGGAACCTCGAAAGTGGTGGCCGTGGTGGCCGAAGTCATGCCGAACGGACGGCACGAAGTGATCGGCCTCGGGCAGCACGAATCGAAGGGTTTGAAAAAGGGCGTGGTGGTCAACATCGAGGCTACCGTCGAGTCCATCCAGCGCGCGCTGGAAGAGGCCGAGCTGATGGCCGATTGCAAGATCAAGAACGTTTTCACCGGCATCGCCGGCAGCCATATCCGCAGCTTCAATTCGAGCGGCATGGTGGCGATCAAGGACAAGGAAGTAACGGCTACCGATGTTGCGCGCGTGATCGAAACCGCCAAAGCGGTCAACATCCCGACCGACCAGCAACTGCTGCACACCGTGCCGCAGGAATTCATCGTCGATAGCCAGGAAGACGTGCGTGAACCGATCGGCATGAGCGGTATCCGCCTTGAAGTGAAAGTACACATTGTCACCGGCGCGGTATCGGCCGTACAGAACATCGTCAAGTGCGTGCGTCGCTGCGGTCTCGAAGTGTCCGACCTCATCCTGCAGCCGATGGCGTCCGCCGATGCAGTGCTGACACCGGACGAGAAGGAACTCGGTGTGGTGCTGGTCGATATCGGCGGCGGCACCACTGATATCGCCATCTTCACTGAAGGTGCGATCCGTCACACTGCAGTGATTCCGATTGCAGGCGACCAGATCACCAACGACATCGCCATGGCGCTGCGCACGCCGACTGCTGAGGCGGAAGAAATCAAGTTGCGTTACGGCGTCGCCAAGCAGGTCATGGCCGACCCCGGTGAGGCGCTGGAAGTGCCTGGACTCGGTGACCGTGGCCCGCGCACTTTGTCGCGGCAGGCGCTCGCTGCCGTGATCGAGCCGCGTGTCGAAGAATTGTTCGCGCTGGTGCATCAGGTCGTGCGCGAATCGGGTTATGAGGAGGTGCTGTCATCCGGCATCGTTCTGACCGGCGGTACCGCGATGATGCCGGGCATGATCGAACTGGCGGAAGACATTTTCTTGAAACCGGCGCGCTTGGGCGTGCCGGAATACAGCGGGCAACTGGCCGACGTAGTACGCAGTCCGCGTTATTCGACGGTTCTGGGGTTGTTGTTGGAGGCGAAAAAGCAGTATCTGCGCGGCCATGTGGTCACTAGGCAGGACGGTTCGGTAAAGGCCATCTGGCAGCGCATGAAAGAGTGGTTCTTGGGTAATTTTTAAATGTTAATCACGCAGTTAGCAGCCGCTAGTCGCCATATTTAGTGGTGATTATCGACTGACAACTGCAATCTTGATAAGGGAGTCTCATAATGGAAATCGATATGATCGATAGCGCGACGCAAGGCACCGTCATCAAGGTCGTTGGCGTCGGAGGTGCCGGTGGAAATGCCGTTCAACACATGATCAACAAAGGCGTGGCTGGCGTGGAATTCATCGCCGCCAATACGGATGCACAAGCATTGGCAACTTCGAAGGCCAACAACATCATTCAGATCGGCGATTCCGGTCTGGGCGCCGGCATGAAGCCGGAAATCGGCCGCAAGCTGGCTGAGGATTCGCGTGCGCGTATCGAAGACGCGCTGCGCGGCGCGCACATGGTCTTCATTGCAGCCGGCATGGGCGGCGGCACCGGCACGGGGGCTGCTCCGGTAGTAGCGGAAGTGGCCAAGGAACTCGGTGCGCTGACGGTGGCGGTCGTTTCCAAACCCTTCTCCTATGAGGGCGCGAAATGCATGGAGATTGCCAACGATGGCCTGGACCAACTGAGCCAGCACGTCGATTCTCTGATCGTGATCCTCAACGAGAAACTGGAAGAGATCTATGAAGACGACAGCATGATCGAATGGCTGCAGCATGCCGACGACGTGCTCAACAACGCAGTGGCCGGCATTGCCGAAATCATCAACGTGCCGGGGCACATCAACGTCGACTTCAACGACGTCAAGACCATCATGGGCGAGCAGGGCAAGGCCATGATGGGTACAGCGACCGCTTCCGGCGTCGATCGTGCGCGCATCGCTGCAGAGCAAGCAGTTGCTTCGCCGCTACTCGATGGCATCGACCTGTCCGGTGCGCGCGGCGTGCTGGTCAATGTCACCGCAAGCCGCAGCCTGAAGGGTAAGGAGATCAAGGAGGTCATGGCGACCGTGCGTGCGTTTGCTTCGCCCGACGCCTCCATTGCGCAAGGTATCGCTTACGATGATTCGATGGGCGACGAAATCCGCGTCACCGTAGTTGCAACCGGCCTCGGCCGCGCTCGCAAGAACGTGCAACTGGTGCAGACACCGGTACTGCGCACCGGCACGCACAACGAACCCATCATGGCCCACGGAGGCATGATGCAGTCACAGGGCGGCCAACAAGGCCACATCCATGCTGCATCGGGTTTCGAAGGACTGAAGGCGCCGGCGGTATGGCGCCGCGAGTCGGCATCGGAGACGGTGCGCGCGCTGGAAAAGAATGGCATGGAAACTTACGATATTCCGGCTTTCCTGCGTAAACAGGCTGACTGAGCAGGCTGACTGAGCAATCGGACCGAGGCAAGCCTGGTTTCCTGCACATTCGTCAAGAAAAAGGCATACTCCTTCTGAAACGCCGCGTCCACTTACGGTGGCGCGGCGTTTTTTCACATGACCACAACAGAAGGACATCATCATGACAATCAAGATTGGCGACCGCTTGCCGGAAGGTAAGCTTTCTGAATTCATCGAAGTTGCAACCGAGGGCTGTTCGCTCGGCCCGAATACTTTCAACGTCAGCGATTTGGTCAAAGGCAAGAAGATTGCAATCTTGGGTTTGCCTGGTGCATTTACGCCGACCTGCTCCGCCCAGCATCTGCCGGGGTATGTTGCATTGGCCGATCAGTTCAAGGCAAAGGGTGTGGATGAAATCTGGTGCATCTCCGTCAACGACCCCTTCGTAATGGGTGCCTGGGGCCGTGACCAGAAAGCGACCGGCGTGGTCCGCATGATGGCCGACGGTAGCGCAGCCTTTACCAAGGCACTTGGGCTGGAGTTCAATCTCGTCGAGAAAGGCTTTGGTATCCGCTCGCAGCGTTATTCGATGCTGGTCGAGGACGGCGTGGTCAAACAGCTCAACCTTGATCTGCCCGGCCAGTTTGAAGTATCGAATGCCGAAACGCTGTTGAAGCAACTCGGTTGAGATTTGCTCCGAGCATGAAAAACGGCGCCTGCGGGCGCCGTTTTTCATGTTGGTTTTTTATCTTGAAATCAGGGAGCGTTGCAGCTCTCTCTACGGTTGGCATCGCTGTTGTTGTAATCTTGCAGAAAGTCTTTTCGCAAACGTCTAGGCAGATGAGAAACGCGCAGGAAAGCATGGATTGCGATGTGCTGATCGTCGGCGGCGGCATCAACGGCGCGGGTATTGCACGCGACGCTGCTGGTCGAGGGCTGTCGGTCGTGCTTTGCGAAAAGGACGACCTTGCTGCGCATACATCCTCGGCATCGACCAAGCTGATCCATGGCGGCCTGCGGTATCTCGAACATGGCGAATTCAGACTCGTGCGCAAAGCACTGATCGAACGTGAAGTGCTTCTGCGCTCTGCTCCACATATCATGCGGCCGCTGCGGTTCGTCATGCCGCATGACGAGGGACAGCGGCCGCCATGGATGATCCGTATCGGGCTTTTTCTGTATGACCACTTGGCACGGCGCGAATTATTGCCAGGTTCGCAATGCATTAACCTAAGTACGCATACTGTCGGCAGCTCGCTCAAGTCCGAATTCACGCGAGGCTTCGTGTATTCCGACGGCTGGGTCGACGATGCGCGACTGGTCGTGTTGAATGCGCTTGATGCGGCAGAGCGGGGCGCTCGCGTATTGACACGCACCTTGTGTGACGCGGCATGGCGCAACGATGACCACTGGCTGGCGAGTTTGTGCGAGGGCGAGAAAAAGACCATGGTCAAGGCCCGCTGTCTGGTGAATGCAGCCGGCCCTTGGGCAGCGCGTTTCCTGCAGACCGCCGTGCGCCGCTCGTCGCAGAAATCGCTACGCTTGATCAAAGGCAGTCACATCGTCGTCAAGCGTCTGTTCGATCATTCGCATGCCTATATCTTCCAGCATCCGGACGGCCGCATTGTCTTTGCAATTCCGTACGAACACGAATTCACATTGATCGGAACGACCGACCTCGATTACAAGGACGACATCAATCGGGTCGCCATCGACAAGGATGAGATCGTTTATCTCTGCGATCTGTGCAATCGCTACTTCCGCCGACAGGTAACACCGGCAGATGTGATTTGGACCTATGCCGGGGTGCGTCCGCTGGTGGAGGACGAAGCAACCAACGCCTCCGCCGTCACACGTGACTACCGTTTGGAAATCGACAGGCAGGGTGCGCCATTGTTGTCAGTCTTCGGCGGCAAAATCACTACCTTTCGCAAACTGGCGGAAGAGGCCGTTGACCTGATTTCTCCATCAATGCAAGTGCATGGCAAAGCATGGACCGCGAATGCTTGCCTGCCGGGCGGCGACCTGTTCGGAAGCAAACCTATCAATCGCTCCGTGCTCGAATACGATGCTTATGTGAGCGGGCTGCAGCAAAAATATCGCTGGCTAGCGCCGGCATTGGTGGCGCGTTACGCACGCGCTTATGGCACGCGCATTGACACTCTGCTTGTCGGGCGCAACAGTATCGGCGAGATGGGGGAGGAAATTGCTCCCGGCCTGTATGAGGCGGAAATTGATTACCTGATGCGGCACGAATGGGCAGTTACCGCCGCCGACATGCTCTGGCGGCGCAGCAAGCTCGGTTTGCATCTGCCGCCGGGTACGGAAGAAAAACTCGACGCGTGGCTGCATTTGCGGCGACGCTAATGGAGACGATCCCATGAGCAGATATATTCTCGCCTTGGACCAAGGCACGACCAGTTCCCGCGCCATCTTGTTCGACCGCGCCGGAAAAATGTGCGGCATCGCGCAGCGCGAATTCCGCCAAATTTTCCCGCAGCCAGGTTGGGTAGCGCACAATGCCGGCGAAATCTGGGATAGCCAACTCGCCGTGGCGCAGCAGGTGCTGAAAGAGCAGGGCGTCTCGGCGGCCGACATCGCTGCCATCGGCATTACCAATCAACGTGAAACAGCGGTCATCTGGGAGCGCGCCACTGGCATGCCGATTGCCGATGCTATTGTGTGGCAAGACCGCCGCACTGCAGGCTTGTGTGAAACGTTGCGTGAGCAGGGCAAGACGGACCTGTTTCGTAACAAGACCGGACTGGTAATCGATGCCTATTTTTCTGGCACCAAGGCGAAATGGCTGCTCGACAACGTCCCCGGCGCCCGCGAACGGGCAGAGCGCGGCGAACTCGCCTTTGGCACCATTGACTCCTGGCTGATCTACAAACTCTGCGGGGCACACGTGACGGATGTCAGCAATGCGTCCCGTACACTGCTGTTCAACATACACACCCTGCAATGGGACGGCGAGCTGCTTGAGGTGCTGGATATTCCTGCCGACTTGTTGCCGCAGGTGGTGCCAAGCAGTGGAGTGGTCGGCACTACCAGGGCTGAACTGTTCGGCCACCCCATCCCGATCGCAGGCATCGCCGGCGACCAGCAGGCCGCGACCTTCGGCCAGGCTTGCCATCAAAGCGGCATGGCGAAGAATACCTACGGTACCGGCTGTTTCATGCTGATGCACACCGGGCAGGAAGCCATGGCTTCGCACAACAACCTGCTGACCACCATAGGCTGGACGTTGACGCAAGGGGGCAAGGCGGATTATTTGCTGGAAGGCAGCGTATTCAATGCCGGTGCCGCTGTGCAATGGCTGCGCGATGGTCTTGGCATCATCAAGCGTTCGTCGGAGGTCGAAGCACTGGCGACGAGCGCGCCCAATGCCGGAGGTGTTTTCTTCGTGCCGGCTTTCGCCGGCCTCGGCGCGCCTTACTGGGATCCCTACGCACGCGGCGTCATGGTCGGCCTCACGCGCGGTACTACCAGTGCGCATATTGCACGCGCAACACTGGAAGGCATCGCCTACCAAAACGCCGACATCCTGGAAGCGATGCAGAAAGATGCAGCGATCGGGTTGAAGGAATTACGTGTCGATGGTGGCGCTGCCCGTAACGATTTGCTGATGCAATTCCAGTCTGACGTATTAGGTGTGCCAGTGGTTCGTCCGGCGGTCACCGAAACTACCGCGCTGGGTGCAGCCTATCTTGCCGGCTTAGCGGTTGGCTATTGGGACTCGCAAGAGGAAATCGCCTCTCAATGGCAGGTGCAAAAACGTTTCGAGCCGGTCATGTCCGAGCCCGAACGGCAAGAGCGTCTCGCGGCTTGGCGCAGGGCTGTGGAACGCTCGCGCGCTTGGGAGCAGTGAGCGCATCTGCTTGATGCGCGGCATATGAAAGCGCGTGCATAGTGCCAGAATCATAGGGGATGTTATACGCTGGTTTGGGAGAGGACGACCTCAAAACCAGTTCGTTGTTCCCTCCAAGCCTCTAAGGTTACATCTCATAACAACTGGCCGTAGGTTGGTTGCTATAATTCAACAATGCTCAAGCAACGCACTGTCAAACAACTTGTCAAAACTGTCGGGGTTGGTCTTCACTCCGGCACCAAGGTCGAACTCACGCTGCGCCCGGCCGCACCTGACACCGGCATCATTTTCCGTCGCGTGGATGTCGATCCGCCGGTCGATTTGCCGGCCACCGCCACCGGTGTGGGCGACACCCGCCTTGCTTCAACCTTGCAGCGCGATGCCGTCAAGGTGTCGACCGTCGAACATCTGATGTCAGCCTGCGCGGGCATGGGCATCGACAATCTCTACGTTGACCTCACCGCCGAAGAAATTCCCATCATGGACGGTTCGGCGGCAACCTTTGTTTTTCTGTTGCAACAGGCTGGCTTGCAAGAGCAGAACGCCCCCAAGAAGTTCATCCGCGTCAAACGACCGGTCGAAGTGCGTGAAGGCCAGGGTGCGCAGGAGAAGTGGGCGCGTCTTGAACCATACAATGGGTTCAAGCTGAAATTCTTCATCGAATTCAACCATCCGGCAGTCGATGCCACCGGCCAGATCGCCGAAGTGGATTTCGAACAAGAGTCTTATGTGAAAGAAATTGCGCGTGCCCGCACCTTCGGGTTCATGCATGAAGTTGAAACCCTGCGCGGAATCGGCCTGATACAAGGCGGATCGCTGGAAAACGCGATCGTGATGGACGAATACCGCATCCTCAATCCGGACGGTCTGCGCTATGAAAACGAGTTCGTGCGTCACAAGATCCTTGACGCGATCGGGGATCTCTACTTGGTAGGCCGCCCGCTGCTGGCCGCCTACACCGCCCACAAGTCCGGGCATGCGCTCAACAACAAGCTGCTGCGCGCGTTGCTTGAACAGCCGCAAGCGTATGAGATCGTAAGCTTCGATTCGGAAAGCTCTGCGCCCCGTGCTTACGGCAGCCAAGAGTGGGCTTTGATGTAGCCTGCGCTATGTTGACCTGTGGTGACGCTTGAGCATTGCCTCTAAAGCCGACTTCAATGCAGCATTGCGAGGCTCATCCTCGAGCGTGTCCTTCAGTGCCGCCAGTGCGGACAAAGCTTGCGCGGGAAGCACAAGCTGCTTGGGTGGCTTTATGTTGTCCACAACATTTCTTGTTTGTACTTTCAATCTGATTGCATCAACCTGCCAGCCTCGCTTTAGTAAACCGTCTTGCAGTTTCGGTAACTGTTGCTTAAGCTTGGCGGCAATCGCCGCATTGGGCGTAGCAAGCACTAACTTTGCTGCCTCGAAATGTGTGACGGAGCATGCATCGAACAGCGCAGGAATAAGCGCGCAGCAGTCCCGTTGTAGTTCGGCCAAGCGTTCCACTGCAGGCAGAAGGGCAGCCATCTTGCCATTGGTTCGTAGGAAATCAGCCACTCCGCGCGTAGCATTCGCCTTCTGATTGGCTCGGCTACCCGGATGGACGGAAAAGAATGAGGAAGAGCGATTCATATTCCAAACATATCACAGAGAATCGCACCCGTTAGAAGGAGTCGAGATGCAAATCATTGTGCTGCACCATCGTTTCAATGCCAAATCGATCACCTTGACGCATTGGCACCTGATGGCGGCAATCCTGATGTTCGTGCTATTCGGCATCGTGATGGCGTTCCTGCTGTACTACCTGGATATTCCTTTCGTGCGCGACATGCATGCCTCGTCTGCTCAGGAAGACAACAGCAAGAAAGACCAGTACATCAAGGAAAACCTGGCTGCGATGGCGACGAAGCTGGGCGAAATGCAAGCCCAACTGATGCGGCTCGATGCGCTCGGGGAGCGGGTGCAAGGCTTGGCGGGGGTGACACCGCAGGAATTCAATTTCAAAGAATTGCCCGGACGTGGCGGTTCCGAACATTCAAGCGTGCAGCAGGAACCGCTTTCCATGAACGAGTTCCAGCACTTGCTCGACGCCATGGCCAAGGAGGTCGAGCGTCGCCTCGATTACATGAACGTGGTGGAAACCACGCTCATGAATCACAAGATCAAGTCCAAACTGCTGCCCACCACCCAGCCGGTCAATGCCAGCTACAACGCTTCCGGTTTCGGTTGGCGCTTTGATCCCTTTACAGGACGCAATGCCTTCCACGAAGGCATCGACTTCGCTGCCGCGACTGGTACCCCTATCGTTGCCGCTGCCGGCGGGGTGGTGATCGCAGCCGAATATCACCACCAGTTCGGCAACATGCTCGAGATCGATCATGGCAACGACATTGTTACCCGCTATGCGCATGCTTCGCGTTTGCTGGTCAATGTCGGCGACATCGTCAAACGTGGTCAGCATGTTGCCGATATCGGTTCGACCGGACGTTCGACTGGTCCGCATCTTCATTTCGAAGTACTGGTCAAAGGTGTTCAGCAGGATCCGCACAAATTCCTGTCAGCGGGGGCCAACCAGGCCAAGCTGGCGCGTTTGACGCAAAAATAATCTTCCTTGCGATGACTTCCCGCCAGTTCGAGTGACTCGGTTATGCGTTCGCGCAAGCAATTTGATTGCACGATGTACGTCAAACCAGTCCCAGAGGTAGCGCGTGATAGAATCCGCAATTTAGCCCAACCATCGCGTGTAGGAGTAGTGCGGTGAGTTCCCCGGTGCGGGGTGCCATTTTTCGAATGCAAGCATGTCATTACTGACCAAGATTTTCGGCAGCCGCAACCAGCGGTTGATCAAGCAATATCAAAAGACCGTGCGCGAAATCAACGCGCTCGAACCGGCGATGGAGAAGCTGTCCGACGCCGAATTGCAGGCGAAAACGCCAGAATTCAAAAATCGTGTCGCCCAAGGCGCCAAGCTCGACGATTTGCTTGTCGAAGCTTTCGCCGTTTGTCGTGAAGCTTCGAGGCGCGTGCTGAAAATGCGCCACTTCGACGTGCAGTTGATCGGCGCTATGGTTCTGCATTACGGCAAGATCGCCGAGATGGCCACCGGCGAGGGCAAGACATTGATGGCTACGCTTGCCGCCTACCTGAATGCCTTGTCCGGCAAGGGTGTGCACGTAGTCACAGTCAATGATTACCTCGCTCAGCGCGATGCTGAATGGATGGGCAGGTTGTACGGCTGGCTTGGTCTCACCACCGGCGTGAACCTGTCGCAGATGGAGCACGCTGCCAAGCAGCAAGCCTATGCCGCTGACATCACTTACGGCACCAATAACGAGTACGGCTTCGACTATCTGCGCGACAACATGGTCTACGATCCAAGTGACCGTGTGCAGCGTGGCCTGAATTTCGCGGTCGTCGATGAAGTCGACTCCATTCTCATCGACGAGGCACGGACGCCGCTGATTATTTCCGGCCAGGCCGAAGATCACACCGATCTCTACCTGAAGATCAACCAGCTGCCGCCGCTGCTGACATTGCAGATCGGCGAAGAGACGCCGGACGGCAAGGGCAAGATCGAGGTGCCCGGCGATTACACCAAGGATGAAAAGTCGCACCAGGTTCTGCTGACTGAAGCCGGATTCGAAAAGGCTGAACAGATTCTTGCCCGCATGGGCCTGCTGCCGGAAGGCGCTTCGCTCTACGATCCTGCCAACATCACGCTGATCCATCACTTGTATGCTGCGCTGCGCGCCCACACGCTGTATCACAAGGACCAGCATTACGTGGTGCAGAACGGCGAAGTCATCATCGTCGACGAATTCACCGGCCGTCTGATGGTCGGCCGCCGCTGGTCCGAGGGGCTGCATCAGGCAGTGGAAGCCAAGGAAGGCGTGAAGATCCAGGCCGAGAACCAGACGCTGGCATCGATCACCTTCCAGAATTATTTCCGCATGTACGGCAAGCTGTCGGGCATGACCGGTACCGCCGACACCGAAGCCTACGAATTTCAGCAGATCTACAGTCTGGAAACGGTTGTGATTCCGCCCAACCGCCCCAGCCAGCGCAAGGACCGTCAGGACCAGGTCTACAAGACCGCGCAGGAAAGATATAACGCTGTCGTCAACGATATCAAGGATTGCTACGAGCGCGGTCAGCCGGTACTGGTGGGTACGACCTCGATCGAGAACTCCGAACTGATTTCGCGAATCCTCGCCAAGCACAACCTGCCGCACAACGTCCTGAACGCGAAGCAGCACGCGCGTGAAGCCGAGATCGTGGCGCAGGCGGGCCGACCGAAGATGATCACCATCGCCACCAACATGGCCGGTCGCGGTACCGACATCGTCTTGGGCGGCAATGTCGAGAAGCAGATCCAGATTATCGAAGCGGACCCGAACCTCGCCGAAGCCGAGAAGCAGGCACAGGCAAAGAAGCTGCGTGACGAATGGCAGTCGCTGCACGATCATGTCGTGTCCGCTGGCGGCTTGCACATCATCGGCACCGAACGCCATGAATCCCGCCGCATCGACAACCAGTTGCGCGGCCGCGCCGGGCGCCAAGGCGACCCTGGTTCCTCGCGTTTCTACCTGTCGCTCGACGATCCGCTCTTGCGCATTTTTGCCGGCGATCGTGTGCGTGCCATCATGGACCGCCTCAAGATGCCCGAAGGCGAGCCGATTGAGGCAGGTATCGTCACGCGCTCCATCGAGTCCGCGCAGCGCAAGGTCGAGGCCCGTAACTTCGACATCCGTAAGCAACTGCTCGAATACGACGATGTCGCCAACGACCAGCGCAAGGTGATTTATCAGCAGCGCAACGAATTGCTCGAATCGCATGAGATGGCCGAGACCATTGCCTCTCTGCGTCGCGGTGTATTCACTGACATGTTCCGCAGCTTCGTCGCCGCCGACTCGATCGAAGAGCAATGGGACATCAAGGGGCTGGAATCAGCGCTGGCCAGCGAGTGGCAGCTTTCGGTGCCGTTGTCCAGGATGCTGCAAGCCGAGCCTAATCTCACCGACGATGACTTGCTCGAGCGCGTGCTCAAGGCTGCTGACGACACCTATGAAGCGAAGGTGGCGATGATAGGCAAGGAAGCTTTCTCCGGCTTCGAACGCAGCGTCATGTTGCAGAGCATAGACACGCACTGGCGTGAGCATCTCGCCGCGCTCGATCATCTGCGCCAAGGCATCCATCTGCGTGGTTACGCACAGAAGAATCCGAAGCAGGAGTACAAGCGCGAAGCCTTCGAACTGTTCGGCCAGATGCTGGATCTGATCAAGAACGAAGTGGTGCGCATCGTGATGACGGTGCGTATCCAGTCGCGCGAAGAGATCGATGCGGCGGAAGAGCAGCTTGCGCAGTCGCATGTCGAGAATGTGCATTATCAGCATGCGGACTTCAACCCGAATGCTGCGCCGGAAGAGCTGCTGGCCCCTACGGCTGAGCCGGAAGGCGTGCCGCAGCAATCGGGCGATGCCATGCCGAAAGTCGGCCGTAACGATCCTTGCCCCTGCGGCAGCGGTAAGAAGTACAAACAGTGCCACGGCAAGCTCGTCTGAGAGCCGTCGGTATATTAAAAAGGGCAGGGAAACCTGCCCTTTTCATTTGCGAGGCTTTCCGTTCGTCGGTCCGCCCGATCCGTTTAAAATAACGCTCTTTTCACCACTTCATCCTGCAGCGCACACTATGGCCGTCAATCTCCCGCTTCCCATCGCCGCCAACCTGAAACCCGTAGCCGGTATCGAACTCGGCCATGCCGAAGCCGGCGTGCGCAAGGCCAACCGCAAGGACTTGCTGGTCATGAAGCTTGCGCCGACCGCGACAGTGGCCGGCGTGTTCACGACCAATCGTTTCTGTGCCGCACCGGTGCAAGTATGCAAGGCACATCTTGAAGGATTGCGCATGTCGGGTGCACCGATCCGTGCACTGGTCGTCAATACCGGCAATGCGAATGCCGGCACAGGCGATGCCGGGTTGGCAGCAGCGAACGCCACCTGCGCAGCGCTGGCCGAACTGCTCGGCTGCGAACCTTCGCAGGTTCTGCCGTTCTCCACTGGCGTTATCCTTGAGCCGCTGCCGGTTGACCGCATCAAGGCCGGCATGCCGCAAGCCATCGCAAACCTCAAGGCTGACAACTGGTACAACGCTGCGGAATCGATCATGACCACCGACACGCAGCCCAAAGCAGCCTCGCGCACGGTGACGATCAACGGCATGACGGTGACACTGACCGGCATCAGCAAGGGCGCCGGCATGATCAAGCCAAACATGGCCACCATGCTCGGTTTCGTCGCGATGGATGCAAAAGTCGCACAGCCTGTGCTGGAACACATGGTGAAAGAAGCAGCCGACAAGTCTTTCAATTGCATTACTATCGACGGCGACACTTCGACCAACGATTCCTTCATGTTGGTTGCCACTGGCGCCTCCGCGCTCGAAGTGAACGAAATCGACTCGCCGGAGTATGCGGCGCTGTCGGCAGCGGTGATTGCACTGTCCCAGGAGTTGGCGCAGATGATCGTGCGCGACGGCGAAGGCGCAACCAAGTTCATTACCGTCACGATCGAAGAAGGCAAGAGTGTGGAAGAGTGCCGCAAGATCGCCTACGCGATCGGTCATTCGCCGCTGGTCAAGACTGCCTTCTATGCCTCGGACCCGAACCTCGGCCGTATCCTGGCTGCGATTGGTTATGCCGGCGTGGACGATCTGGACGTCAGCAAGATCAATCTCTACCTCGACGATGTATGGGTTGCAAAGAACGGCGGACGCAATCCCGACTACAAGGAAGAAGACGGCCAGCGAGTGATGAAGCAAAGCGAGATCACGATCCGCGTCAAACTCGCACGCGGCAATGCCAGCGCCACTGTCTGGACCTGCGATCTGTCGCACGATTACGTCAGCATCAACGCCGACTATCGCTCCTAGCATCATGACCCAACTCGACCAATTTCTGGCGCGTGCCGAAGCACTCCTGGACAGGCTTGATGCCATCCTGCCATGCTCGGCTGTGGAACCGGACTGGAACGCTAGCCCGGCTTTCCGCTGGCGCAAGCAAGGCGGAAAAAACGGACGTGGTTACCTGCAGCCGGTTGCCCATGTCGCCAAAATCAGTTTGGACGATCTGCATAGCATCGAGCAGCAAAAGGCGCAGATCGAACAGAACACGCGCCAGTTCGTGCAAGGGCGTCCGGCCAACAACGTGCTGCTGACCGGAGCACGGGGTACTGGCAAGTCATCCCTGATCAAGGCCTGTCTTAACGTCTTTGCCGAGCAGGGCTTGCGCTTGATCGAGGTCGATAAGGACGATTTGTGCGACCTGCCCGACATCGTCGATCTGGTTGCTGGGCGTTCCGAACGCTTCGTCATCTTCTGCGACGACCTGTCTTTCGAGGAAGGGGAGAGCGGCTACAAAGCTCTCAAGGTGGCGTTGGACGGCAGTATTTCCGCGCAATCCGATAACGTGCTCATTTACGCCACATCCAACCGCCGTCATCTCATGCCGGAACGCATGTCCGACAACGCGACCTATGTGCACACCGAGGATGGCGATCTGCATCCCGGCGAGACCGTCGAGGAAAAAATTTCGCTGTCCGAACGCTTCGGCTTGTGGGTGTCTTTCTATCCATTCAAACAGGATGACTACCTCGATATCGTGGCGCACTGGTTGCGGCATTTCGGCTGTGACGCGCAGGAGGTCGAATTGGCGCGCGGCGATGCGTTACGTTGGGCGCTGCAACGTGGCTCTCGTTCAGGCCGCGTGGCTTGGCAGTTCGCCAAGGATTACGCTGGGAAGGTCAAGGCATAAACGAATGACGGCCTCTTCTTCTACGCGGGTCGATGTCGCGGTTGGCATCCTGATGAAGCCCAACGGCGATGTTCTGCTTGGCAGGCGGCCGGAGGGCAAGCCCTATGCGGGTTACTGGGAATTCCCGGGTGGCAAAGTCGAACCGGGAGAATCCGTCCTCGATGCCTTGCGGCGCGAATTCGTCGAGGAACTCGGCATCGAGGTGCTATCCGCCGAGCCTTGGTGTGGCGTCGAGCATGCCTATCCGCACGCCCATGTGCGGCTGCACTTCTACATCAGCCGTGATTGGCGCGGCGAACCGCAGAGTCTGGAAGGCCAAGCCTTCGCCTGGCAGGGTAATGTCGCGGTCGAACCGTTGTTGCCGGCCACAATTCCGCTGATTGAATGGCTGGACAAGCTTCGATACGAGGTCTAGCCTGAGTGTGATTTTCTGTACGCCTTTCTCCTAATGAGTGCTGTGTACTGAATTGTATACACAGCATTTCGGCTGCTGATGGAAATCAAAAATCAAGCTGTTGATTTCATTGGGGTAATTGTCTTTGGCATACATGTGCTGAAATAGCCGTATATCTTCGTACGCATCTGTGTATGTATGTTGCGCAGGAGTGCATTCAATTCTTGATCTTCCAAAGAGGACTCCCGTGAAAATCATCGTGCTGGGCAGCGGCGTTATTGGTACTACCTCGGCTTACTATCTGGCGCAGGCTGGGTGCCAAGTGACGGTGGTTGACCGTCAACCATCGGCCGGCCTTGAGACCAGTTACGCCAACGCTGGCGAAGTATCGCCCGGCTATGCCGCACCGTGGGCTGCGCCGGGCATTCCGCTAAAGGCGATGAAATGGCTGCTGATGCGGCACAGTCCGCTCGTGATCCGTCCTCGCCTTGACCCGGCCATGTGGCGCTGGGTGTTCCAGATGCTGGCCAACTGCACCGCCGCTCGCTACGAAGTCAACAAGAGCCGTATGGTACGGCTGGCCGAGTACAGCCGCGATTGTCTTGCCGCATTACGTGTCGCCACCGGCATTCGCTACGATGAGCGCACCCAGGGTACTTTGCAATTGTTTCGCACCCAGAAACAGCTGGACGGGGCAGCTGCTGACATCGCGGTACTGAAGCGTTTCGGCGTGCCGTACGAACTGCTCGATCCGGCTGGCTGCATTCGTATCGAACCTGCGCTGGCGCAGGTGCGCGGCAAATTTGTCGGAGCACTGCGCCTGCCGGGCGACGAGACCGGTGACTGCTTCAAATTCACCCAGCAATTGGCACACATGGCCGAGCAGACAGGTGTGACCTTCAAGTATGGAGTCTCGATTCAGCACCTCGTAACAGACGACAGGAAGATCAGTGGGGTGCTGACCTCCGAGGGCGTGCTGAAAGCCGACTGTTACGTTCTTGCGCTGGGCAGTTATTCACCGCTACTGTTGCGCGGCATTGGCATCCATATTCCGGTTTACCCAATCAAAGGGTACTCCATCACGATTCCTGTTTGCGACGAGAAGTCGGCGCCGGAATCGACCATCATGGATGAAACCTACAAGGTGGCGATTACCCGTCTCGGTGACCGCATTCGCGTCGGTGGCACGGCTGAGATCGCCGGTTATGATCTGATGCTGCGCAATTCCCGGCGCGAAACGCTGGAGCATTCCGTTACCGATCTCTTCCCGCATAGCGGTGATGTGTCGAAAGCGGAATTCTGGACCGGCTTGCGCCCAATGACGCCGGATGGCACACCCGTGATTGGCCCAACGCCTTACCGCAATCTTTTCCTCAACACCGGCCACGGCACCTTGGGATGGACCATGGCCTGCGGGTCAGGGCGGCTTCTGGCGGATCTAGTCACCGGCAAGCCTCCGGAAGTCGATACAGACGGACTGTTCATGGATCGCTATGGCAGGTCGAGCCGGCTGCTCTCTTCATCACAAGAGTCGCATAGATGAGTGCATATCCATCTAGTCGTTAGCGTATTTATTAATACGTTGACGCGTCGTCTTCCGGATCCTTGGGAGGGTTGACTGCCGGGATGGAGTATTTTTCCTCAGCCCAGGCACCGAGATCGATTTGCTTGCAGCGTTCGGAGCAGAATGGCCGGTATTTGTTTTTCTCGGTCCATTCGACCTTTTTGCCGCATGTTGGGCAATCAACAATGGTCGCCATGACGTACTACCTCAGAAATTGCAGAGAGTCAGCTCAAAAGAAACATCGCTCTCGAAGGATTTTGGCTTCATGTCGCCGTCCTGCAAGGTAAAGCGTATCCATAGCATATACTTGTTCGCCGAAATTTCAGGGATCACCCCTGGAGTTTCTTCGACACTCAGGCGCAGCATTTGGTAGACCTTGCCTTGCAGCATCTGTTGATAATTGCCGCCTTGCGCAATCGTCTTGGCCGTTCGGCCGGATTCCCGCAGCAGCTTGAGCACCAGGTTGATGGCATCAAACAAGGGTATCAGGGGGGCAAACCAGCCTGAAATGTCATTGAAGCGCTGTTGCGGCGAGCGATGCTGCCAAGCGTAATAGGACGGTAGATCGAATTCGCAAGCACCACCGGGAATGATGGTGCGGCCGCGAATGCTCATCAGCCATTCGTTGTCACGAATATTCTGCCCGGTCTTTCCCTGTGCCGCCATCAACGCGGTACTGCAGCGATCCAGTTCGCTGATGACTTCGTCGAGGACGTCGGGGCTCACATTAGGATTGGAACGGAAACCGAGGAGAGCGTGTTTTTGGCGCTCAAGCTCCTGCAGCAGATCGGACTTCAGGTCGGCGCGGCCAGCCACTTCCAGCATCTCGAATATGGTCGACAACGCGACATGGTGATGCTGAGGATGCTCCTGATGCAGAAAAAAGGCGAATTTCTCATAGAGATCTTCCAGCCGCAACAATGTGCGAATACGCTCGTTGAAAGGGTATTCGTAGATGATCAAAATGGCGTCCCTTAACTCGAAAGGTTGGGCTGGCAAATAATTACATGATTCTGAACGAAGCCATGAAAAATTACAAATATCCGTGCCAATTCATTAATAGTGCCGGTTGTTTTTTGAATCATCAGCCGGCACCTTTTCCAGCCAGCGAAGCATACAAGGCATGCAGCTTGTCCACCTGGGCCGCCAAAGCTGATGCATCGCCGTCATTGTTGATCACGTCATCCGCCGCAGCCAGCCGCTGCTGCCGAGATGCCTGCGTTGCCATGATCGTCCTGACCTGGGCTTCGGTAAGTCCGCTCCGGTGCATCACACGACTTACCTGTGTTTCTTCCATACAGTCAATCAGCAGCACCCGCGATACACGCCGCCGCCAAGTCTCTGATTCGACCAAGAGCGGCACGACGAATATTAGATAGAGGCCTTGAGCTTTACGCGCGGCTTGTTCGGATTCGCTGCGTATGCGTGGATGAAGGATGCTCTCTAACTGTGCCTTGGTAGCGGGGTTCGTAAATACATGTTCGCGCATTTTCGCGCGATTCATTGAACCGTCAGCATTTAAGAACTCGGAGCCGAACTGCGATTTGATGTCGGGGATAGCGGAGCCCCCTGATGCTGTCAGTCGATGTGCGATGAGGTCGGTATCGATGATGGCTGCACCACGCTGGGCGAACATATCCGCGACAGTGGTCTTGCCACTGCCAATGCCGCCGGTTAAGCCGACAGAAAATCGAAAAGTGTCCGATGAGTCAGGCATGCTAGAGAATGAAATTCATGTAAGTCTGCATGATGGCCTTGCCATACAGGAGAGCGATAAACCCGGCTGCTGCGAGATATGGGCCGAATGGAATTGGCTTGTCACGCCCGTGCTGGGCGAACAGGATCAGAGCGATTCCAACCAATGCGCCGACTGCCGATGAGAGCAGGATGATGGCAGGCAGCATCTTCCACCCGAGCCATGCACCTAATGCTGCCAGCAGCTTGAAATCTCCATACCCCATGCCTTCCTTGCCGGTCGCGAACTTGAACAGCCAGTAGACGCCCCATAGGCTCAGGTAGCCAGCGGCTGCACCGATCACTGCTTCATCGAGCGGGACAAAAGCGCCATTGATATTCACCAGCAGCCCCATCCAGAGCAGCGGCAGCGTCAGGTCGTCCGGCAGCAGCTGCGTATCGAGGTCGATGAAGGTCATCGCGATCAGCAGGTAGCAGAAAGCCAGCGTTGCCAGCCCTGTTAGTCCTGTGCCGAATCGCCACACCAGCAGGGCTGACAAGGCACTGGTAAGCAGTTCGACTACAGGGTAGCGGAGCGAGATCGGAGCTTTGCATTCGACACATTTTCCGCCAAGGAAAAGGTAGCTGACGACTGGAATATTCTCCAATGCCGTGATCTGATGCCCGCAGTGCGGACAGGCTGAGCGCGGTAGCAGGAGGTTATAACGATCGGTATGCGGCAGTGATTTTCCGCTTTCGTGTGCGACGTAATTGTCCGATTCGCGCTGCATCATCCTGGGCAGGCGATGAATCACGACATTGAGGAAGCTGCCGACGAGCAGGCCGAAAATGGCGGCGATGATCGTCGGCAGCAGGCTTTCGGGACGAGCGAAAAGGATGAGATCGAGCATCAGACTACGGAGCCGAGTTTGAAGATCGGCAGGTACATCGCGACGACCAAACCCCCGATCAGTACGCCGAGAATGGCCATGATCATGGGTTCCATCAGGCTGGAGAGAGATTCGACTGCGTCATCGACTTCTTGTTCGTAAAAATCGGCCACCTTGCTTAGCATCTGGTCAAGCGCACCGGACTCCTCGCCGATGGCAACCATTTGCGTCACCATGCTCGGGAATACGTTGGCGTTCTGCATTGCCACCGTCAGGCTGGTGCCGGTGCTGACTTCTGCCTGTATCTTTTTTGTGGCATCGAGATAGATCGTATTTCCGGATGCGCCGCCAACGGAATCGAGCGACTCGACCAGCGGCACGCCGGCGGCAAACATGGTCGATAGCGTGCGTGTCCAGCGTGCTACCGTCGCTTTCATGATTACGTCGCCGAAAACAGGGAGGCGCAGTAGAATTTTGTCCATCGTGCGCTGCACTTTGGCAGAACGTTTCCATGACTGAAAGAACAGATAAAGCGCCCCTCCTATCGAACCAAAGATCAGATACCAATACTTTACGAAGTAATCGGATACCGCCATTACGAACAAGGTCGGGGCTGGCAGGTCTGCGCCGAAGCTTTTGAACACGTCCTTGAAAGCCGGCACGACCCAGATCATGATGACCGACGTGACGATGAAGGCGACTACGAGCACTGAAATCGGATAGAACAGCGCCGACTTGATTTTTCCCTTGATTGCCTGCGTCTTTTCCTTATAAATCGCCAGCCGTGTGAGCAAGTCCTCCAGAATACCGGCCTGTTCGCCGGCTGCGACCAGATTGCAAAACAGCGCATCGAAATATAGGGGAAACTTGCGAAAGGCTTGATTCAGGCTGCTGCCGGTTTCAATATCGGAACGTATATCTTGGATGAGCTTGGCTACCGACGGATTGGCATGGCCTCGAGCGACGATATCGAAAGATTGCAGCAAGGGCACGCCGGCCTTCATCATCGTTGCGAGCTGGCGCGTAAACAGTGTGATGTCCTTGTCGGTGATTCTCTTGCTGCTGGCAAAGCTTTTTTTCTTGACCTTCGTGACTAGGATGCCCTGCTTGCGCAGTGTGACATTCACGATAGCGAGGCTGCCAGCGCGCAATTCCCCTTTGACTGTTTTTCCTGATTTATCCTTGCCTTCCCAGGCGAAAACGGTTTCCTTTATCGTGTTTGTCGATTTGCCAGCCGTAGTCGCCATTTTGCCCCCTCGTTATTCGTTGGTACAGCCAAGCACTTCGTCAAGGCTTGTCAAACCTTGCTTGACCTTAACCAGCCCGGATTCGCGCAAACTTTTGATGCCATCGCGCTTGGCCTGCTGCTCGATTTCCAGCGCAGTGCCATGCGCCAGGATGATCCGTTCGATTTCTTCCGAGATCGGCATGACCTGGTAGATGCCCACCCGGCCCTTATAGCCGCTGCCACTGCAGCGTTCGCAACCAACCGCCTTGTAGGGGTGCCAGCTACCGTCGAGATCTTCCTCCTTGAAGCCTGCCTCGATTAGTGTTTCGTTCGGAATCACAGTCGGCTGCTTGCAAGTGCAAAGCCGTCGCGCAAGACGCTGTGCGGTAATCATGATGACGGACGAGGCGATGTTGAATGGCGCGACGCCCATATTCATCAGACGTGTCAAAGTGGAGGGGGCGTCATTCGTATGTAGAGTGGAGAACACCATGTGGCCGGTTTGAGCGGCCTTGATTGCGATATCGGCAGTTTCGAGGTCACGAATTTCGCCGACCATGATGATATCGGGATCCTGACGCAGGAAAGACTTCAGGGCTGCAGCAAAGGTCAGGCCGGCACGGTCATTGACGTTGACCTGGTTGATGCCGGGCAGGTTGATTTCGGCAGGGTCTTCCGCCGTTGAAATGTTAATGCCTGGCTTGTTCAGGAGGTTCAGGCAGGTGTAAAGCGACACTGTCTTGCCCGAGCCGGTCGGACCGGTCACCAACACCATGCCGTAAGGACGTTCGATGGCCTTGAGCAACATCTCCTTCTGGTCCGGGTCGTACCCGAGCGCCTCAATACCGAGCTGGGCCGACGACGGATCCAGAATACGCATCACGATCTTTTCGCCGAACAGCGTGGGCAGTGTGCTGACACGGAAATCGATGGCGCGATTCTTGGACAGCACCAGTTTCATACGGCCGTCTTGCGGCACGCGCTTTTCAGAGATGTCGAGTTTGGAGATGACCTTGATGCGCGCGGCAAGCTTTTCCTTGATGGCAAGCGGCGGCTGGACGATTTCGCGCAACACCCCGTCAATGCGGAAGCGGATTCGGTAGAATTTTTCGAATGGCTCGAAATGCAGGTCCGATGCGCCCATGTTGATGGCATCGACCAAGATCTTCTGCAGGAACTTGACGATGGGCGCATCATCGACCTCTGTTGTGGCAGTGTCGGCTGGCGTCTCGGAAACCATCTCTTCTGAGGAGAGGTCGATATCCATCTCTCCCCCGATGATGTCATCGAGGTTCTGCTCCGCGCTTTGTCCCAGCTTCTCTATCAGTTGCAGCAAGCTTTTGTGTTCGACGATAACTGGTTCGACCGTTAGTTCAGTCTGGAACTTGATCTGATCCAGCGCATGTGTATTGGTCGGGTCGGAGATTGCCACCGATAGCTTGTTGCCGCGCTTGGCAAGCGCCAACACCTTTTCCTTCTGCATCAGCTTCAGGTCGATGGCGTTTTCCGGCAGGAAATCGCGATTGAATGCGTCAAAGTCCAGCAATGGATATCCGAACGTTTCCGAGCAGAAGACGGCAAGGCTGCGCGAGTCGATACTGCCGCTGTTAAGCAGCGCATCAATGAACGGAATTTTGTCGGCAAGCGCTTTCTTTTGTAGTGAATCGACTTGGGCGGCAGATAGCCGGCCAGCTTGCACTAATGCACGTGCAAGGCCGGATACTGGCGAATTTGGTGATTGATTTGGGAGAACTGCCGCCATAAAGAGTAGTAGAACTTATATCTAATGCAAGCAAGGTGCATTAGATAATGCCTTTAGGCACCTGATTTGTAAAGACATTGGGATAGGATGTTACTCGATTGAAACGAGGCTCAAGTCATTTAGAAGCTGTCTTGAAACTGGAAATAAAGAAAAATCCAGTTTTTGAATGAAAAAAGAGCAAAAAGAGAGCAGTGGCTTACCCGAGTGATTTGAAGGACAAGGAATGGGGGCGGATCGAGCGCT
>Ga0070659_100000822_pt1 | contig 22680 bp, 24 predicted proteins | sample KBSC23metaG_FD_64666 | JGI IMG/M metagenome (GOLD analysis project Ga0070659, IMG submission 64666) | Corn rhizosphere microbial communities from Kellogg Biological Station, Michigan, USA - KBS C2-3 metaG | ecosystem: Host-associated > Plants > Roots > Rhizosphere > Soil ... | reverse complement strand
GGATGCCGCCGAGAGAGGGCCAGAGGTCAACGACGGCGCCGAAATGATCCTCATGGGCGTGCGTGAGCAGGAGACCGGCGATATTGTGCCGCTCCTCCTCGATGAAACGGATGTCTGGGAGGATAAGGTCGACGCCGGGCTCGTACTCGGTGCCGAAAGTGACGCCCATGTCGACGATCAGCCACTGGCGCGCGCCGGCCCGGCCATAACCGTAGAGGTAGAGATTCATGCCGATCTCGCCCACGCCGCCGAGCGGGAGGAAGATGAACTCGGCCCCCTTACCGTCTGATTTTGGAGTCATGTCGGGGTTTCGCGGCCTCACCGCCTGGAGAAGAAGACGTCGCCGGCGAAGATGCGATGTTGGGCGCCGTCAGGCGTCAAAAATCTAAGTGCCCCATCCGCATCAAGGCCACCATAGACTCCCTCGGTCTCTTCGCCGCCGAGCTTCACTGTCAACGGCCGTCCAGTTTGGCCTGCGCGGTCGAGCCAGGCGCGCCTAATGGTGGGGAAGCAGGAGCCTTCACCCCACCGTTTCAGCCAGTCGTCGGTACTTGAGGCAAGCGCTTCGAGCGCGTCGGCAGGCGTGACGGTCATGCCATAGGCGGCCAAGCTCACTGCCGGCTGCGGCAGGCCTTCCGGATGGTTTGCGAGATTGATGCCGGTGCCCATCACTACGATCGACCGATTGTCGCCCATGGCGCCGACATTCTCGAGCAGCATGCCGGCGAGCTTTTCGCCAGAGAGCAGGACATCGTTCGGCCATTTGAGCAGAAGCTCCGAGCGTCCTTCATAGGCGATCAACTTGGCGATAGCGTCATAGGCGATGATGCCGGCAAGGAGCGCGAGCTGCCCGGCAACTTGAAGCGGACAATTCAGCCGGATGAGTAGGCTCGCGAAAAGATTCCCGTGTTGCGAGATCCACTCGCGACCGAACCGGCCGCGGCCTTGCGATTGCCTTGCCGACCAGATCCACAACGGTCCCGGCTCACCTGCGAGCGCGCGGCGGCGAGCCTCGGCATTCGTGGAGTCGACCGTCTCCATCCGGAGCAGCCGGTATCCGCTCGGCAATTTAGGCGACGGAGATGAAAAATACATCATCTAGAACAATGACTTGGCGGCAGCGCCAGCAAAGGCGACCAATGGCGCGGGATAGACAAAGTAGAGCAGAATGAACAGGCCAGTAATCCCAAGCACTGCGGCAAGCGGCATATCCATCGGCTCGAACCGTTCGGCAGGTGCGTCGAAATACATGATCTTGACGATGCGTAGATAATAGTAGGCACCCACTACGCTCAACAGGACCCCGATGACGGCTAGCGCATAGAGTCCGGCGCGGATGGCGGCGAGGAACACGTAGAACTTGGCGAAGAACCCTGCAAGGGGTGGGATGCCAGCGAGGGAAAAAAGCAGCATCGCCAGCAGGAAGGCCATCAACGGACTGGTGCTCGAAAGACCCGAAAGCTGATCGATATCCTCGACCATGCGGCCGTTGCGGCGCATGGCGAGGATGCAGGCAAAGGTGCCGAGCGTCATGGCGAGATAGATGGCGAGATAGATGATCACGCCTTGCACCCCCTCGGTGGTACCCGCAGCGAGCCCGACCAGCGCATAGCCCATCTGGCCGATCGAGCTATAGGCCATCAGCCGTTTGATGTTGGTTTGGCCTATGGCTGCAAACGAGCCGAGGGCCATTGAGGCGATGGCGAGGAAGGTGACGATCTGCTGCCACTGGGCCGTTACAGCCGGGAAGGCGGTGATCAGGACCCGCACGGTGAGCGCCATGGCGGCAAGCTTGGGGGCGGCGGCGAAGAACGCCGTGACGGGCGTCGGCGCGCCCTCGTAGACATCGGGCGTCCACATATGGAACGGCACGGCGGAGATCTTGAAGGCAAATCCCGCCATCAGGAACACGAGCCCGAAGATGAGCCCGATATTGGCCCCTGACGGCTGCACGGCGGCAGCAATATCGGCAAAGTCGGTCGAGCCGGTGAAGCCATAGACCAGCGACGCGCCGTAGAGCAGCATGCCGGAAGAAAGCGCGCCGAGGACGAAATATTTAAGCCCGGCTTCGCTCGAACGCGCCGAGTCGCGCTGGAATGCGGCGACGACATAGAGCGCCAAGCTTTGCAGCTCGAGACCGACATAAAGCGCGATGAGATCGTTGGCCGAGATCATCATCAGCATGCCGGTGGTTGCGAGCAGCACGAGCACGGGAAACTCGAATTTCACCCCTCCCGCCCCGCGCCAATAATCGATCGACATGAGAAGGGCGACCGCAGCGCCTGCGAGCGTGAGGAGCTTAAGAGCTCTGGCAAATGGATCGACGATGAAGCTGTCGTGGAACAGGGTGGTAGTCCCCTCACGGCCCGCGACGAAGATCCCCGCAAGCACGAGAAGGATGATTGCCAGCCGAAGTATAAGCTCACCACGCTCCCTCCTGGTCGCAACGCCGAGCATCAGCAGGACCATGGAGCCACCACCAAGGATGAGCTCTGGCAGTACCACTTCGAGGTTGAGCGAGCGGAGCATTCGGGAAGCTCCCTATGGCATGAGCGCAAGCCGCGCCTGATCGGCCGCGGTAAGGCTCGCATGGTAACTCTTGATTAGCGCATCGACCGATACGGCCGAGGCATCGAGGATTGGCGCGGGATAAACGCCGAAGAAGATGGTGAGCAGGATCAGCGGTGTCATCACCGCGATCTCGCGCCAGGTAAGGTCTGTGATGAACCTGAGGCTCGCCTTCTCGAGCTTGCTGAAAATGATGCGGCGATAAAGCCAGAGCGCGTAAGACGCGGACAGGATGATTCCGGTGGTGGCGAGGAACGCGACCCAAGTGTTGATGCGGAAGGCGCCGGTCAGGCTCAGGAATTCGCCGATGAAGCCGCTCGTGCCCGGCAGCCCGACGTTAGCGAGGGTGAACACCATGAAGCAGAAGGCGTAGACCGGCATACGGTCGGCGAGTCCGCCGTAAGCCGCGATCTTGCGCGTATGCATGCGGTCATAGATCACCCCAACGCAGATGAAGAGTGCGGCAGAGACGATGCCGTGCGATAGCATCTGGAAGATGCCGCCTTGCAGGCCCTGCATGGTGATGGTGAAGAGTCCGATGGTGACGAAGCCCATATGGGCCACCGACGAATAGGCAATGAGCTTCTTCAGATCCTCCTGGGCGAGGCAAACGAGCGAGGTGTAGATGACGGCGATCACCGAGAGCGCGAAGATCAGCGGCGCGAACTCGGCCGAGGCAAGCGGGAACATCGGAATGGAGAAACGCAGGAAGCCGTAGCCGCCCATCTTCAGGAGAATGCCGGCAAGGATCACAGAGCCAGCCGTAGGCGCCTCGACATGGGCGTCTGGCAGCCAGGTGTGCACCGGCCACATCGGAAGCTTCACGGCGAAAGAGGCCAGAAAGGCGAACCACAGCCACGCTTGCATGTGCGGCGGGAAGCTGTGTGCCAACAGTACCGGGATATCGGTCGTCCCCGCCTCCCAATAGATGGCCATGATGGCGAGTAGCATCAGCAGCGAGCCGGTCAGCGTATAGAGGAAGAACTTGAAGCTCGCATAGACGCGGCGCGGGCCGCCCCACACGCCGATGATGAGGAACATCGGAATTAGCCCGCCCTCGAAGAAGAGATAGAACAGCACGAGATCGAGCGAGGTGAACACGCCGAGCATCAGCGTTTCGAGCACGAGGAAGGCAATCATGTATTCCTTCACGCGTTGCGTGATGGCGACCCAGCTCGCAAGAATGCAAAGGGGCAACAGGAACGTGGTCAGCAGCACGAACGGCATGGAGATGCCGTCGATGCCCATATGGAAGCTGATCGGACCGAGCCAGGGCCTGAGCTCGACGAACTGGAATTGCGCCGTTTCGGGATCGAAATCGCGCCACAACAGGAGCGACAGCGCGAAGGTGATAAGCGTGGTCCACAACGCGATATAGCGCGCATTGCGGAAGGCGCTCTCGTCCTGCCCGCGGAGGAGCCCGATCAGCAGCGCGCCGAGCAGTGGCAGGAAAGTGACGGTGGAGAGGATCGGCCAGCTATAGCTCACGGCTTGAGCCCTCCGCTGGCGAAGATGAAATAGGTGATGATGATGGCCACGCCGACCAGCATGACGAAGGCATAATGGTAGATGTAGCCTGACTGCAGCTTCACCACGCGGTTGGTGATGTCGATGACACGTGCGGCGATGCCGTCGGGGCCTATGCCGTCGATGATCGCGCCGTCGCCTGTCTTCCACAGGAAGCGGCCAAGCCTCTTGGCAGGCCGCACGAACAGCGCGTCGTAGAGCGCGTCGAAATACCAGGCATTGAGCAGGAAGAGGTACGCGCCGCGGAACCGCTTGGCGAGGCCGAACGGCACGAGCGGGTTGGTGATGTAGAAGTACCAGGCAACCCCAAACCCTGCCGCCATGGCGACCGTCGGGGCGAGCGCCACCCATAGCGGCGCTTCGTGGGCCTCTCCGGCGTGACTGACGAGCGACCCGCGCCAGAACTCGGCTTGGGCGCCGCCAATGAAGAGATGCGCGAACAGTCCTCCTGCCAGCAGTGAGCCGAGGGCAAGGAGAATCAGGGGAAGCCCCATCGTCCAAGGCGGCTCATGCGCATGCTCAAGCACATCCTTGGGCTCACGCGGCTTGCCTTCGAAGGCGAGAAACATCAGCCGCCACGAATAGAACGAGGTGAGGATTGCCGACACGAGCGTGAGGACGAAGGCATAAGTCCCCACTTGCGAATGCGCCGCGTAGGTTGCCTCGATAATTGCATCCTTCGACACGAAGCCTGCGGTGAAAGGGAAGCCAGTCAGGGAGAGCGTGCCGACCAGCATCGTCGCCCAGGTGAAAGGCAGCACTTTGCGCAGTGCACCCATGCGACGAAGGTCTTGCTCGTGATGAAGCGTGTGGATCACCGCGCCGGCGCCAAGAAACAGAAGCGCCTTGAAGGAGGCGTGGGTGAAGAGATGGAAGATGCCGGCGTTGTACGCGCCAACCCCCTCGGCAGCGAACATGTAGCCGAGCTGCGAGCAGGTCGAATAAGCCACCACGCGCTTGATGTCGGTCTGCACCAGGCCGACGGTCGCAGCGAAGAAGGCCGTGGTTGCGCCGATGATCGCGACGAAACCGAGAGCGATCGGCGCAAGCTCGAACAGTGGCGAGAGCCTCGCCACCATGAACACACCCGCCGTGACCATGGTTGCAGCATGGATCAGCGCCGACACCGGCGTCGGGCCCTCCATGGCATCAGGCAACCAAGTGTGCAGAAGGAACTGCGCCGACTTGCCCATGGCGCCCATGAAGAGAAGCAGACAGATCAGCGTCAGCGCGTCGACCTGAAACCCCAGGAACTCCATAGTCTTGCCGACCTGGTCGGGCGCCGAGGCGAACACGGTGTCGTATTGGATCGAGTTAAACAGCGTGAACACGGCGAAGATGCCGAGCGCGAAACCGAAATCGCCGACACGATTGACGATGAACGCCTTGATGGCGGCCGCGTTGGCCGACGGCTTATGATACCAAAAGCCGATCAGGAGGTAGGACGCGAGTCCCACGCCTTCCCAGCCGAAGAACAGCTGGAGGAAATCGTCGGCCGTGACCAGCGCCAGCATGGCGAAGGTGAACAACGAGAGATAGGCGAAGAAGCGCGGCCGGCTTGGATCATCCTCCATATAGCCGATGGAATAGAGATGCACGAGGCCGGAGACATTGGTCACCACCACGAGCATCACGGCCGTGAGCGTATCGATGCGGAGCGACCACATCGATTTGAGCGCGCCTGATTCTACGAAGCGCACCAGCTCGATTCGAACTTCCTGGCCTTGAATTGCAACCTGATAGAAGGCGAGCCAGGACAGGACCGCCGTTACCAAGACGAGCGCGGTGGTCACGACCTCAGATGCGCGCGCGCCGACAAGACGGCCGAAAAAGCCGGCGAAGATTGCCCCCAGCAGCGGCAGAAAGAGGATGGCCTGGTACATGCGCGCTATTTCACCAGTTCCATCGCGAAAAAGAACAGGGTGAGCGCGAAGGTTACGCTCCAGAACCCCTGAATCAGGATCTGATCCACGAACTCATTCCTGGTGGCGGACTTCAGGTCAGACTTCCCTCCCGCGGTGATGTATTGCTTGTAGCCAGGATCTTTGATCAGCTCGAACTCCATCAAAAAACATAACCTTGCCAGTATCGACCGCATCTTCTTTTGCATCTCGTGCGAAATCACGAACCCCAAGATCGTCACCAAGATTGCGATGATCCGCGCGAGGAATACGATCTCGTTGCTGTAGCTGACCGTAAGTAGGGTGGCATAGGCCGTCACCAGAAATGTCTGGGCAATGAGGTACGACTGTATCCGGCTGTGCAGGACGTTGTCGGCATTCTCAGCAATCTCCCCAGATGGAGATCTTGCAACTCTCCGGAGCCAACGTGTCTGATGGATTGGGCATGACTGCGCTTGCTCAACCCTTCAAAAGATCGATTTCGGCGACATCAATGGTGCCGCGATTGCGGAAATAGACCACGACGATGGCAAGCCCGATCGCCGCCTCCGCCGCGGCGACCGTCAGCACAATTAACGCAAACACCTGACCGACGAGGTCATTGTGGAAGGCCGAGAAGGCGACGAGATTAATATTCACCGCGAGCAGCATCAGCTCGACACTCATCAAGATCACGATGACATTCTTGCGATTGAGGAAGATGCCGAAAATGCCGAGCGTGAACAGGATCGCGGCAACGGTGAGGTAGTGCGACAGGCCGATCGTCATGATAGCCCCCTCCGCGATTCGACATGTACGAGCTCGACCGATTTCTCGCGCGTGCGGCCGACTTGTTCAGCAACCGACTGGCGCCTCACGTCCCGCTTATGGTGCAGCGTGAGCACGATGGCGCCGACCATCGCGACGAGCAGAATGAGGCCGGCTGCCTCGAACAGATAGACGTAGCGCGTGTAGAGGATCTGGCCGAGAGCCTCGGTGTTGCTCACCTGCGCAAGGGGCGGCGTGGGCGATTGCACAGCGATGTCGGGCGCCGTGACCCAGGCGCCGACGATCAGGACCAGCTCGACAAGAAGAAGCAATCCGATGGTTGCTCCGATCGGCAGATATTTGAGGAAGCCCGCCCGAAGCTCGGCAAAGTCGACGTCGAGCATCATCACCACGAACAGAAACAGCACGAGCACGGCGCCGACATAGACCACGACAAGGATCATCGCCAGGAATTCGGCGCCAAGCTGCACGAACAGGCCGGCGGCATTGAAGAAAGTGAGGATCAAGAACAGCACGGCGTGAACCGGATTCTTCACAGCAATCACCATGAAGGCAGAGCCCACGCACACAATCGCGAACAGATAGAAAAACAGTGCGCTTAGCATTCGGCTATCTTCGTTGTTTCATGATTGTTGTCATGGCCGTTCCCGGCCAACCACGATCTTTGCCGCCGCAAGCCTGCAAAACGTGGATGCCCGGCACAAGGCCGGGCATGACAATGGATAGATCGGAAGAATAGCCCAGAGGAGCCTCACCTGTAAGGTGCATCGAGCGCTAGGTTCTTGGCGATCTCCCGCTCCCAGCGATCGCCGTTCGCAAGCAGCCGCTCCTTGTCGTAGTAAAGCTCCTCGCGGGTCTCGGTGGAGAACTCGAAATTGGGCCCTTCCACAATCGCGTCGACCGGGCAGGCCTCCTGGCAGAACCCGCAATAGATGCATTTCACCATGTCGATGTCGTAACGGGTAGTGCGGCGAGTACCGTCATTGCGGCGTGGACCGGCCTCGATGGTGATGGCCTGGGCCGGGCAAATCGCTTCGCACAATTTGCAAGCAATGCAGCGCTCTTCGCCGTTGGGGTAGCGCCTCAGCGCATGCTCGCCGCGAAAGCGCGGAGACAGCGGCCCGCCCTCGAACGGGTAGTTCAGCGTCGCTTTCGGCCGCACGAAGTATTTCAGCGCGAGCCAGAACGCTGACAGAAATTCCATCAGCAACAGGGATTTCGCCGATTCGGCCAGGCGTTTCACGCCGGCTCTCCTCTCAGGCTGCACGCTGCCAGAGTTGCAAGACCGCCGCGACGATGACCACCATTGCGAGCGACAAAGGCAGGAACACCTTCCAGCCGAGCCGCATCAGTTGATCGTAGCGGTAACGGGGCACCATGGCCTTGACCATGGCGACCAGAAAAAACAAGAAGCAAACCTTCAAGACGAACCATACCACGCCTGGAATCCAGGTGAAGGGCGGCACCGGAAATGGCGGCAGCCAGCCCCCCAGGAACAGAACCGTGCCAAGCGCACAGAGCAGCACGACAGCGACATACTCGCCGAGCATGAACAGCATATAGGGTGTGGATGAGTACTCGACCATGAAGCCCGCGACGAGTTCGGATTCGGCTTCGAGCAAGTCGAAGGGCGGACGGTTGGTCTCAGCCAAGGCGGAGACGAAGAATACGACGAACATCGGGAGGAGCGGCAGCCAATACCAGCCGAACAACCCGAAGGGGCTGTTTTGGGCTGCCACGATGGCGCTCAGATTGAGCGAGCCCGCGCAGAGCAGCACAGTGATGATGACGAAGCCGATCGAGACTTCGTAGGAGACCATCTGCGCGGCCGATCTCAGTGCAGCGAGGAAGGCGTATTTCGAGTTCGATGCCCAGCCCGCCATGATGACGCCGTACACCTGCAAGCTCGATATGGCGAAGATGAACAGGACGCCGACATTAAGGTCTGCGACCTGCCAGCCTTGAGCCACGGGAACGACCGCCCAAGCCGAAAGCGCGAGCCCTGCCGTGACGAGAGGCGCCAAGAGGAAGATGCCCTTGTTGGCGCCGGCAGGGATCACCGGCTCCTTGAACACGAACTTGAGAAGATCGGCGAAGGACTGAAGCAGGCCCCAGGGCCCGACCACGTTGGGGCCGCGCCGCATCTGCACCGCTGCCCAGACCTTGCGGTCGGCATAGAGCAAAAAGGCGACGATGATTAGCAGAGTGACGAGCAGCGCCAAGCTCTGTGCCACGATCAGTGCGAAGGGCAGGCCGTAGTTCGACCAGAACTCAGCCATCGGTGCCGGTCGCCCTTTTGTTCGCGCCCGCATGCAAGGCGCTCAAGTTGGCCATGATGGCGGAAGCGCGCGCGATCGGATTGGTGAGGTAATAGTCGTCGATGGCGTGACCGAACCGCTCCTTGTCCGCCCTCGCCGGCTTCTGAGCAAGCCGCTCTACGGCCGCGCTATCGGCAGGTTCGACGAGATCGAGCAGGGCAAGATGCGGATGCGCTTCGAACAGCTTGGCGCGGAGCTCGGTGGCGCTATCGAATGGCAAGGGCTTGCCGAGGACGCCAGAGAGCGCTCGGATGATCTTCCAGTCCTCGCGCGCCTCTCCGGGCGGGAAAACTGCGCGCGCGGTCATTTGCGGCCGACCTTCGGTATTCACGTAAATCGCACTCTTCTCAGTGTAGGCGGCGCCAGGAAGGATGACATCGGCGCGGTGCGCACCTTGCTCGCCATGGCTGCCTTGATAGATGACGAAGGCGTTTCCGAGCCGCTCCATATCGATCTCGTCGGCCCCGAGCAGATAGACGACGTCGAGCTTTCCGGCGGAAGCTGCATCGAGCATGCCTTCCACGTCGAGGCCGCCATCGTCAGGAACAAAGCCGATGTCGAGCCCGCCGACGCGCGCGGCCGCGTGATGCAGGATGTTGAAGCCATTCCAGCCGGGCTTGATCGCGCCCATCGTCATCGCGGCTTTTGCGGCAAGAGCGAGAACCGCCGCGCCATCCGTCCTGGCGAGTGCCGCTTGTCCCACCATGAGTATCGGCCGCTCGGCGCCTTCGAGCTTCTTCAAGAAGGAATGGGATCCATCGGCGACTTTGGCGAGCGTCTCGGGCCCAGCACCGAGATAATCGTAGGCATAGGTGAGATCGGCCTCTTCGCCGATAAGCCCGACGGGCGGGCGCGCCTGGCTCTGGCGGATGCGCTTCAGGATCCGCGCGTTGAGGACGGGCGCCTCACGGCGCGGATTGGTGCCGACGACGAGGAAGGCGTCGGCGCGGTCGATTCCTTCGATGGTCGAGTTGAAGACATAGGTCGCGCGGCCGAGTGTCGGGTCGAGCTTAGCGCCATCCTGACGGCAGTCGATATTGGGCGAGCCAAGCCGCTCGGCAAGCAGCTTCAACGCGAACATCTCCTCGCAAGCGGCAAGATCGCCGGCGATTGCTCCGAGCCGTTTGCCGTCAAGGCCCTTCAGCTTCCCGGCGATGAGGCGGAAGGCCTCATCCCAGCTTGTCGGCTCAAGCTTGCCGTCGCGCCTGACATAAGGCCGGTCGATCCTCTGCGTGCGCAAGCCATCCCACACGTGGCGCGCCTTGTCCGAAATCCATTCCTCGTTGATGGCCTCGTTCTCGCGCGGGAGAATGCGCAAAACTTCGCGCCCGCGAGCATCGACGCGAATAGCGCTCCCTACCGCATCCATGACATCGATCGAAGGCGTCTTGGTCAGCTCCCAGGGCCGTGCCACGAAGGCGTAAGGCTTCGACGTAAGCGCGCCGACAGGGCAAAGATCGACCACGTTGCCGGACAGGTTCGAGAACATGCCGCGCTCGAGATAGGTGGTGATCTCCATGTCCTCGCCACGTCCGATGGCGCCGAGCTCCTCCACGCCGGCCACCTCGGTCATGAAGCGTATGCAGCGCGTGCAGTGAATGCAGCGGTTCATGTAGGTGTCGATCAAAGGCCCGAGATATTTCTCCTCGACCGCACGCTTATTGTCCTGGAAGCGGCTCGCATCGAATCCATAGGCCATGGTCTGATCCTGCAGATCGCACTCGCCACCCTGGTCGCAGATCGGGCAATCGAGCGGATGATTGATGAGCAGGAACTCGAGCACGCCCTCGCGCGCCTTCTTTACCGTCTCAGAATCGGTGACGATGCTGGGAGGCGTACCGTCGCGCGCGGGTCTCAGGTCGTTTACGCTCATGGCGCAAGAGGCGACGGGCTTCGGCATGCCGGCCACTTCGATCAAGCACATGCGGCAATTGCCGGCAATCGACAGGCGCTCGTGGTAGCAGAAGCGGGGAATCTCGACGCCGGCAATTTCGCAGGCCTGGATCAGCGTGATGCCATTCGGCATCTCGTGCTCTTTGCCGTTGATGATCAGCTTCGGCATTTAGTGCCTCACTCCGCGGCCACGGGCACCGAAGGCGCTATGGGCTCCGTCGCCTTAGCCTGGATGCGCGCCTCGATGACATGGCGGAAATGGCGGATCAACCCTTGCACCGGCCAGGCCGCTGCATCGCCGAGTGCGCAGATGGTGTGACCCTCGACCTGGTAGCTGACATTGAGCAGCATCTCGATCTCGCCGATCTCAGCCTCGCCGCGCGCCATGCGCTCGAGCACGCGCCACATCCAGCCGGTCCCCTCGCGGCATGGCGTGCACTGACCGCACGATTCATGCTTGTAGAAATAGGAGATGCGCGAGATGGCGCGGATGATGTCGGTGGATTTGTCCATGACGATCACCGCTGCCGTGCCGAGTCCGGTCTTCAGCGCTTTCAAACTGTCGAAATCCATCGGCAGATTGTCGGCCTGACTTGCCGGGATGCACGGCACTGACGAGCCGCCAGGAATAACGGCAAGGAGATTGTCCCAGCCGCCGCGCACGCCGCCGCCACAGTGCTCGATCAGCTCGCGCAGCTCGATTCCCATCTCCTCCTCGACATTGCACGGCGTGTTCACATGGCCAGAGAGGCAGAACAGCTTGGTGCCCGTGTTGTTCGGCCGGCCGAGTGAGGCAAACCACGTTGCCCCGCGGCGCAAGATGTCGGGCACGACCGCGATGGTCTCGACATTGTTGACGGTCGTGGGGGCGCCGTAGAGACCGACATTGGCAGGGAACGGCGGCTTCAGTCGCGGCATGCCCTTCTTGCCTTCGAGGCTTTCGAGCAGCGCGGTCTCCTCGCCGCAAATATAGGCCCCCGCCCCGTGGTGCAGATAAAGCTCGAAGTCCCAGCCGTTGACATTGTTTTGGCCGATCAGCTTCGCGTCATAGGCCTCGTCGATGGCAGCCTGCAGGATCTCGCGCTCGCGGATGAACTCGCCGCGGATGTAGATGTAGGAGACATGCGCCCGCATGGCGAAGCTCGCCAGCAGCGCCCCTTCGATCAGGAGATGCGGATCATGCCGCATGATGTCCCGGTCCTTGCAGGTGCCGGGCTCCGACTCATCGGCATTGATGACGAGATAGCTCGGGCGACCGTCCGACTTGGTCGGCATGAACGACCACTTCAGTCCTGTGGGGAAGCCCGCGCCGCCGCGGCCGCGCAGGCCTGAGGCCTTGATCTCTTCGATGATGGCTTCATGGCCCTTCTCGATGATGTCCTTAGTGCGATCCCACGCGCCGCGCGCTCGCGCCGCGTTGAGGCGCCAAGAGTGCAGCCCGTAGAGATTCTTGAAGATGCGGTCCTTGTCCTGCAGCATCAGGTTTCTTTCGGCGTGGACTTCGTCCGTCGGGTCTTGGTCCGTCCCGATGGCGTTTCTAGCTGGTAGTTCGGCGGAGCGTCGTCGGGCAGCTCGTCACGGTAGAGGTCGGGATCGGTGAGTGTTGTCGGTCCGCCAAGGGGCGCCGAGGCTTGCCGCCCATTCTGCGGGCCCGGAGCGACCTCGCGGCCAGCCTTGAGATTGGCGAGAATCCACTCGAGACGCTGAGGCGTCAGGTCTTCGTAATAATCCTTGTTGATCTGAGCCATTGGTGCGTTGACGCAAGCGCCGAGGCACTCGACCTCCGTCCAGGAAAAAAATCCGTCAGGGGTGACCTGGTTCGGCTCACCGATCAATCTGCGGCACGTATCCTTGATCGCGTCAGCGCCTCGGAGCCAGCACGGCGTTGTGCCGCAGACCTGCACGTAGTAGCGGCCGACCGGCGCCAAATTGAACATGGTGTAGAAGGTTGCGATCTCATAGACCCGGATATAGGCCATGCCGAGCATGTCGGCGACGTAGCGGAGCGCGGGCTCTGGCAGCCAGCCGCCCATCTGCTCCTGCGCCCGCCACAGAATCGGGAGCACGGCGGAAGCTTGGCGGCCTTCGGGATATTTCTTGATTTGAGCCCTGGCCCATTCAAGGTTTTCCGGCGTGAAGGCGAAACCCTCAGGCTGCTCGGCGGCGAGGCGGCGGACGCTCATTGATTTTGACCCTACCGATCAATTTCCCCAAACACGATGTCGATCGATCCGAGCACGGCCGAAACGTCGGCGAGCATATGGCCTCGGCACAGGAAGTCCATTGCCTGGAGGTGCACGAAGCTCGGCGCCCTGATCTTGCAACGGTAGGGCCGATTCGATCCGTCAGACACGAGATACACGCCGAACTCGCCTTTGGGCGCCTCCACGGCGGCGTAAACTTCGCCTTTCGGCACGTGATAGCCCTCGGTATAGAGCTTGAAGTGGTGGATCAGGGCTTCCATCGAGCTTTTCATCACCGCGCGCTTCGGCGGCACCATCTTGTGATTCTCAACGGTGACGGGGCCAAGCTCGGTGGTCAGTCTCCCGCAGCATTGCTTCATGATGCGCACCGACTGGCGCATCTCCTCCATGCGGACTAGGTAGCGGTCGTAGCAATCGCCGTGCTTGCCGATTGGGATGTCGAACTCGAGCTCGTCGTAGCACTCGTAGGGCTGCGACTTGCGCAAGTCCCAAGCCGCGCCTGAGCCGCGCACCATCACGCCGGAGAAGCCGCGCGCCCAGGCCTCCTCCTGGGTTATTACGCCGATGTCGACATTGCGCTGCTTGAAGATGCGGTTGTCGGTGAGCAGGCCTTCGATGTCGTCGCACACCTTGAGGAATGGATCGCAGAAGGCATGGATGTCGGCGACAAGCTCGGGCGGGAGATCCTGGTGCACGCCGCCGGGACGGAAATAGGCGGCATGCATGCGGGCGCCTGAGGCGCGCTCGTAGAACACCATCAGCTTCTCGCGCTCCTCGAAACCCCATAGCGGCGGCGTGAGCGCACCCACATCCATGGCCTGTGTAGTGACATTGAGAAGATGCGACAGGAGGCGGCCAATCTCCGAATAGAGGACGCGGATGAGCTGGCCGCGCTTCGGCACAGTTACACCGACAAGCTTTTCCACAGCGAGCGCATAAGCGTGCTCCTGGTTCATCGGCGCCACGTAATCGAGCCGGTCGAAATAGGGGAGCGCTTGCAGGTAGGTCTTATACTCGATCAGCTTCTCGGTGCCGCGGTGAAGCAGCCCGATATGCGGATCGACCCGCTCGACGACCTCGCCATCAAGCTCGAGCACGAGGCGGAGCACACCGTGAGCTGCGGGATGCTGGGGACCGAAATTGATGGTGAACTTGCGGTCGTCGCCTTCCCGTTCTCCGGTATCGGCTTCGGTCGGATGGGCTTCTGTTTCCGACATCAGGCGTCCACTTTCGCTTGAGCTTTGGCCAGCTTAGCAGCGATCCCGCGGTTGAAGCGGTCCCAGGAGACGATGAAGCGCTCATGCGTGCCAGCGCCGATCTCGTCCACGCCATCATGGGCGGTGAGCTTGAAGCGCACGCGTGGCCCCCTCACCTCGGCGCACACGGCCTCCACGGTCACGGTCATGCCCGGCGGCGTTGCCGCCTTGTGCGAAACGTCAATATGCACGCCGAGACTGCCTTCCCCCGTATCGAGATGCGGTTCCAGAAGCTGCACGCAAGTCCATTCCATCAAGCCGACCATGAAGCCGGTGGCGAACACCGTTGGCATGGCCTGAAGTTGCGGCGCCTCACGATAAAGGTGCGGCACGGTCTTGTTCTCGGGCACGCGATAAGAAAAACGGTGCTTGAGACCGGGCTTGAGCGACGGTTTCATGACTTATCGCTCCGGTCACTCGCTTCACCTGCCTTCTCATCGCCTGGGATTGCCGTGTCCATTCCTTCCCAGGGACTCAAGAAATCGAAGCTCCGATATTCCTGCTGGAGATTGACCGGCTCATAGACCACGCGCTTCAGCTCATCGTCGTATCGGAGCTCGACGAAGCCTGTGAGAGGGAAGTCCTTGCGCAAAGGAAACCCCTGAAAGCCGTAGTCCGTGAGGATCCGGCGCAGGTCCGGATGGCCGGCAAATAGTATGCCATAGAGGTCGTAAGCCTCACGCTCGAACCAATCGGCAGCGGGAAAGATGCCGACGATGCTCGGCACGGGGTGCGACGCATCGGTCTTCGTCCGCACGCGGATGCGATGGTTCAGCCAGGGACTAAGCAGGTGGTAGATGACGTCGAACCGTTCCTCGCGTTCGGGATAATCCACACCGCAAATATCGATTAGGCAGCCGAAACGGCAGAGCGGATCGTTGCGCAAGACGGTTATCACCTCAGGGATCGCGTCGCGCTCGACCTCGATGGTGAGCTCGCCGAGCGCGATCTCGGAGGCCTTGAGCTTCGGCCCAAGGCGATCGCCAAGGTAAACAGCGAGCTTGTTAAGGGCGGCTTCGTCCATCAAGGCTCCACGGCGGGAACGGACCAATCAGCGCTCGATGGTGCCGGTTCGCCTGATTTTCTTTTGCAGAAGGAGCACGCCATAGACGAGAGCTTCGGCCGTCGGCGGGCAGCCTGGGACATAGATATCAACCGGAACGATCCGGTCGCAGCCGCGCACCACCGAGTAGGAATAGTGATAGTAGCCGCCGCCATTGGCGCATGATCCCATGGAAATGACATAACGCGGCTCGGGCATTTGGTCGTAGACCTTGCGCAGCGCCGGAGCCATCTTGTTGCAAAGTGTGCCGGCCACAATCATCACGTCGGATTGACGCGGGCTGCCGCGCGGCGCAAAGCCGAAGCGCTCGAGGTCGTAGCGCGGCATCGAGGCCTGCATCATCTCGACCGCGCAGCAGGCAAGCCCAAAGGTCATCCACATGAGCGAACCGGTGCGCGCCCAATTGATGAGTTCGTCGGCGGTCGTGAGCAGGAAGCCCTTATCGGCAAGCTCGTCGGAAAACAGGCCGAAACTCGTCGCGCCTGAGGTGATCAGGCCGCTTCGGCCTTCTTGCTCAAGATTGCGCTCTGGCATCAATCCCATTCGAGCGCCCCTTTCCGCCATTCATAGACGAAGCCGACGGTGAGAACAGCGAGGAACACCATTATCGCCCAAAAGCCGAAGGCGCCGACCTCCTTGAAGGCAACGGCCCAGGGAAACAGAAAGGCGATCTCAAGATCGAAGATAATGAACAAGAGTGACACGAGGTAGAAACGTACGTCGAATTTCATGCGAGCGTCGTCGAAAGCATCAAAACCGCATTCATAGGCAGAGACCTTCTCGGGGTCAGGCTTGCGCACGGCAATCAGAAATGGCGAAAGCAAAAGGGCGCCGCTGATGAAAAAAGCGATGCTGATGAAAATAACGAGGGGCAGATAAGTTTGAAGTAGCTGGCCCATGGCATACCGGCCTCTTGTTAGAGTGCAAGGAGGCCAAAAATGGCGGGAGTGACGGGACTCGAACCCGCGGCCTCCGGCGTGACAGGCCCCCTAATTCTCTAGAGAAATCAGTAGCTCTTCCGACTTTTTCAATCCCCGAAGAGAAGGAAATTGTTGCTGCAGTTGGAACACTTAAAAACAAAGCGGCAGAGCTTGGAGCCACACTTGCATGTAACAGCCCCACGTGCCCGGAACAAGGCTCCGCGTCGCTTTACCTCCAAAACTCTGCCGTGAGAGTTGCCACTGATGCTCTGAGCCTGGGAATTTCATTAGGATTAGGGGGGCGGAGGAACGTTCTGTTCATTCCTCCCGACGATATTCGCCCTTCATCTCTAGCCCTCGCCGGCCCTTCGATAACCTTCTTCTCGATTGACGGTGGGGGCCGTGCTGGCCTACCCGGAATCAATTTATGGACAGGTTCAATCCAGGAGCACGCACCGCCGTGTCACGCAGACAGCGGAGCTTTAGCCGCCTCGCTATCGGGGTCGCTGGAGCTATTATGGCAGTGGGACTCGCCTTAATTGGAGCCGCGGTTAACCGGCTCGACCTATTTGAAACGCTAGGTGCTGAGACCTTTGCCGTCGCCGCAGGCTTCGCGCTCGTTCTGCTCGGAGTCATCGCAATCGCCGCTTACGCTGTGGTCCGAGCCATCGAGTGGGCAAGTCGGGCGTAAGTTGGATGGGCAAGCCACTGTCCACGTTTGCAGGTATTTAGCGGTACCGCCCTTTAGTGCTTGCTGCCAACCTTATGTGTTGTCTCTTGCCCCTCATCAACGGCGTAGAGGGCGTCAGCAATATCAGTCAACAAGCGTAAGTGTGGGCCGCACAAGCCACTAATAGCTGCGACCAGATAGCCTAGCTCCATGGTGCGGTCGAAATCTCGATAGTCCTTGTCATCTCCGCTGTCCTCCGAGTCCTTCATTTTGTGAGCCGCCTCGCTGGCAGCTTCCAATTCAGGCCTCATCCTTTTAACGGCCTCCTTAACGGCTTGGTCGTTGAAATGACGCTCTGCTTTTCTTTTCTCATTATCCATTGAATGTTCCCACTCCTTTCAAATCACGGCTGCAAAACTCGGACTGCAAAACTTCCCCCTCGGAAACCAACGGGAAGCCGAAGCTTCCCTTGTGTTGCGTTTGCGTTGTGGGAGTCAGATAGGTTCCGCGGAGGCCTTGGTTCAGTGCCTAAACATCCCGCTAAAATTCTGGCCTCTTACCCTCTTTGAGTGCGGCGCTAATAGCCTCCTCTAGGATGACAAACTTACGGTCCTTTTCATCGATCCCGTGCTGGGGATGCGTTCGAGCTTTTATGGCCGCCAGCAAGCCTTTTCAATTAGTTGACTGTCCTATAAGTCCGCGTCATATCTGCCGCATGGCAATCATCGGATATGCGCGGGTCAGCACCGTCGGTCAAAACCTCGATGTGCAAATCCAGCAGCTAACCGAGCATGGCTGTGACCGTATCTTTCAGGAGAAGGTAAGCGGGACCAAAATAGATCGCCCGCAACTCAAGAGGCTCCTCTCGTCGCTTCAGCCGAGGGATACGTTAGTTGTTGCCCGGCTAGACCGTTTGGCTAGATCGTGCCTAGACCTGCTTAACATCGTGAAGGCCACGACAGCGAAGGAAGCGAATTTTCTATCGTTAGCGGAACCATGGGCCAACACATCGACAGCGATTGGCAAGTTAATGCTAACGGTGCTTTCAGGGGTCGCGGAATTTGAACGTGATCTGATTTCACTCCGAACTTCAGATGGTCGTGAACGTGCAAAGAAGGCTGGTGTGAAGTTCGGCCCAAAGCCAAAGCTCAGTCGCCATCAGACAGAGGAAATTAGACAGCGAAAAGAGCGAGGGGAGTCGTGTCGTTTCCTGGCGCGATCTTATGGGGTGTCGCCCAATACGATTAGCCGCGTGAGATAGTTGCCTAAGGAGGCCCTTTTCTTACGTGAGCACTCTTGGGTGGTGGGCGTCGTCGCACACGTTTTGGAGGCATGACTGTAGCGGGATTGATCCTGCAATGACGACCGTGCTCCTTGGCACGGCAATACATGACTGTATGGGGACGATCCTCCACTAGAATCTCTAATCCGTCGTAGTTGCCTTCAATCTCATCGGTTACGAATGAGAGAAGCGCCTTAAATAGACCTTCATCACGAGTCCGAACCTGAAACCCCATTACGTGATGAGTCCCTTTGTTATAGTCACGATTGACAATGGCATGACACCAGTCTGCGTGGTCAATGTAGTAGACGGGTTCGGGAAGGTTGCCTGTTTTCACAAACTGTCGTGCACGGCCAGTTACGGCTGGTTTAATTTCTTCGTTCCCCTTGCAGCCAAAAATCACCTCACTTGCTCTAAAGTTTGTCAAAGCGTGAATACCGACTTCCACCTCAACTTCCTTGTGTGACGGCAACACCAGTCGTCCAACATGGTGAGGCTCTATGTCGCTACCGGGCACTTGGCGAATTGTGAAATGGGCTTTGACGGGCCGTTTCAAACGACGGTCCGCAGGTAGGGTCTCATCCACTCTAAGTGGACCAGAAGAACGAGAACCACTACCGAGGCGAGTGAACCCCAAAAGGCGATTGATCGCTCGCTGAAAAAGGATTTCGCCGCTTCCCAAATCGCCCCCACGGCAAATAGTAACCTATCACAAGGGCGGATTACACTCTTCTGCGACGCATCGCCAAGGGACTCTTAAGCTCGCTTTTAGGGGCTCGTTATAGGTGCCGTTAGCGGCGGCTTCCCATCCCTTTCAGCGCAAACGGCCTCAAACAGGCCAACAGCGGAGAAGCTCCGCGCCGTCAGGTCTCGCCGCGGTTGGCAAGTAGGGCCAGAGCACCAACGACACCCCATAAGCCCTGCTTGGGGAACGGTGCCGTGCGGTAATTCTCCAATTACCGCGTTGCCTTGAGGCTAAAACGGTACGGCTTTGCTGACCAAACTGCACCCGCATAATCAACTCAACGGCAACCGAGTAGATCGTGGGCGACCTTCTCCGCCAGTCTGTCGAAGAATGTAGAACCGAGCAACTTCACTTAGGGAGTCAGAGGCTGGTCACTGTCCTGGTGGCGGTGAGGCTTCTTCTTGCGACGGTGCCACTGAAACAGGTGGGGTCATTTTCTGCTGCTCAAGCTCAGATTGGAGTCGTTCAATTTCTTTGTTGGCCTGATCTAATGCCGATTGAATTTGAGTGCGTTCAGCCTCAGCGTCTTTGGCCGCGTTGGCGGTATTTTCTAATTCGGTAGCCTTCGCGCTCGCCTCTTGCGTTGCTTCTTTGGCCTTCGCAAGTTCATTACTCACGGCTTCGAATTCAGATTGATTCTCGCTTAGTTTGGACTGAAGGGCATACTTCTCCGCAGACACTGATTTCAGTTGCTCGGTCAAATCGGCAACTCGCTTTTCGCTGTCAGAGAGTTTCTTTGTTGCCTCGTTGGTGATGGTTTCGAACTGCCTCTGACTCGCTTCTTTCGCAGCAGCAAGTTGTGCGTATGTTTCCTTCTTGGTTTTCTCAAGCTCGGTCGTCAGTTCCTGTGCCTGAGCCTCCTTTTCTTTCAACTGCGATTGGGCTGCACCAAGTTCGTTCCGTAACACCTCGTTATCGGAATTCGCCTCATCTAAGTTGCCTTGGAGTTCTGTGCGTTTCTTATCCGCTGCATCGAGCTCTGTTTTGAGGTTGGCAACGCTCTTTTCAAGCTCAGCAGTCGCTGCCTTGTGTTGCACGACCTGTTCGTTGGTTCTGCCAAGCTCCTTTTGCACCGATCTTAGCTGCTTATGGCCTTGAACGAGGGAAACGAGCAAAAGAACAATAATAAGTGCAACGATTGCTAAGGCTGAAGCAACGAAGGGCCAACGAAGCATGAGAATCGTTCCTTTGGCGAAACAGCGTGGAGGAGCTGAGTTTCACTCTCTGCTCACCAAAAGGAAAGACCTCTGCAACGATTCCAGCCTCGTAAGTGGCAAACAGAGCTTCGGCATTCTCATCCTCACTCCTCTCAGTGACCAAACACAACACCTGAAGCTGCTAAGAGTTATGGCTCAGCTAACCAGATGGACGAGGTGCTGGAACCCTGAGAAGGAGAACTGAGATGGAGGACAAGATTGCTGAGTTGCGGCGTAGATTGGATGAGAAGACCACAGAGATTGAGGCTTTTATAGCCAGTGAGCAGGGCATGGGAGACATACGTGCCATGTCTCCCGCTGATTATGAGCAGCTCCAAAGGGATGTGGAGGAACTGCTTGAGCAATGGGAAGAGGCAGCGCCAGAGGAAGGTTACGGCACCCCGGAGGATTCGCAACTGGACAAATTGATCTCAGAGCGATTCGAAATTGAGCAGAAAATCCTCGTGGTTAGTGGAGAGCAGACCGAGGGTGACGATCTTGATGGTAGCGAGCTCGAAGACAAGGAGACATTTCCTGAAAGCTAATGCGCGGATTAATTACCGCTCCTACTCTGCCACTTTTGAAGCCGTGTTGGCCTCAGTGGGAAGATTCTCAAAGTAAGGCTCAGCGGCGAACTCCAACATTGAGAAGCTGGAACCTTAAGCCCAATTAGCCATTAAGCGGGTTCAGGGAGGGGAAACATGCCCGCCGATAAGCCGCTTGTGCCGAATGGAACCTTCCCCGACCCGAAAGAGCGCACCCCCACTCTCCTAATCGTCGATGACGAGGCCCTGCTCCGGGTGGCGCTCTCGGATTATTTGCAGGACTGCGGTTATAAAGTGTTGGAAGCCTCTACCGCTGACGAGGCCGTGCTGATCATCGAGCAAGGTGACGTAATCATCGACTTGGTGTTTAGCGACGTGCGGATGCCGGGTTCGATGGATGGCTTCGGCCTTGCTCAATGGCTTCGAGCAAAGAGACCGGGCCTCCCAATCGTTCTCACTTCAGGAGACGAGAAGAAAACATCCGCCGCGAAGGAGCTATGTGAAAACGACCACTTCATGGGCAAGCCCTACGACCTGAAAATGGTAGTCGCTAAAATCAGGGCTACAATAAACGTGGCTCGCACCAAGCCTACCTAGGCAAGGGCAATCTCCCAGGCACTACAAAATCAATAAGTGCACGAGCGATGACAGCTAAGGCGAAAACTGCAAGCGCATAGCCGTAAAGGGATAATTTCCTTTTCATGTCTGCTTAAGAGAAAGGTCTACCGTGCCGCCCAATCAAAGCCATTACACGGCGCTCAAAGTCATCGCGCCCGTTCAGGTATTTCGGTAGCCAATCAGGAATTCCGGTTTCACTACGGATTTCCTTCAATACGGTTTGAGCAGTCTCATTCCATACGTCGTCAGGATTTTCGTTAATCGGTAACGGGTGCATTGCTTTTTCCAACCCTGCTCGTTCCACATCACTCCCATCTGATTCCGGGTGTGGAGGTTGTGGAGGTTGAATCCGTGACTCTAGAACTCAGTTCGTTTTCATAAATTGATGGATGAGCCTCCACATCATCCACAGCAGCACAAGGCTGTGAGTGGTCCGAAGGCCACGAACATCACGCGAAGCGTGATCGGTCAGTATCACCCTTAAGTCCGAGCCGAGCCTCTCCCGTGACCCCTTCCAGGCTTAAATCAGCCCCCGTTTAGGAGCCAGCCACTCTGGAAGCACTATACGCGCCGTGTCGTCGCCTAGCTTATCCACTTCGATTAGCGATTTTGGCAGCCAGCACTCCTGATCATCGGCCACCACCAAAATTGCTTTTACGGTTTCATGCTTGACCGTGCAATTAAGCTTAAGTCTATTACTCATGTTTTTTCCTTATCATACAAGTTACTAAAAAGAATGTATAGATCATGAGCTTTGTGGAAAGTGTGTGCCGCGCTGGGCTATTGCGTCCGTGACGCCGACCCCTCCTTGGGCGTTCGCAACACCGCTGCCAAAGGACGTTCTGCAACGTGGACAGAAGGTGAGGTCGTTCGGCTGTTTAAGCGAGCATGGCGCGATGGTTATTACGGCCTTGGGGCACTCATCGCAGTGGGTTGGTCAACCCAACTCTCACCGGGTGATGTACGGAACCTGAGAGCTTCTCAGTTGGTGAAGGATCAGAACGGGGTTGCTTTCTTTGCCGAGCGTAGCAAAACCGGAAAGCCAGTTGGCGGCCAACTTAATGATCGCGCCTTGGCAGCTATGGAAGCTTATTTGGATAGACTTGGTATTGAGCTACACGAATCCCACATTTTTCGAACCCGCAGCGGTACACCCTATTCAAAAGATACGTTGGGTGATGACTTTAGAGATGTTCGGAGGGCTGT
>Ga0070659_100000821_pt1 | contig 22684 bp, 21 predicted proteins | sample KBSC23metaG_FD_64666 | JGI IMG/M metagenome (GOLD analysis project Ga0070659, IMG submission 64666) | Corn rhizosphere microbial communities from Kellogg Biological Station, Michigan, USA - KBS C2-3 metaG | ecosystem: Host-associated > Plants > Roots > Rhizosphere > Soil ... | reverse complement strand
CGCTTCGCGCTTCCGGCGAGGCGGTCGAGTTGACCCGCGCCGAGCTGGGTGCCGACATCCTGACGGTGGGGGCCGGCGAACTCGCGTTCACCGGCCTGTTCGCCGATCCGGCGTCGCTCGCCTGACGGGCGCCCGCCCGGGGATCCCGGCGGCGCAAGTGCAACGTTGTAGAGTGGGCCCGCGCCGGGCACCCCGCGCCGGATGAGGAGCGAGAATGGCCGCGACGCTCCACGATGTCGCCCACCTCGCCGGGGTCTCGATCAAGACCGTGTCGAACGTGATCAACGACTATCCGCACATCCGGCCGAGCACGCGCGAGAAGGTCGAGGCGGCGATCGCGCAACTCGGCTACCAGCCGAATCTGACTGCTCGCAGCCTGCGCTCCGGCCGCACCGGCGTGATCGGCCTCGCGTTGCCGGAGTTGAGCCTGAGCTATTTCGCCGAACTGGCCGACTCGGTGATGGTCGCCGCCGAACGACGCGGTGTCACCGTGTTGATCGAGCAGACCGGAGGGGACCGTGCTCGCGAGCTCGAGGTACTGACCAGTTCGCGCAGGCAACTGACCGACGGGCTGCTGTTCAGCGCGCTCGGGCTGGGTCAGGACGACGCGCGGCTGCTCGAAGTTCCGTATCCGGTCGTCCTCCTCGGTGAGCGCATCTTCGATGGCCCGACCGATCACGTGACGATGCGGAACATCGAGGCGGCGCGGGCGGCCACCGAGTTCCTGCTCGAGCGCGGGCATCGCCGCATCGCCATCGTCGGGGCGCACGAGGGCGAGGTGATCGGCTCGGCCGGCCTGCGGTTGACCGGATACCGGCAGGCGCTCGAGGCGGCGGGGGTCGGGTTCGACCCCGAGCTCATCGGGTACACCGACCTCTGGCACCGCGCGAACGGCGCGACCTCGATGCGTGCGCTTCTGGCATCCGGCGTCCGGTTCGACGCGGTGTTCGCGTTCAATGACACCTTGGCGCTGGGTGCGATGCGGGTGCTGCAGGAGGCCGGCATTCGCGTTCCTGACGACGTTGCAGTGGTCGGCTTCGACAATCTGGATGAGGCGCAATATTCGCTGCCGAGCCTGACAACCGTCGATCCGGGCCGCGAGGAGATTGCCGAAACGGCGGTGCGGGTGCTGCTGGAACGGATCGACGAGAGGGACCCGGCGCAGCCGCCCCGCGAGCTCTTCGCCGAGTTCTCGATCGTTGAACGCGAATCGACCCGCGTCGCCGACTGATCCCACGAGCGGGCTTGACAGCCGGGCTGAGCATCGGCAAGATGCATTTACAACGTTTACTTTCCAACGTTGTAAATCGCGGCCCGACCCCCGGCGCGACGGATCAAGGAGGATTCGCAGATGGTGCACACCGCTCACCCGCGTCTTCGCCCAACTCGCCGCCGCCTCGCCTGGGCTGCTCCCCGTTTCTCAGGCGGCTGCCCGCGCAGCAACCCGTGACGGGCCGTCCGCTGCTGCCGCGCCACAGCGTGCAGCTCGGACGGTGGCGGTACTCGACAACGAAGTCCAACGCACCTCGAAAGGGATGACACAGTGAAGAAAAAGGCCCTGATCGCCGCGATTTCCGCGGTTGCGATCACCATGGCCCTCGCCGCGTGCAGCGGTGGAGGCTCAGGCGGCGGCTCCTCGGTTGCCAAGAACTGTACGAACAAGATCGTCGTGAAGTCGGCGCCGGTGGTCACCGTCTGGGCCTGGTACCCCAACATGGCCAAGGTCGTCGACAACTTCAACAACGGCCACAAGGACGTGCAGGTCTGCTGGACCAACGTCGGCCAGGGCGGCGACGAGTACAACAAGTTCCAGACCGCCGTTTCGGCGGGCAAGGGCGCACCGGATGTCGTGATGCTCGAGGCGGACCACCTGGCCAACTACCAGATCCAGGGCGCCCTCGTCGACATCAGCAAGTACGGCGCCAACTCGGTGAAGAAGAACTTCAGCGCGGGAGCGTGGAAAGACGTCTCGGTGGGCAAGGCCGTGTACGCGGCCCCGATCGACGGCGGTCCGATGGGGATGATCTACCGCAAGGACATCTTCGACAAGTACGGCATCACCCCGCCGACCACCTGGGCCGAATATGAACAGGACGCTCAGAAGGTGAAGGACGCCGGCGGCCCGCTGTTCGGCGACCTTGGCGCCAACGTCCCGGCCGTCATGATGGCGCTGCAGATCCAGAAGGGCGCGACCCCCTTCACCTACGACCCGACCCACCCCAAGCAGGTCGGCGTCGCCCTGGACGACTCGGCATCGAAGGACGTCCTGGACTACTGGGCGGGCCTCGTGAAGAAGGGTCTCGTCGGCACCCAGGACCAGTTCACCGCCGACTACATCTCGGGCGTCGTCGGCGGCAAGTACGCCACCTACATCTCGGCGGCGTGGGCACCCGGCTACCTCAGCGGCGCCGGCGTCGGCAAGGGCGCAGACAAGGGCCAGTTCGCCTCGGCACCGCTCCCGCAGTGGGACGCGTCGAACCCGGTGTCGGTCAACTGGGGCGGATCGGCTTTCGCGGTCACGACTCAGGCGACCGACAAGAAGCTGTCGACCGAGGTCGCGACCGGCTTGTACGCCGATCCGGCTTCACTCGAGGACGGCTGGAAGAACCAGGTCATCTTCCCGCTGAACCAGGGCGTGCTGAAGTCCGATGCCTTCATCAATGCTCAGGTGGCTTTCTTCAACGGGCAGACCGTGAACAAGGACATCTACATCCCGGCGGAGAACGCCTACCAGGGCTTCACCTACAGCCCGTTCCAGGTGTACTACTACGCGCAGCTGCAGGCTGAGCTGACCAAGGTGAACGCGGGCAAGGAGTCGGGTGCGGACGCCGCATCCGCGGTCCAGGCCAGCGTCACCGAGTACGCCAAGAAGCAGGGATTCACCGTCTCCGGCTAGCCGGAGAGATCGATCCGGGTCCGGCCGCGGCGTGTCTCCGCGGCCGGACCCTCCCACCTCCGCCACCACGAAGGGTTCCGTCATGACCACCGCCTCCGTCGCCGCATCGTCGCGACCGCGTCGCACCCCGAATCGCCCGCTCTCCGCGGGCCGACGAGCCGCCCAGCGTCGCAGAGCGTTCACCGGGTGGATGTTCATCGCGCCGTTCGGCGTCGTGTTCCTGCTCTTCCTCGTCGCCCCGCTCGCCTACGCGTTCTACCTCAGCCTGTTCACGAAGGGCCTGGCGACCGGCACCGAGTTCGCCTGGTTCTCGAACTACATCGCCGCTTTCACCGACCCCTCGTTCTTGCGGGGCGTCGGGTTCGTCGTGAGCTTCTCGCTGGTGCTGATCCCGATCCAGATGCTCGTCTCGCTCGTGGTGGCCCTGATCCTCGACGCCGTCACCACCCGCTTCGCGCGCTTCACCCGGCTGGTGATCTTCCTTCCGTATGCGATCCCCGCCGTCATCGGCGCGATCATGTGGGGCTTCTTGTACAGCCCGACGTTCGGCCCGGTCGGCCAAGTGTTCTCACTGTTCGGCGCGCACGCGCCGTTCCTGCTCGATGCCGACCACGTCTTCGGAGCCCTCGTGAACGTGGTGACCTGGCAGTGGGCCGGTTACTACATGATCATCATCTACGCGGCGCTGCAGGGCATCGACCCGGCCATCTACGAGGCCGCGCGCATCGACGGGGCCAGCTCGTGGCAGGTGGCGCTGCGGATCAAGGTTCCGCTGGTGACCAACGCGCTGCTGCTCATCCTGGTGTTCGCGCTGATCGGCACCTTGCAGTTCTTCACGGAGCCCGCCGTGCTGCGGCCGGTGTCGAATGGCGGCATCACTCCCGACTTCACGCCGAATCTGTACGCGTTCACCACCGCCTTCTCGTATGCCCAGTTCAACTACGCGTCGGCGATCTCGTTCGCCCTGGGGATCGTGGTCTTCATCTGCGTCTACATCTTCTTGTTCGCCACTCGCAAACGGGGGAGCTTCCTGTCATGACCGCATCCCTTCCGGTGGTCCAGCGCCGCGTCTCGAAGCGGCGCCAGTTCGCTCCGCAGCTGCTGCTGGCCCTGCTGGCCATCTACTTCCTGGTTCCGCTGTGGTGGATGGTGATCAACAGCTCCAAGAGCGCCGCCGGCCTGTTCGGCGGCACGGGCTCGCTGTGGTTCGCCAAGGACATCGACTACCTCGGCAACCTCCAGGACCTGTTCACCTACGACGGCGGCATCTACCTGCACTGGCTCGGCAATTCGGCCCTCTACGCGATCGCCGGCGGTCTCGGCTCGACCGCGATCGCGGTGCTGGCCGGCTACGGCTTCGCCAAGTTCGCCTTCCGCGGGCGCAACCTGAGTTTCTCGCTGCTGCTCGGCTCGGTGATGGTGCCGTTGACCGCTCTGGTGATCCCGACCTTCATCCTGTTCGCGAATCTGCACCTGACCGACACGATCTGGGCGGTGATCCTGCCCTCGCTGCTTAATCCGTTCGGGGTCTACCTCATGCGGGTCTATGCCGGCGATGCGGTCTCGGACGAGCTGCTCGACGCCGCCCGCGTCGATGGAGCGGGGGAGTTGCGAACGTTTTTCCAGGTTGCGCTCCCGCTGATGCGGCCGGCCGTGGTCACGGTGCTGCTGCTGTCGATGGTCGCCACCTGGAACAACTTCTTCCTGCCGCTGGCGATGCTGAGCGACAACGGGCTGTTCCCGGTGACGGTGGGCTTGGGCCTGTGGCAGAGCCTCGCCTCGGCCAACAACGGCGGCGGGCATTCGCTGTGGAGCCTGATCGTGATCGGATCGCTGGTCTCGATCATCCCGCTGGTGATCGCCTTCCTCTCGCTCCAGAAGTATTGGCAGGGCGGTCTCTCGATCGGCTCGCTCAAGTGAGGCCTGCGCTCGCGCCGTCGACGTTCCCGCTCCTTTTCTCAGAAAGCACACGATGATCACCGCCCGACTCACCATCGACCCGCAATTCGAGGTCGGCCCGATCCACCGCAGGCTGTTCGGCTCCTTCGTCGAGCACCTCGGCCGCTGCGTCTACGACGGCATCTACGAGCCGGGCCACCCGACTGCCGACGCCGAGGGCTTCCGGCAGGACGTGATCCAGCTGGTGCGCGAACTCGGGGTGTCGACCATCCGCTACCCGGGCGGCAATTTCGTCTCGGGATTCCGCTGGGAGGACAGCGTCGGCCCGCGCGACGACCGACCGCGCCGGCTCGACCTGGCCTGGCATTCGACCGAGACCAACGAGGTCGGGCTGCACGAGTTCGCGGGGTGGCTCGAGAAGATCGACAGCGAGTTGATGCTCGCCCTCAACCTGGGCACCCGGGGCACCCTGGAGGCGCTCGATCTGCTCGAGTACAGCAACATCCCCGGCGGCTCGGCACTGTCGGACAGGAGGATCGCGAACGGGCGGGCGGAACCGTTCGGCGTCACCATGTGGTGCCTCGGCAACGAGATGGACGGCCCCTGGCAGTTGGGCCACCGCTCGGCCGAGGACTACGGCAAGCTGGCCGCTCAGACCGCGAAGGCGATGCGGCAGCTGGATCCCTCGGTCGAGCTCGTGGTCTGCGGCTCGTCCAGCGCGCAGATGCCGACCTTCGGCGAATGGGAACGGGTGGTGCTGACCGAGACCTACGACGACGTCGACTACATCTCGTGCCATGCCTACTATCAGGAGCGCAACGGCGACCTGGGCAGCTTTCTCGCCTCGGCCGTCGACATGGATCGGTTCATCGACACGGTGGTGGCAACGGCAGACCACGTGCGCTCGGTGAAGCGCAGTTCGAAGCAGATCGACATCTCGTTCGACGAGTGGAACGTCTGGTACGTGGATCGCTACCAGGCCGACGAGAAGCTCACCGGCATCGACAACTGGCCGGTGGCTCCGCGACTTCTGGAAGACGTCTACTCGGTGGCCGACGCGGTGGTCTTCGGCAACCTACTGATCTCGCTGCTCAAGCATGCCGACCGCGTGACCAGCGCCTCGTTGGCGCAGTTGGTCAACGTAATCGCCCCGATCATGACCGAGCCGGGCGGGCCGGCCTGGCGGCAGACCACCTTCTTCCCCTTTGCCACCACCTCGCGGCTCGCCACCGGAACGGCCCTCGAGGTGAAGCTGGAGTCGCCCGAGTACGACACCGAGGTGTACGGAAAGGTCCCCCTGATCGACGCCGTGGCCACGCACGACCCCGCCACCGGGCGCACGGCGATCTTTCTGGTCAACCGCTCGCAAACGGATGACGCGGTCGTCACCATCGATACCGCGACGCTCGGCGCGATCACCGTGCTCTCGTCCGAGACGCTCGCCGACACCGACGTCACGGCGAAGAACACCCTGAAGCAGCCGGATCGTGTGGCGCTCGCATCGAATGAGAGCGCGTTCGTGTCCGGCGGGACGGTGACCGTCACCCTGCCGGCCGTCTCGTGGACGGCTATCGAGCTGGGGTGATGCGTTCCCTGGGCAGGGCCGTCGCCGTTCTCATGGTGGTGGGGACGATCGCGACGGCCCTGACGGCCCCGACGGCGCGTGAGCGATAGCGTCGACTGTGCCCATCTCGAACGCCACCGGATCGATCACCCTTCCCAGCTCGGCCCACCCGGGTGAAGCTCTCACCGTCAAGCAGCGGCTGGTCTACATCGTCGCGCTCGGGGCTCTGGTGGCGCTGGGCCCGTTCACGGTCGATCTCTATCTGCCATCGTTCCCCGCTGTTGCTCACGACTTCAGCGCATCGGACGCGGCGGTGCAGCTCACCCTGACGGCGACCTCGATCGGGTTCGCGGTCGGCCAACTGCTCGTCGGACCGCTGAGCGACAAGATCGGGCGACGCACCCCGCTGCTGATCGCCACGGCCGTGCATGTGCTCGCGAGTCTCGGCGTCGCCTTCGCCCCGAGCGTCGAGTGGCTGACGGTGCTCCGCGTGCTGCAGGGCATCGGGGCGGCGGGCGGCGGCGTGGTCGCGATGGCGACGGTCCGCGACCTGTTCGGCGGGCTCCCGTTGGTGCGCATGCTCTCGCGCATGGCCCTGGTGTCCGGGTTGGCGCCGATCCTCGCCCCCGTCATCGGCTCGCAACTGTTGCGGATCACCGATTGGCGCGGCATCTTCGTGGTACTCGCCGTCTACGGCTCCGTCGTTCTCGTCGTGGCCGCCCTTCTGATCGTCGAGACCCTGCCGAAGGAGCTACGCGGTCGCGGCACGCACACCACAGCCCGGGAGCGCTATCGCGCACTCTTCTCGGACCGCATCTTCGTCGGCGTGGCGATCATCGGCGGCATGGTGTTCTCGGCGCTCTTCGCCTACCTGTCGTCGTCATCCTTCCTGCTTCAGGATGTCTTCCACCTCAACGCTCAGCAGTTCGGCTTGATCTTCGGGATCAACTCGGTGGGGGTGGTGTTCGGTTCGCAGGCAGCGTCGCGGATCGTGCGCCGGGTCGCTCCGCAGTGGGTGCTGGTCGTGGTACTTCCCGTCATGATCGCGGGCGCCGGCGTGATCGCGGTGCTCGCCGCATACGGCGGCGGGCTGCTCGCCGTGCTGATCCCGCTCTGGGTGATCCTGGCCGGCTGCGGGTTCTGCTTCCCTCTGGTACAGGTGCTCGCGCTCGCCCACCACGGCCAGGAGGCGGGCACGGCGGCGTCCCTGTTGGGCGCCGCGAACTTCGGGCTGGCGGGACTGATCTCACCGATCGTCGGGCTGCTCGGCATCTCCACCGCGCTGCCGATGGCGGCGGTGATGATCGTGACGCTGGCTGTCGCCATCCTGTCGCTGTGGATCCTGGTGCGGCCCCGCTCGGTGCCCTCGATCGAGGCCGGTGAACCGGTGAGCGCCGGGCACTGATTCCGCGTTCCTGCTCGACGGATTCCCCGGCTGACTGATCAGGCAAGGCGGGATAGCCTCGCACCCATGAGAATCCTCCTCGTGGGTGCCGGCGGCGTCGGTGACGCCATCGCCAAGATCGCCGCCCGCCGCGATTTCTTCGAACTCATGGTCGTCAGCGACTTCGACCTCGCGCGCGCCGAGCGCACCATCGCCTGGATCACGGCGAAGCACGGCGATCAGAACGGTCGATTCGTCGCCGCGAAGATCGATGCGTCCGACCCGGACAACGTGACGGCGGTGGCGCGCGAGCACCGGGCCAGCCATGTCATGAACGCGGTCGAGCCCAAGTTCGTGCCGACCATCTTCGCGGGTGCCCTGGCCGCGGGGGCCGACTACCTCGACATGGCGATGAGCCTGTCGGAGCCGCATCCCGAGAACCCCTACAGCGAGACCGGGATCAAGCTCGGCGACGATCAGTTCGAACTGGCGCCGGACTGGGAGAAGGCGGGTCGGCTGGCCCTGGTCGGCATGGGCGTCGAGCCCGGGCTGAGCGATGTCTTCGCGCGCTACGCCGTCGACGAGCTGTTCTCGTCGGTGGACGAACTTGGCACCCGCGACGGAGCCAACCTGGTGGTGCGCGACGAGGCCGGCAACGAGATCTTCGCGCCCTCGTTCTCGATCTGGACGACCATCGAGGAGTGCCTCAACCCGCCGGTGATCTGGGAGAAAGACAAGGGCTGGTTCACCACGCCGCCGTTCTCGGAGCCCGAGACCTTCGTGTTCCCGGAGGGCATCGGCCCGGTGGAGTGCGTCAACGTCGAGCACGAGGAGGTGCTGCTGATGCCGCGCTGGCTCGACGCGCAGCGGGTCACCTTCAAGTACGGCCTGGGTGACGAATTCATCGGCGTGCTCAAGACCCTCCACACCCTGCATCTGGATGCCGTCACGCCGATCCGCGTGCGCAGTGCGAACGGCCCGGTCGAGGTCGCGCCGCGCGATGTGGTCGCGGCCGCGCTGCCCGATCCGGCCACCATCGGACCCCGGATGACCGGCAAGACCTGCGCGGGAGTCTGGGTCACCGGCACCGGCACCGACGGTGCTCCGCGCGAGGTGTACCTCTACCACGTGAGCGACAACGAGTGGACGATGGCCGAGTACGAGAGCCAGTGCGTGGTCTGGCAGACGGCCCTGAATCCCGTGATCGCCCTGGAGCTGCTCGCGAACGGCACCTGGACCGGCACCGGCGTGCTCGGCCCCGAGGCGTTCCCGGCCGCGCCGTTCCTGGAACTGATGAAGAAGGCGCAGTCCGAGGGCGGCTACGGCCAGGCCTGGGGACTCGAGGATCGGCTCGCGTGAGCGGTGCACCCCTGACTGCCGCCGAGGTGGCGGCGGTGAAGGCCGGATACGGGTTCGACGCGCCGGCGATCGAGCTGGGCGCGCTGGTGAATGGTGCACCGCTGCCCGAGGTGCCGATCCGCATCCCGTTGGCCATGGTCAACCGCCACGGGCTCGTCGCCGGCGCAACCGGAACCGGCAAGACCAAGACCCTGCAACTGCTGGCCGAGCAGCTCTCGGCTGCCGGCGTGCCCGTCTTCGCCGCTGACATCAAGGGCGACCTCAGCGGGATCGCGAGCCCGGGGGTGTCGAGCCCGGCGCTCCTCGAGCGGACGGTCAGCATCGGCCAGCGCTGGACCCCCGCGAGCGCCCCCACCGAGTACTTCTCGCTCGGCGGGTTGGGCACCGGCATCCCGATTCGGGCCAGCGTCCGCGGTTTCGGGCCGCTGCTGCTCAGCAAGGTGCTGGGGCTGAATCCGACCCAGGAGTCGAGTCTCGGCCTGGTGTTCCACTACGCGGACGGCGCCGGACTTCCGCTGACCGACCTCGACGATCTGCGCGCCGTTCTGATGCATCTGATCAGCGATGCGGGCAAGGCGGAGCTCGCCGGGCTGGGCGGGCTGTCGCGCGCGACGGCCGCGGTGATCCTGCGTGAGCTGGTCGGATTCAGCGATCAGGGCGCCGACGCTTTCTTCGGCGAGCCGGCGATCGACGTGCAGGTGTTCCTGCGCCGCTCTCCGGACGGCGCGCGCGGGATGGTCAGCCTGCTCGAGGTGCCGAGCGTGCAGGACAAGCCCGAGCTGTTCTCCACCTTCTTGATGTGGCTGCTGCGGGAGTTGTATCGGGCGCTGCCCGAGGTCGGCGACGTCGACAAGCCCGAACTGGTGTTCTTCTTCGACGAGGCCCATCTGCTGTTCGCGGGCGCGTCCCAGGACTTCCTGCAGGTCGTGACCCAGACCGTTCGCCTGATCCGCTCGAAGGGTGTCGGGGTGTTCTTCGTCACGCAGACACCCAAGGATGTGCCCGGCGACGTGCTGGCCCAGCTCGGCAGCCGGGTGCAGCACCAGCTGCGCACCCACACGCCGGACGACGCCCGGGCCCTGAAGGCCGCAGTCTCGACCTACCCGGTCTCAGGCTACGACCTCGCCCAGGTGCTGCAGAATCTGCCCATCGGCGAGGCGATCGTCACCGTGATGAACGAGAAGGGCGCGCCCTCGCCGGTCGCCTGGACCCGGCTGCGATCGCCGCAGAGCTCGATGTCGCCGACTCCGCAGCAGCAGCGGACGGCCGGCGTCGCCGCGTCGCCGCTGCTCGCCGCATTCGGGGCACGGGCTCATCCGACTTCGGCGTACCAACTGCTGGAGCAGCGTGCACCGCACGAGCCGCCTGAACCGCTCGCGCAGAGCGAACCGCCGGAGGAAAGGAATCCGGTGGCTCCGGCCCCCCGTGCGCGGGTGGCGACCAGCGGGCGACCCGCGCGCCGCCGCCGCGGACTCGCCGGCCGACTCATCGAGAAGCTGTTCGGATCGACTCGCTGATCCCGCTCAGGAGGGCAGGAAGCCGACCGGCATCCCGAAGATCCGCATCACCCACGCGGCGACGGCGACGATCAGCAGCACGGCGAGCGCGAAGACGATGATCCACAGCGCCGGTTTGTTCTGGAACCAGTACGCGCTGCCGGGGTAGGTGCGGTAGAACTCGCGGATGCTGATCGGTTCGACCACGTAGGTGGGCGTCACCGGGAGCGCGTTGGCGACCGCCTTGAGATCTTCGGGCGTCCAGAACGTGCCGCGCAGCCGGTACAGCCGGCGGCCCGACGCGTCGCGCGCCAGCAGTTGCAGCACCGGGTCTGGCGACTGCCCGATGTACGTGGGCACGACGACGACGCTCGCGATGGAGCTGAGCGGAACGCGCACGATCGGGCTGAAGATGCCGCGCCCGACCAGCTCGGTCTCGGTGACGGCGGTGAAGACGGTCAACTGCCGGGCGAGCGTGCCCAAGCACAGGATCGTGATCGCCAGGTGCACCACGAACACGAGCCCCCAGCTTCCGTGCTGGATCGCGAACCAGTACAGCACCCCGAACACCGGGATCATCGCGAGCACGATCGACACGAATGCCGTGGTCATCAGCGAACGGCGCGGCCGGACCCGGAGAGTGGTCACGGTCGCTGTCATCGCGTTTCTCCTGCGCTCGGGTGGTGGTGAGCTTCGGATGGGGGTGCGGAGGATGGGGGATTCGAACCCCCGAGGGCTTTCACCCAACACGCTTTCCAAGCGTGCGCCATAGGCCACTAGGCGAATCCTCCTGGACCGCTGGGGAGCGGGGGCCATCAAGGATCTTACCCGGCGGATGCCGGCGGTCGCGTCGCACGAAAGGGGGACCCGCCGTACAATGGGCTCGGCTCCCCGCGTGGCGCCATCCAGGCCAACTCCCCCAGGGCGGAAACGCAGCAAGGGTAACCGGGCTCTGGCGGGTGCGCGGGGAGTCATACCAATTCTGACTGCGCTGACCTTCGCTGACATGTTCGACCCCGAACGGGTCTCGACACCCTTGTTCACCCCCAAAAGCGGCGTATTGCTCCGCCCGGATCGGGCGCAGGATACAACGAAGAGACAGATGGTCTCAGGTCAGGGAAGTCACTATGAGCGCCGAGTCCCGTTCGCCAGTGCGCACTCTGCTGCGCCCAGCTCCAAAGCCACGCCCGATGTCGTTCGCGGCATCCCTCGGTGCGGACCTCTCCTCGCTCTCTGACGGCGCGAGCCCGAAGGGTTCGTCCCCCGAGGCGCTCGAGTCGGTGCTGGCCGCGGCCGAGCCCGCGCCCGAGCCCATCGTTCTGGCGGCGGAAGACCGCAAGTCGCTCCAGTCGGTACTCGAAGACCTGCTGGTGTTCGACGGGTCGATCGGCGTCGCGCTGGTCGACGGCCAGTCCGGAATGGTGCTCGGCGAGGCCGGATCGGCGAGCAGTCTCGGACTCTCCGCGGCTGGTGCCTCGGTGATCCTCCGCTCACGTCTCGAGACGAACAAGGTTCTCGGCCGCTCCGAGCAGATCGCGGATGTGCTCATCACCCTGTCGAGCCAGGTGCAGATCATCCACCCGCTCGCCGAGAACGCGAACCTCTTCCTGTTCCTGATCGGTGACAAGGCCAAGTCGAGTCTCGCGATGGCGCGCTACAAGGCGGCCGAAGCCGACGACAAGATCAAGCTGTAGACCGCTCGGTCGTCGGCTCATCGGGGGCGCGTGACGTGGGACGCGTGACGTCCCTCAATTCGGCGAGCAACTCGCGGGCGATCTCCGCGTAGCTGCGGGTGTTGCCATCGGCGATCCAGGTCGCGAACGCGACGTGGAAGACCCCGATACCGGCGTAGACCGACAGTGAGGCGGCCGCTTCTCCGATCCCTCGTGCCCGCAGCGCCTCGGTGATCGCGATCGCCAGCCGCTCCCGCTTGATGAGTTCGCGCTCCTGCAGTGAGGCGTCGGAGTCGACCACGCGCTGGCGGGTGCGGGAGTGGTCGAGGTCGACGAAGACGGCGCCGACGGCGTCGAGCGCGGCACCGATCGCGTCGAGCGGACCCGCGTCGGCGGGCGCGCCGGCCACGGCATCCACCATCAACTGCTGCAGGTGCGCGGATCCGTCGAACAGCATCTCGCGCTTGTCGGCGAAGTAACGGAAGAAGGTGCGCTCGGTCACGCCGGCGCGTTCGGCGATCTGGGCAACGGTCGTCTGACCGAACCCGCGCTCGAGGTACAGCTCCATCGCGGCCTGCGCCAGCCGGCCGCGGGCGCCGGGCTGCCAGCGGGTCATGCCCCGATGCTACTTGATGACAGTCCATGACATCAGTGCTACATTCGATGATGTCACACACTGACATCAGTCGAAAGGTCGCAACTCATGAAGTACTTCGTCACCGGGGCATCCGGATGGATCGGCTCCGCCGTCACCGCGGAGCTGCTCGCCCGCGGGCACCAGGTCGTCGGTCTCGCGCGGAACGAGGAGGCAGCCGCCAAGATCCAGGCGGCGGGTGCCCAGGTGTTCCGCGGCTCGATCGACGACCCGAACGGGCTGCGTGCACCCGCGGATGCGTCGGACGGCGTCATCCACCTCGCCTTCAACCACGATTTCTCGGCGCACGAGACGGCGATCGAGACCGATCGGGCCGTCATGACGGCGATCCTGGACACGCTCGCCGGATCCGGCCGTCCCTTCGTCTTCGCCTCGGGGGTGCTCGGCCGGGCAGGCGCGGGCATCGTCGCGACCGAGGACGTGCCGCTCGATCCCTCGACCGTCGCGTCGCCGCGAGCGCTCAACGAGATCTTGGCGCTGGCGTCCGCCGAGCGCGGCGTCCGGCCGGTCGCCGTCGCATTCGCGCCGACCGTCCACGGCGAAGGCGATCACGGCTTCATGGCCTCGTACGTCGCCATGGACCGGTCAGCAGGGGTCTCGGGGTACGTCGGCGACGGCAGCAACACCTGGCCGGCCGTCCAGCGCGCCGATGCCGCGGCGCTGGTCGCGCTCGCGGCGGAGAACGCACCCGCCGGATCGGTGCTGCACGCGGTGGCCGAAGAGGGCGTGCGCCATCGCGACATTGCCGAGTCCATCGGGCGGAAGCTCGACCTGCCGGTGCGCGCCTTCGAGCCGGGCGAGGTGGCGCCGCCCTACCAGTGGCTGGAGCGCTTCCTCGGGGTCAGCTCCCTGGCGTCCAGTGAGATCACTCGGGCCACGATGGGCTGGTCGCCGACGCACCCCACCCTGCTCGACGACCTCGACGCCGGGTTCTACACCCGCGGCTGACCCTCGGCGTCACGTGCGTCTCGGCGACGTTGCGTCGCGATGACCAGGATGCTGCCGAGCGCGAGCAGCGCCGTCGCCCCCAGCATGCCGCCCGTCACGTCGACACCGGTCGCGGCCAGCCCCGTCGTCGACGCCCCGCCGACGCCCCCGCCACTGCCACCACTCGAGGATGCCGGGGTATTCGGCCCGACCGTGGCGCTCGCCAGGGCGACCGAGGCGATACTGCCGGCGGGACCGATGCCCACCGTCAGGGCGTTCTCGGTGAACGCGCCGTTGCTGGTGCTCTGGTTGTTCACGGTCAGCTGGGCCAGGGCCGTTACGGCCGCAGCGAGCGGTCCGGTGGTCAGAGGCGTCAGCGCGGCGAGCGCGGTGGTCGCGGCGGTCTGGGCGATGGTGGCGGCGACGATGTCCAGCGGCAGCGTGAGCCCCGCGATCGCGGTCGTCACGGCGTTCAGCACGGAGGTGGTCAGCGCCGCGATCTTCGCCACCACGGCATCCGGAAGGAACGACAGCAGGTCGGTTCCCGGCGGCAGGTCGGTGATGTCGGCGACGCCGGCCGCGGCGAGCAGGTCGGTCAGTGACACCGTGACCTGTCCACCGGCGAGCGGGTTGGCGATGGGCGTGACGATCAGCGGATTCACCACGGCGAGCAGTGTGGTCAGAATGCCGCCGATGGGCGTGACCGCCGCGCTGACGAGCGTTCCGCCGACCACGATGTCGAGGCTCGAGAGCACGTAGTCGCCGGATTGCACACCGGCCGCCGTCTCCTGAGCGCTGGCCGCGAGCACGCCGATGCCGGCCGAGATACTGACCGGCGAAGTCGTCGGATCGCCGATCGCGATCAGCGCGGAGTTGCCAGCTCCCGGTGTTCCCAGGTTTCCGCCCGTCGGAGTCGTCCCGATGCCGACGAGCGAGGGTGCGGAGCTGACGGTGCCCGAGAAGGAGACCGACGAGCCATCATCCCGGGCTTGCGCGTACTGTCCGACCGCCCCCAGCTGGATGATGCCGCCCACGCCGAACAGGTCGACCGCCGAGGCCTGCAATGCGAGGGCTTGTAGCGCGACGGCATCCAGGGGCACGTCGGAGGTGAACGGGCCGCCGGTGCCGAGCGGATCGATGGCGCTCGCGCCCGCCAGGTCGGCCACCGGCGTGCTCGGGGCGCCGAGCAGCGTGGCGAGCACGAGCCTGCCTTCGCCCTGCGAGACCGGCGGCACGGCCTGTGCGGCGAGCGGCGTCACGAGCAGAAGGACGGCGGCGAGAGCGAGGGCAGACACGACGGCGCGGCCGATCCGCAGCAGAGTTCGGGCCACGTCGCACCCCCAGCGCCTGATCCGGTGCCGAGGTCGCGCGCTCCGCCGGTACCCCACCCGAGTCGTGGTCTCCCTGGTGAGTGGGAATGGCCCGGGTCGCCGATGAGGGTACGCGCTCTCGACGCCTCGGAGGGGATTCGCATCGGCACCAGTTGTGGGGACAATCCGCCGATCGACCCGACGATCCGGTCATCGATCGCCCCGGCGTGCCGTCGGCGGCGACGACTACTCTTGGGGAGTGGTCACCGCCCTCTACCGCCGATATCGACCGGAGACGTTCGCCGAACTGATCGGCCAGTCGCAGGTGACCGATCCGCTCCGCACCGCGCTGCGCACCGACCGGGTCAACCACGCCTACCTGTTCAGCGGGCCGCGCGGCTGCGGCAAGACCACCAGCGCGCGCATCCTGGCCCGCTGCCTCAACTGCGCAGAGGGGCCGACCGACACCCCGTGCGGCGTGTGCGCCTCGTGCATCGAGCTGGCACGAGACGGCAGCGGCTCGCTCGACGTGGTCGAGATCGACGCCGCATCGCACAACGGGGTGGACGATGCCCGCGACCTGCGCGAGCGCGCCGCATTCGCCCCGGCCCGCGACCGCTACAAGATCTTCATCCTCGACGAGGCGCACATGGTGACGCCGCAGGGCTTCAACGCCCTGCTCAAGCTGGTCGAAGAGCCGCCCGAGCACATCAAGTTCATCTTCGCGACGACCGAGCCCGAGAAGGTCATCGGCACGATCCGCAGTCGTACCCATCACTATCCGTTCCGGCTCGTTCCGCCCGCGCAGATGCTCGACTACGTGCAGAAGCTGTCCGAGGCCGAGAAGGTGGCGGTCGAGCCCGGCGTGCTTCCGCTCGTGGTGCGCGCCGGCGGCGGGTCGGTGCGCGACACCCTCTCGCTGCTCGACCAGTTGATCGCCGGGTCGGAGGGGGCGACTGTCGGCTACGAGCGCGCGGTCGCGCTGCTCGGCTACACCCACGCCGCCCTGCTCGACGAGGTGGTCGACGCGCTGGGAGCGATGGATGCCGCCGCCGCGTTCTCGGCGGTCGATCGGGTGATCCAGACCGGGCAAGATCCGCGGAGATTCGTCGAAGACCTGCTCGAGCGCCTGCGCGACCTCATCGTAGTGGCGGCGACCCGTGACGGTGCCGCAGCGGTGCTGCGTGGCATCCCGCAGGACGAGCTCGACCGGATGAGCGTGCAGGCCACCGCCTTCGGCGCCGCGGAACTGTCGCGCGCGGCCGACGTGGTCAACAGTTCGCTGACCGAGATGACCGGAGCCACGTCGCCGCGGCTGCATTTGGAACTCATGGTCGCTCGCCTGTTGGTGCCGGCCTCCGACGACTCCGACCGCGGCGCCCTCGCCCGGGTGGAGCGGCTGGAGCGGCGGGTCGGCATCGCCGTGCAGGGCATCGACGGGCACAGCGGCGAGGCGGAGCCTCGCCAGCGCGTCAATATGCCCGAGCCGAACAGGCCAGTGGCGCCCGAGCCCGTCGGCGCTGGGGCCGCAGAGGAGGTCAGAAATCACCCCCTCCCTGAAGCGGAGCCCGCGCGCGCCGTCTCGCTGCAGCAGTTGCGCGACGCCTGGCCCGAGATCCTCGAGGTGGTGCAGAAGGCGAAACGGACGGCCTGGATGGTGGTCTACACCTCGACGCCGCGTGCCCTGAACGACGACGTGCTCACCCTGTCGTTTCCGAGCGAGACCGACGTGAGCAACTTCAAGGAGCGTCCGACCTCCGGCGAGAGCGTGAGCGAGCAGCTGCGCTCGGCGATCACGACGGTGCTCGGCATCCGGGTTAAGTTCGTGGCGAGGGTGGATGCGGCCCAGCCGCCTACATCCGAAGCCCCCACTGTGGCGGCCCCTGAGCCGGTGGCCGAGACCCCCGCGACGTCCGACTGGAATGTCACGCCCATCCCGGGCAGCGGAGACGACGCCCCCGTCACCGAGCCCGCCGTCAAGCCGGCGGTCAAGCCGGCCGTCAAGCCGGCCGTCGAGCCCGCTGATCCGGCTCCGTCGGCGACGGATGCCGACAGCGCCCGGACGGCTGCCGCGTCGTCGCGGTACGGCGAGGCGGTCGTGCGCGAACTGCTCGGCGCCAACTTCATCGAAGAGCAGAACCTCGCGCCTCGCGATCGCCCGGTGACCCTCGAGCCGAGCGCCGAATCGGCGCCGGGAAGCGGCGACTGACCGTGTATGAGGGAATCGTCCAGGAGCTGATCGACGAGCTCGGCCGCCTGCCCGGCATCGGGCCGAAGTCGGCGCAGCGCATCGCGTTCCACATCCTGCAGACCCAGAGCTTCGACACCACGCGGCTGGCGCAGATCCTGATGGACGTGCGCGACAAGGTGAAGTTCTGCGACATCTGCGGCAACGTGAGCGAGCAGGACACCTGCGCGATCTGCCGCGATCCGCGCCGGAATCAGGCCATCATCTGCGTCGTCGAAGAGGCGAAAGATGTTGCAGCCATCGAGCGCACCCGCGAGTTCCGCGGCCTGTACCACGTGCTGGGCGGGGCCCTCAGCCCGATCGACGGCATCGGTCCCAACGAGCTCCGCTTCACCCAGCTGGTTCAGCGGCTCGCCGACAACACGGTGACCGAGGTGATCATCGCGACCGACCCGAACCTCGAGGGCGAGGCGACGGCGACCTACCTGTCGCGCCTGCTGGTGCAGCCGGGGCTGCGCGTGACGCGGCTGGCCTCGGGCCTGCCGGTGGGCGGCGACCTCGAATACGCCGACGAGGTCACCCTCGGCCGCGCGTTCGAGGGCCGCCGCGTCGTCGAGGCCTAGTCGGGCGCCATCACGAGCAGCGAGCTGGTCGCTGTCGCGACCAGCTGGCCCGCGGCATCCACTCCTTCCGCGCTGGTGAAGATCACCCGGCGGCCGCCCTTGGTGACCCGGCCGGTGAAGGTGAGGAGTCCGGATTCCATCGTGACGCCGCGCAGATAGCTCACGTTGATGTCGATCGAGGTGTAGCGCCAGCCCACGTCCAGGGTGGAGTGCGCCGCGCATCCGGTCACCGTGTCGAGCACCGTGCACAGGATGCCCCCGTGCACGCCGCCGATCGGATTGAAGTGGCTCTCGTGCGGCGGCAGGGTGAACACCACCTCGCCCTCGTTCACACTGATGATCTGCATGCCGAGCAGTTCGGCGATCGGCGGTGCCGGGATGTCGCCCTCGAGGATGCCGGTGAGGTAGTCACGTCCGCTCATGGTGCGTACCAGTTCGAGGGCGGGCGCGGGGTCGTGCCAGGTGACCTGCCGAGTGGATTGCGCGCCCCATCCGGGTCGCCGGTCGAGTGACTCGTCGCTCATGACGCCACGCTATGCCACCGACCCAGGGTATCGAGGCGGATGCTCTGGCACACTGGGCCGGTGAGCACCCCCTTGCTGGTCGCGTTCGACCTCGATGACACCCTGGCGCCCTCCAAGTCGCCGTTGGACCCGCGGATGGCGGACCTGTTGGTGCGCCTGCTCGCCGAGGTGGAGGTGTGCATCATCTCGGGCGGTCAGTTCGGGCAGTTCAAGACCCAGGTCATCGATGAGCTGCACGCGTCCGACGAGCTCCTCGGACGCCTGCACCTGATGCCGACCTGCGGCACCCAGTACTGGCGGTACGTCGGAGACACGCCGCATGAGAGCTTCTGGTTCCAGCAGTACAACGAGGAGCTCGCCGCCGACGAGAAGCGGGCGGCGATCCGGGCCATCGAAGACGAGGCCCGGCACCTCGGGTTCTGGGAGGAGGAGACCTGGGGCGAGATCATCGAGGACCGCGGATCACAGATCACCTTCTCGGCCCTCGGCCAGCAGGCTCCGGTCGACGCCAAGCGCGCATGGGATCCCACGGGCGAGAAGAAGGACGCCCTGCGCGAAGCGGTGCAGAAGCTGCTCCCGACCCTCGAGGTGCGTTCCGGCGGATCCACGAGCATCGACATCACCCGGAGGGGCATCGACAAGGCGTACGGGATGGCGCGCCTGGCCGAGCTGACCGACATCGCGATCGACGACATGCTGTTCATCGGCGACCGCCTCGACGTGAACGGCAACGACTATCCGGTCAAGCTCATGGGGATGCCGACCCAGGCCGTCGAGAACTGGGAGGAGACGGCCGAATTCCTCGAGGGATTCCTCGCCGCACGCGGCACGTAGTACGCCGCTCCCCCTGGCCCGTACCGCCCTCGGTGCGCCGGTAAACTCAGGGTTCGTGAGTCTCATCGTGCAGAAATACGGCGGCTCGTCCGTCGCGGACGCCGAGAGCATCAAGCGCGTGGCGAAGCGCATCGTCGAAACCCGCAAGGCGGGCAACGAGGTGGTCGTCGCCGTGAGCGCGATGGGCGACACCACCGACGAACTGCTCGACCTGGCGCACGAGGTGACGCCGCTGCCCGACCCGCGCGAGCTCGACATGCTGCTCACGACGGGGGAGCGCATCTCGATGGCCCTGCTCGCGATGGCGATCAAGAGCATGGGCGTCGAAGCTCGGTCGTACACCGGCAGCCAGGCCGGCATGATGACGGATGCCCGGCACGGCTCCGCCCGGATCGTCGACGTGACTCCGGTGCGGCTCCGTGAGGCGCTCGACGAGGGCGCGATCGTGATCGTCGCCGGATTCCAGGGCTTCAACCGCGATTCCAAAGACATCACGACCCTGGGCCGAGGCGGATCCGACACCACGGCCGTCGCGCTCGCCGCGGCTCTCGGGGCTGACGTCTGCGAGATCTACACCGATGTCGACGGCGTGTACTCGGCCGATCCGCGGATCGTGCCGCGCGCCCGCAAGATCCCGCGGATCACCAGCGAAGAGATGCTCGAGCTCGCCGCCGCCGGAGCCAAGGTGCTCTACATCCGTGCGGTCGAGTACGCCCGGCGGCACGGGGTCGTTCTGCATGTGCGCTCGTCGTTCAACAACAACGAAGGAACCTGGGTCGTCGCCGATACCGACTCCGGGGCGTCAACGGGCTCCAGCGGAGTCCACAAGGAGGGCACTGCCATGGAAGAGCCGATCATCACCGGAGTCGCCGGCGACCTGAACGAGGCGAAGATCACCGTGGTCGGGGTGCCCGATGTGCCCGGCAAGGCCGCGGATATCTTCGCGATCGTCGCCAAGACCGGCGCCAACATCGACATGATCGTGCAGAACGTGTCGGGCGCGGCCACCGGGCTCACCGACATCTCCTTCACCCTTCCCAAGGGCGAGGGCGAGAAGGTGCTGACCGCTTTGCGCGCGACCCAGTCAGAGGTCGGTTTCGACTCACTGCAGTACGACGACCAGATCGGCAAGCTCGCGGTGGTCGGCGCGGGAATGCGCACCAGCGCGGGTGTGTCGGCGCAGCTGTTCCGGGCCTTGTCGGATGCCGGCATCAACATCGAGATGATCTCGACCAGCGAGATCCGCATCTCGGTCGTCACCCGCGCCGACACCCTGCACGAGGCCATGCGCGTGGTGCACACCGCCTTCGGACTCGACGCGGACGACGTCGCGATGGTGCACGGCGGCACCGGGCGCTAGTGGACTCGTAGGAGGAGCACGAGCAGCACGCTGCTTCCGTTCAGCACGACATGGGCGACGATCGCCGGCCCGAGGCGACCGGTGGCGATCGTGATCACCCCGTGAAACACTCCCGCGGTCAACGTGAACAGACCCAGCGTGATGAGCAGGATCGGATCGCCGATCGCCTCGTAGAGGTGGGCCGCCGCGAACAGCAGCGAACTCACCGCGACGGCGAGGACGGCGGCCCAGCCGCGCACCCTCGGCGTCGCGGGCTGGGGTCGCGGTGAGCTGCGTCGACCACGCAGGATCGCCCAGCGGACCGCCCGGAGGACCAGTCCGCGGAAGATCAGCTCCTCGACGACGGGCGCGATCAGCGCGGCGACGACGATGCCGTTCAGGATGATCCACAGCGGATCCGTGCCGAGGTCGACGTTGCTGCGGGTCGGCGCCTTTCCCGCGATGGCGACGACCGCGAGGGCCTCGATCAGCGTGAGGATCCGCACCAGAATGCCGATGCCCAGTCCGATCGCCAGATCGACCGCGCGGATCCGCAACCCGAAGTCGGCGGCCAGGCTCGTGAGCCCGCGGCGCCGGCTGATCACGACCAGCGCGGCGAACAGGATCCCGTACGCCAGCAGGCCGAAGGTCAGCTCGAACGGCTGTCGGCGTGCCGGCAGGTGCAGCAGCAGGTAGCCGATTCCGAGCAGCACGGTGACCACGAACAGTGCGAGCACCACGGCGGCATCCGGCAGGCCCCAGCGCACGCCGGCCGGCGGCTGCTCAGGCGGTCGCCGCGGCGCGGGAACGTAGGGCGGCGGCAGGGGCGGCGGCACGCTCACGGGTTCACCGTATCGCCCGTGATCGGCGCCGCCTGACCACTCGCCGGTACGCTTCTGCTATGAACAGCACGCCCGGCATCCGAATCGGCGTCGTCGGCGCCACCGGACAGGTCGGCGCCGTGGTGCGCCGCCTCCTCGATGAGCGCGACCTGCCGATCGCCGAGATCCGCTTCTTCGCCAGCGCACGCAGTGCAGGCACGACACTTCCGTTCCGTGGCGAGCAGATCACCGTCGAAGACGCGAGCACAGCCGATCCCACCGGCCTCGATCTCGCGATCTTCTCGGCAGGCGCGACCATGTCGAAGGTGCAGGCGCCGCGCTTCGCCGCCGCCGGCGTGCTCGTCATCGACAACTCGAGCGCTTGGCGCATGGACCCCGACGTTCCGCTGGTCGTGAGCGAGGTCAACCCGCACGCGATCGACCAGGCACGCGGGGCGACGGGCAAGGGCATCATCGCCAACCCGAACTGCACGACCATGGCCGCGATGCCGGTGCTCAAGGTGCTCGACGCCGAAGCGGGCCTGACGCGCCTGATCGTGAGCACCTACCAGGCCGTGTCGGGCGCCGGTCTGGCCGGCGGCGAAGAGCTGCTCGAGCAGGCGTCGTCCGCGGTGGGTCAGAACGCGATCGGCCTGGTGCACGACGGGCACGCCGTGACCATGCCCGAGCCCCACAAGTTCGCGAAGAACATCGCCTTCAACGTGCTGCCGCTCGCCGGCTCGATCGTCGACGACGGCCTGAACGAGACCGACGAAGAGAAGAAGCTGCGCAACGAGAGCCGCAAGATCCTCGAGCTGCCCGAGCTGCTGGTCAGCGGCACCTGCGTGCGCGTCCCGGTCTTCACCGGGCACTCGCTCAGCATCAACGCCGAGTTCGCGAAGGCGATCACGCCCGAACGCGCGACCGAGTTGCTCCGGGATGCCGCGGGCGTCCAGCTGATGGACGTTCCGACCCCGCTCGACGCGGCGGGCATCGACCCGAGCCTGGTCGGGCGCATCCGCCAAGACGAAGGGGTGCCGGGCAACCGCGGCCTCGCGCTCTTCATCTCGAATGACAACCTGCGCAAGGGCGCGGCACTGAACGCGGTGCAGATCGCCGAGCTCGTCGCCGCGAAGCTCGGCTCCGAGCAACCGGTCGGCTGACGCGAACGCCTCGGCGTCCGGCTCCGAAC
>Ga0070659_100000820_pt1 | contig 22687 bp, 17 predicted proteins | sample KBSC23metaG_FD_64666 | JGI IMG/M metagenome (GOLD analysis project Ga0070659, IMG submission 64666) | Corn rhizosphere microbial communities from Kellogg Biological Station, Michigan, USA - KBS C2-3 metaG | ecosystem: Host-associated > Plants > Roots > Rhizosphere > Soil ... | reverse complement strand
CGAGGGCTTCGCCATGCGCATCGCCATCGGCGACGTGCCGCCGCCGCTGAAGGATGTGCAGTTGCGCGTGCTCGACGTGGGCCTGCTGCAGGCCGGCGCCAGCATGAAGGGCGAGTTCGAAAACCGCCTGAAACAGGTCATCGAAGAAGTGCAGTCGTCGACCAGGCCGATCATCCTGTTCATCGACGAGGCGCACACCCTGGTCGGTGCCGGTGGCGCGGCCGGCACCGGCGACGCGGCGAACCTGCTCAAGCCGGCGCTGGCGCGCGGCAACCTGCGCACCATCGGCGCCACCACCTGGGCCGAGTACAAAAAACACATCGAGAAGGATCCGGCGCTGACCCGCCGCTTCCAGACCGTGCAGATCGACGAGCCCAGCGAGGAGAAGGCGATCCTGATGATGCGCGGCGTCGCCAGCGTGATGGAGAAGCACCACAAGGTGCAGATCCTCGACGAAGCGCTGGAAGCCGCGGTGAAGCTGTCGCACCGCTACATCCCCGCGCGGCAACTGCCGGACAAATCCGTGAGCCTGCTCGACACCGCCTGCGCCCGCGTGGCGATCAGCCAGCACGCGGTGCCTGCCGAGGTGGACGACACCCGCAAGCGCATCCAGGCGCTGGAGACCGAACTGGGCATCATCGCCCGCGAAAAAAATGTCGGCGTGGATGTCACCGCTCGGGAGGAGGCGGCCAGCGAGAAGCTGGCGACGCAGAAGACCCGCCTGGAAACACTGGAGGCCAACTGGATTGCCGAAAAGGATCTGGTCGAAAAGATTCTCGACATCCGCTCGAAATTGCGCGGCTCGACCGCGCCCGTCGAAGGCACCGGCAGTGCGCTGGAGGAATCGGCCAACCAGGCGGCAGAGGCGAAAGGAGCGCCTGCCCGTGGCGAGGCCGCCCTCGATGGTGCCGAGCGCAGCGCGGCGTTGGATGAGTTGAAGGGGTTGCAGGTTCAGCTCGCGGAACTGCAAGGCGAGCACCCGTTGATTCTTGCCTCGGTGGATCAGCAGGCGGTGGGCTCGGTCGTATCGGACTGGACCGGCATCCCGGTCGGGCGCATGGTCAAGAGCGAAGTCGAGACCGTGATGAACCTGGCCAAGCTGATGGGCCAGCGCGTCATTGGCCAGGATCACGCGATGGAGATGATCGCCAAGCGCATCCAGACCTCGCGCGCCGGCCTGGTCGATCCGAACAAGCCGATCGGCGTGTTCATGCTGGCTGGCACCTCGGGCGTGGGCAAGACGGAAACCGCGCTGGCGCTGGCCGAAGCGTTGTATGGCGGCGAGCAGAACATCATCACCATCAACATGAGCGAGTTCCAGGAGGCGCACACCGTTTCCACGCTGAAAGGCGCACCCCCGGGCTACGTCGGTTACGGCGAAGGCGGCGTACTCACCGAAGCGGTACGGCGCAAACCCTACTCCGTGGTGCTGCTGGACGAGGTGGAAAAGGCCCATCCGGACGTCCACGAGATCTTCTTCCAGGTGTTCGACAAGGGCGTGATGGAAGACGGCGAGGGCCGCTCGATCGACTTCAAGAACACCCTGATCCTGCTCACCACCAACGCCGGCACCGACATGATCGCCGGGCTGTGCAAGGATCCGGAACTGATGCCCGATCACGAAGGCATGGCCAAGGCGCTGCGTGAGCCGCTGCTGAAAATCTTCCCGCCGGCCTTGCTGGGCCGCCTGGTGACGATCCCGTACTACCCGCTCAGCCCGGAAATGCTGGGCAAGATCGTCAAGCTGCAGATCAACCGCATCAAGAAGCGCGTCGAAGCCCGCTACAAGATCCCGTTCGAGTACAGCGAGGACGTGGTGAAACTCGTAGTTGCCCGCTGCACCGAAACCGAATCCGGCGGCCGCATGATCGACGCCATCCTCACCAACTCGATGCTGCCGGATATTTCGCGCGCGTTCCTTACGAAGATGATGGAAGGGGAGCAGATCGCGAAGGTGCAGGTGGGGGTGACCGACGGGGAGTTTTCGTACGGGTTTGGTTGAGCTGCACTGGCGCGTGATTGGTGCTGGCCGGTATCGGCCACGCTGCCTTCCTGCGACAGGTTGTTCCGATTATGCCCATTTCTTTCGGAGAATCGTGTATGCCCACATCAGAAGAGAAATTCATCGCCGCGGGTCGTGGTGGGAAATTTCAGGTTGCCAATTGGGAAGCAATTACGGGAATCGGTTGTTTCGACGCGATTTATAACGTGCAGGCAAATCAACTGGACATCACGTTCCGGGTGTTTGTTGATTTCAGCGACCATGACCAGCCGTGGAGAGAAGACGAGAAGCTGAAGTGGCAACAACGGGCATTTCGCGTGGTGTCTGTTTTCTGGAGTGACAGGTTCTCATTCCAGTGCACAAGAAAGGGATGGGGAAAATACAATGTTGCGGTGAAGGTGCATGTTGTTTCTTCCCCTCTGGGCTCTGCTCACCTTAAACTCCGCGTATCAAAACTTCCCGATGATTGGCCGACTTCTGGCGGTGGAGTGGGGTGGGGGCAGAAGCCCGCGCTCTGCATGCTGGACAACAAGGCAATCGAGCCGAAAGATCAAAGATCCTTGCGTGAGAATATTTTCAATCTCCGAATTTATCAGATGGAACAGGGGCTTCGCGACAGGCAGATTGGCTTCATTCCGTTCGATAAAAACAGCGCGACGCTTTCAACTGATGCGAGGGCGAGAATTCTGAGTTATGCACGTTATGTACACCGGATATCCACGAAAGACATTACTGGTATCCAGCTTGTTATTTATGGGAACACAGGGAGTTCAGACAATATTTTTCAGGCGGGCCTTGGCAAGCGTCGAGCAAAGGCGGTTTCGGATATTTTCAATTGTGTCCTGAGAGATGAGACCTCTCTACTGGTTACGGATTCGCCAAGCCGAAAAAAGGGCTTGAAGGAAGCGATCCTGCGGACAATGACAGACCATATGGGCAACAATGTCACCTCAACTTCGATTCAGGGCGTATGTATCGTTGTTCGTGTGCCAAAAGACGTGGATCGTGCGGCCGAGATGAATTACATCGTCCTGTGCCATGAATTTGGCCATATGCTTGGCCTGCCGGATGAGTATATGGGGCGACTGCATCCCAAGCTGACCGATCGGGTGAACGCCGACAATCTCATATCCAGAACTCTGCAATTGGCAACCAAGGGAGGCGATCCGACTCAGTGGGGGGAGGCGGATCAACGGAAGGCTGGGCAACAGGCGGGGATGGCCGGGTTGCTTGATTACAATCGCGACGTAAAGTCTCCAACTTTCATGGATCAAAACCAGTTCATTGGTTCTACACAGGTTGGTTCAAACAGTATCATGTTTGGCGGAATGGAGGTTATGCCGGCTCATTATCTAACGATCTGGGCATGTCTCGCTGAAATGACTTGGAAATACTTAAGTCCGACCGACTGGAAGATCGTGCCAACTCCAAGTAATCGCGAGGCGGTGAGATATTTTTAAAGAGATGGGCGATGGCGAATTTGGCTTCTCGGTTTGCCGGCAATGGTATGCCTTCTATCAATCAATGCATGAGCCAAGCGGAATTTCTGATTTTCTGCTGCAAGGAGTGAGACCCAGCCGAACTGGGTCGGAGCCACTTCTTTAGCGGGTAGAGGGCCGTGTCAGGCAGATCCATCGAGAAATATCGACACAAAAAGAGGCAATGGCGGTAATGACGACAATACCGAACCACGCAACCTGGATGGCGCAAACCGAGTTGCGGATGAAGCCGCGCAGTTCCGAGTTGAAGAAGCTCGATGAGGCGATCAAGGCGCATGGTTTGGCGAAGACGCCTGACAAGGTCAAGGCGGTGCGGCTGGCCTTTGCGGCGTGGAAGCGTGCCAAGGGCGATGCCTGGAAGAGCAGCGAACGCAACAAGGCACCGAACTTCCCGTTTACCAGTCTCAGTAAAGCGGTCTACGTCGACCTCAGGTTGCCACCGGAAGAAATGGCGGCGCTGAAGTTCTGGGACGATTCGCGACGCCAGAAGCTGCAAACCCTGTTCGCGGGAAAACAGGTGAAGTTGCGCATCGTGGACAGCTACGCGCAGTTGCATCTGGCCCGCAAGAATCTCGATGCGGCGGTACAGGGCACCAAGGCCACCGGCGCCAATGCCGCCAAGGCGGCGCTGCAGCCGGAGGTGACCAAGGCTGTCAACGAGATGTTCGGCACGCAGATCGCCACGTTGAGGGATTTCGCCGCCCAGGCTGTGGCCGAGACGGGTACCGCTGCCGTGCTTCAGGCAGTTGACCAGGTGGCCAGCATGCTGCCGATCATCAGTCTGGTGGCCGATGGCGGCAAGATGCTGGCGTATTGGGGGATGGCCATCTACAAGGGCTACAACCAGTACGAAACTTCCAGGCATGGTTTTGCCATCGCCAGCGGCGATCCGGCGGCGGCATTTGCCGCGGTGCAGACCCTGCTGGCAAGGGAAACCGCCAACCAGGTGGCCAAGGCGTCGATTACCTCCGCGGCGTTTGCCGCCAACACGGCGCTGCATGCGGCCAAGGGCGCCGGCGCGGTGCTGGCCCCGGCGGTAGGGGCGGCCAAGGCAGCGGCCAATGCGGCACGAGTCATCGCCAAGTTCGCCATCGAATACCGCGAGACCGTCATGGTCAACAAGCTGCTCAAGAATCCGGAGTTGCTGGATCTGCAGGCGTTCAAGACCTGCCCGCTGCTGGGTGCCTACATGCTGGTGTGTTCGGATACCTCGGATCTCGTAGCCATGCTGTTCGACGAGTTCGGTCAGGCCGGCTGGATGGAAGATATCGAATCACTGCTCAAGAAACATATCCATCCGGTGCAGGATCGCGCGGCGGATCTGGTGCAGAGCTCGCCGTTCGTGATCAGCGGCGTGCCGATCCACCGGCCGTTGAGGGGCGGCTTGAACACACTCAGCATGCTCAGCAATTTTCTTTGACGGAATGCGCAGGACAAGGGCACCAGGGGAGAGCAAGGCGATGAAGCAGATCGGGTTGAGCTGATATCGGCCAGGTTCCCCGCGGGCAGGACGGCCGGCATGGGTGGTGGGATGGCCGTATCGACTGCGACTTGGCGGCTGACCCATGTCGTTGACGAGTCCTCCCCGGTTCGAACTGCGCGAGCCGACGCAAGCGGGTGAGTACAGCCGGGCATCGCCCGTGAACGCAATCCATAGTTGCGATTGATTCTTGTTTACGGTCTAATACCGGTCAGTCGAGGCGGTCGAATCGTCTCGACGCTGCGTTCGTTTTGATCCTTCATGCCCGCGACCGTTCCCGGGCAGGGAAGGTCGCGCCCAAAGCACGGATAACCATGGGTCAGCTTGCATCAACTGCCGAATCGGCGCGCCTGCAGCGTCGCGTGTTCTGGATGCGCCAGTTGCACCAGTGGCACTGGATCAGCTCGGCGCTGTGCCTGGTCGGGCTGCTGCTGTTCGCGCTGACCGGCATCACGCTGAACCACGCGCGCCAGATCGAGGCGATGCCGCAAATAATTCAGCGCAAGGTGGTCTTGCCGCTGCCCCTGCGTGCGGCGATCGCGGGCAACGGTGAGCGCAAGGCGGCGCTGCCGGTCGATGTTGGCGCCTGGCTGGATAAGGAGCTGCATGCCCATGTCATCGGCCGCACGGCGGAGTGGTCGGCCGACGAGATCTACCTGTCGCTGCCGCGGCCTGGTGGCGACGCATGGCTCAGCATCGATCGCACCAGCGGTGCGGTGGAGTACGAGCTGACCCGGCGCGGCGCGATCGCCTACCTCAACGACCTGCACAAGGGCCGCCATGCCGGCGCGGCGTGGAGCTGGTTCCTGGACGTGTTTGCGCTGGCCTGCCTGGTGTTCGCGGTCACCGGTTTGTTCCTGCTGAAATTCCACGCGGCAAGGCGCGCTTCGACGTGGCCGCTGGTGACGCTTGGCCTGCTGCTGCCGCTGCTGCTCGCGCTGATCTTCATTCACTGACCGGAACCCTCACGATGCGTCGTCTGCCGTTTTTCTGTTGCGCCCTGCTGCTGGCTGCTCCGCTGGCCGCGGCCGAGCTGAATCTCGCCGTGCAGATTCCCGAGCAGAACGTGGCCGAATATCACCGGCCGTACACGGCGATCTGGATCGAGCGCGCCGACCACAGCGTTGCCGCCCAATTGGCCGCGTGGTACGCGCAGAAGGACAGCAAGGAGGGCGCCGGCAGCAAGTGGTTGCCCGACTTGCGCCAGTGGTGGCGTCGTGGCGGCCGCGCGCTGAGCTTGCCGGTGGATGGCGTTTCCGGTGCGACGCGCCCCGCCGGGCAATACCAATTGAAGTTCGTCGAGGGCCAGGCACCACTGGGCACGCTGGCAGCGGGTGACTACGTGCTGGTGGTCGAGGCAGCCCGCGAAGTCGGCGGGCGCGAGGCGGTGCGCGTGCCGTTCAGTTGGCCGGGCACCGCCACGCAGCACCTGACCGCGCAGGGCAGCCGCGAACTCGGCGCGATCAGTCTCGACATCAGTCCCTGATTTCCCTTCATCGACTTGCCTGGAGCGAACATGCACAAGCGCACCCTGAAATGGATCGTCCTCGCCGCGGCGATCGCCGCCCCGCTGGCCGCGCAGGCGCACAAGATGTGGCTGCTGCCGTCGGCGACCAATGTCGCCGGTGCCGACCCGTGGGTCACGGTGGATGCGGCGATTTCCAATGATTTATTCCATCCCGACCATCACCCGGCCTCGCTCGATCGGCTGGTGATCATCGCACCGGACGGCCAGACGGCCAAACCGGCGAACGGGATCACCGGCAAATATCGCAGCGTGTTCGACCTGCAACTCGATCAGCAGGGCACCTACAAGCTGGCGCTGGTCAGCCAGGGCCTGTTCGCCAGCTACGAGTTGGACGGCCAGAAGAAGCGCTGGCGCGGCAGTGCCGACGAACTGGCCACGGCGATCCCGAAGGCGGCCAAGCGCCTGCAGGTGACCGCCTCCAGCAACCGCGTGGAGACCTTCGTCACCAACGGCAAGCCGAGCGACGCCGCGCTCAAGCCCGGCGGGCAGGGGCTTGAACTGGTGCCGGTCACCCACGTCACCGACTTGGTCGCCGGTGAGCCTGCCACGTTCCAACTGCTGCTGGACGGCGAGCCGGCGAGCGGCCTCAAGGTCACCGCGATCGCCGGCGCCATTCGCTATCGCAATGCGCAGGACGAACTGACCGCGCAGACCGGCAAGGACGGCAAGTTCCGGCTGACCTGGCCGCACGCGGGGATGTACTGGGTCAACGCGGCCGCCGAGGACAACCACAGCGGCAGCAAGCTGGCCGACAAGCGACGCCTGTCGTACACGGCGACGCTTGAGGTACTGCCCGAGTAAGCGCGATGCGGTCGTTACGTCTGGCTATTTCCCTGCTGACTCTGTCGCTGCTTGCCGCACCCGCCGCGGCGGGCGTATTGCAGCGGCTGGATGGTCGCACCATGGGCACCACCTGGTCGGTGCGATTGGCGTTGCCGTCGGCAATGTCGGCGGCGCAGCTGCAGCACGGTATCCAGGCCGAGCTGGATCGTGTCGACGGGCAGATGAGCACGTACAAGCCGCGGTCGGATCTCTCGCGTTTCAATCGCGCGCCAGCAGGCAGCTGGCAGACGCTGCCGCCGGAGTTCTTCGCAGTGTTGCAGCATGCCTTGCAGCTGGCGAAAGACAGTGGCGGCGCGTATGACCCGACCGTGGGGCCGCTGGTGAACCTGTGGGGCTTCGGCCCCGATCGGCGTGCGCATCGGCCGCCGGGTGCTGACGCGATCGCGCAGGCGCGGGCCCGGGTGGGCTGGTGGAAGCTGAAGCTGGATCCGGTCGGTCGACGGGCCCGGCAGCCGGGTGGCGTCTACGTCGATCTTTCCGCGGTGGCGAAGGGCTATGGCGTCGATCAGGTGGGGCGCTACCTGCAGCGCATGGGCGTAGACACCTGGCTGGTCGAGGTCGGTGGCGAGTTGAAGGCGCACGGGCACAAACCGGATGGCACGCCGTGGCGGGTGGGTATCGAGCGACCGGACGCGGCGGTCGGCGCCGTGGCCGATGCCGACGAACTGGTGCGCGCGATCCGGCTCGACGACCGCGCCATCGCCACCTCGGGCGACTATCGTCACGTGTTCGAGGATGACGGGCGCTACTACTCCCATCACATCGATCCGCGCACGGGCCATCCGGTGCCGCACGAGGTGGCCTCGGTCAGCGTGCTGGCGGCGGATTGCATGCAGGCCGATCCCCTCGGCACCACGCTCAGCGTGCTCGGCGCCGAACGCGGCATGGCGTATGCGCGAGAGCATGATCTGGCGGTGCTGATGATCGTGCGTGGCAAGCACGGCTTCGAGCAGCGCATGTCGCCCGCCTTCGCCGCCGCGGTGCAGCCATGAGACCGGCCGATGCGACCACCGCACGACGCGCGGCACTCGGCAGCATGCTGTTGCTGGGCGGGTTCGCGCTGTTGTCGGCCTTGCTGTTGCTGTGGCAGGCGAGCGAACTGCAATGGCGCGATCCGGGCAGCGAACGCTGGCTGACGGCGGCGCTGGCGACCGCCGCGTGGCTGGGCCTGTCTGGCCTGTTGCGTTTTCGGCGCCGCGCGGGGCCACGCAAGCCGATCGCCGTGATGGACGTGGCGGCTGGGCAGCCGGCGGCATTCGACGATGGCGAGATCCACGCCCCCCAGGCACGGCCGGCGGATGCGGCGCTGCGCGTGGTCTACGCCAGCCAGACCGGCTTCGCCGAGCAGTTGGCCCGGCAGACGCTGCAGAGCCTGCGACTGGCCGGCCTGCCGGCCCGCGTGGATGGCATCGACCGTTTGACGCTCGATGAGTTGCGCCAGGCCGGGCGCGTGTTGTTCGTGGTCAGCACCACCGGCGACGGCGAGCCGCCGGACATGGCGCTGGCGTTCAGCCGCCTCGTCATGCAGCGGCCGGCAGCGTTGGCGAATCTGCGCTACGGGCTGCTGGCGCTGGGCGACAGCGATTACGAGGACTTCTGCGGCTTCGGGCGCCAGTTGCAGTGCTGGCTGCAGGCCAGCGGCGCGCAGGCGCTGTTCGACCCGGTGGAAGTGGACAGCGAGGACGAAGCCAGCCTGCGCCACTGGCAAAACCACCTGGCGATGCTCAGCGGCGCCCGCGACCTGCCGGACTGGCAAACGCCGAAGTACCAGCGTTGGCAACTGGTCGAGCGGCGCCTGCTCAATCCGGGCAGCGTGGGCGAGCCCTGTTTCCACCTCGCGCTGAAACCGCTGGCCGGCCACGCTGATTGGCGGGCTGGCGATCTGGTCGAAGTCGGCCCCTGCCATGCCCCGGAAAGGGTAGCGGCCTGGCTGGCGGCGCATGGGCTGGACGGTCGCGTCCCGGTGTCGTTCGAACACAAGAAAAAGCAGCCGCTGGCCGACCTGCTCGCCTGTTGCCGGCTGCCCGAAGCGGACGAGGTCGACGGACTGGACGAGGATGCCGTGGCCGCGATGCTGCAACGACTGCCGCACCGCGAGTACTCCATCGCCTCGCTGCCCGACGACGGCACGCTCCAACTGCTGGTGCGCCGGATGCGTGCGCGCGGCGGTTATCCGGGCCTGGGGTCGGGTTGGCTTACCGAGCACGCGGCCGTCGGTACCGAGATCGCGCTGCGCGTGCGCAGCAACGTCAACTTCCATGCGCCACGCGATGCACGACCGCTGATCCTGATCGGCAACGGCACCGGCCTGGCCGCCCTGCGCGCCTTGCTGAAACAGCGCATCGCCGCCGGGCATCGGCGCAACTGGCTGCTGTTCGGCGAGCGCCACAAGGCACATGACTTCCTCCATCGCGAGGAGATCGAGCGCTGGGTGGCGGAGGGCGGGATCGAGCGCGTCGATTTTGCCTGGTCGCGCGACCAGGCGGAGCGTATCCATGTGCAGCAGCGCCTGCGCGAGGCGGCCGATGTATTGCGGGATTGGGTCGACGCCGGTGCGGCGATCTACGTCTGCGGCAGCCTCGACGGCCTTGCGCCGGGTGTCGACGCGGTTCTGCACGATGTACTGGGCGTCGAGCGCGTCGCCCGGTTGCGCGAACACGGATGCTACCGGCGCGACGTCTACTGATACCAATCTGCGTTCAATGTTCTGAATCATTGAACGCAGTTTCGTGTGAGTACGTTCGCTGCCGGAGTTTCGACGGCTCAGCCGTAGGCGCGGCGATGCTCGCGATGCGGCGGGTAGTAGGCGAACACGTGGCTGTTGCTGCCGTAGAAATCCATGTTCTCGATGTGCTCGCCACCGAGCCGCTCGGCCAGCCGGTCGGAAGCTTCGTTGCCGATGCGCACCAGGCTGATCACCCGCGGCGCATGCAACTGGCTCCAGGCAAACTCGAGTACGGCATTGCCAGCTTCGGTGGCGTAGCCCTGGTGCCGATAATCGGGCTTGAGCATCCAGCCCAGCTCGAGATCCGGCCAGCCGTCCGGGTACATCAGGCCGGCGCGGCCGATGAACTCGCCGCTTTCCTTCAGCTCCAGCGCCCACATGCCGAAGCCGCGCAGTTGCCAGTGACCCAGCAGCATCGCCAGCGAACGCCACGCATTGGTGCGATCCAGCGGCTGGCCGTCGCCCACCCAGCGCGTGCTGTCGGGATCGGCCAGCATGGCGGCGTAGTCGTCGAAATGTCGTTCGTTCAACGCGGTCAGGCGCAACCGCGGCGTTTCAAGGGCAGGAATCTCAAACATCACCATCAACCATCACGACCCGGTTCGAGTGGTTGCCAGCAGTTCGGCCAGGGCGCGGGTACTGCTGGCGAGACTCTCTTGCCAGGACAACCCCGTGATTGTCTCACCTGTGGCCGAATCGACAAAGTCCTCGGCTTGGCCGGGGGGCAGCAGATGGCGGTAATCGACCGTGATCTCGCTGCCGACCGGCAGGTCGGCCAGGGCAAACACGAAACCGAGGTGCCACAGCCCGTTCGGCGTGAAGCTGTGGTTGATGTAGCACTCGTCGGGCCAGTCCGGCGACAGCGTGTAGCGATCCTCGAACCAGCGCGCGCTGGCGTGCCACTGGGCGCGCAACTCCGCGGAGGCCTCGATGTCGGCCTGGCGAAACGTCTGGTCGATGCCGTCGGGTGCGGTGATGATGCGGCCGGCGGCCACCGCCTCGTCGAGGAACAGGCCCTTGCCGGCACCGGCGATGGCAGAGGCGGCGATGTGGTAGCGCGGGAGGATCATGGCAACGCGGCGGCGGATGCGGCGCGCGAGTGTAGCGCAAGCGGCGCCAGGGCGCCGCTTGCGGTCGGTGGCTCGGGGCTATTCGGTGCCCGCCGGCTTGCCGCGCCGGGGTTTGGGTGCGGCGGCAGTTTCGGTGCCGGCGTCGGCGAACAGGATCGCGCTGCGGTTGCGTTCGACCGTGGCCTTGCCGATGCCCTTGACGTGTTTCAGGTCGTCGGCCTTCTTGAACGGGCCATGTGCGTCGCGCCAGGCGACGATGGCCTCGGCGCGGGTCTCGCCGATTCCGTCCAGCGACTTGGCGATGGTCTTGGCGTCGGCGGTGTTGATATTGACCGGCTTGGCGGCGAGCAGCAGCCCGGGGGCGGCAAGCCCCAGGGCGAGGGCGATGACGGCGAGTTTGTGCAACATGGCCTTCCTCCGTGAACAAATGGGTGAACTGAACGAGCATGTCCTGGCGGCCACCGTGGCCGCGAGATCACCATGCGCGACGGCGCGCACGAGTGCAGCCGGAGGTTCCGCTGGGTGATCGTGCGGATTGTCCGCGCGTCGCTGTGGGTATTGCCCGCCGGCGTTGTCGGTGCTGCTGAGGGGCGCTGTTACAATGCTCCATTGTTCACCACGTTGGAGCCGCCCGATGGATACCCGCCGCCTGTCCCGTTTCGTCAGCGATTTGTGGGATGCCGAAATCGTCCCGCAACTGGTGGAATACATCCGTATTCCCAACAAGTCGCCGATGTTCGACAAGGACTGGGCGGCGCACGGCTACATGGATGCCGCGGTCAAGCTGATGGAAACCTGGGCGCGCTCCAAGCTGAGCCAACTTCCCGGTGCCACGCTGGAAGTGGTGCGGCTGGAAGGGCGCACGCCGCTCATTTATATCGAGGTGCCGGGGCAGGGCGACGACACCGTGATGCTGTACGGCCACCTGGACAAGCAGCCGGAGATGACCGGCTGGAACGAAGGCCTCGGCCCGTGGACGCCGGTGATCAAGGGCGACAAGTTGTACGGTCGCGGCGGCGCCGACGACGGCTACGCGATCTTCGGCTCGCTGGCCGCCTTGCTGGCGCTGCACGAGCAGGGCATCCCGCACGCGCGCTGCGTGGTGATGATCGAGGCCTGCGAGGAATCGGGCAGCTACGATCTGCCGTTCTACGTCGATCATCTGGTCGACCGCATCGGCAGCCCCTCGCTGGTGGTGTGCCTGGATTCCGGCTGCGGCAACTACGACCAGTTGTGGCTGACCACGTCCTTGCGCGGCATGACCGGCGGCAACCTCACCGTGCAGGTACTGGAAGAGGGCGTGCATTCGGGCGACGCCTCCGGCGTGGTGCCGTCGAGTTTCCGCATCCTGCGCGAACTGCTGACGCGGCTGGAGGATCCGGCCACCGGCACGATCAAGCCGAAGGAACTCTACGTCGAGATTCCGGCGCAGCGGGTCGAGCAGGCCAAGCTGTCGGCCGAGGTGCTGGGAGACGACATCTACGACAAATTCCCGTGGGTCGATGGCATGCAGCCGGTCACCAAGGATCTGACCGAATTGGTGCTCAACCGCACCTGGCGCCCGCAGCTGGCGGTGACCGGCATCGGCGGCATTCCGCCGCTGGAAAGCGCGGGCAACGTGTTGCGCCCACACACCTCGGTGAAGCTGAGCCTGCGCGTGCCGCCCACGCTGAGCGGCGCCAAGGCCGGCGAGTTCGTCAAGCAGCTGTTGGAAAAGGATCCGCCGTACGGCGCCAAGGTCAGCTTCACCCTGGAGAAGGACGGCAGCGGCTGGAACGCACCCGCACTGTCGCCGTGGCTGGAGAGGGCGGTCGGCGAGGCTTCGCAGAATTATTTCGGCGCGCCGGCCACCTACATGGGCGAGGGCGGCAGCATCCCGTTCATGGGCATGCTGGGCGAGAAATTCCCCAAGGCGCAATTCCTGATCACCGGCGTGCTGGGCCCGCATTCCAATGCGCACGGCCCGAACGAGTTCCTGCACATTCCCACCGGCAAGAAGGTCAGCATGGTGGTGGCCGAAGTGGTGGCGCGCCATCACCAGAACGGCGGCAAGGCCTGACCGTACGGGCGCGGGCATGGACACGCAGACGCTTGCGGACAACTGGGTGCGCGTCCGCCAGCGGGTCGACGAGGCCTGCCGCGCGGCCGGCCGCGATCCGGCCGACGTCTCGATCCTGCCGGTCAGCAAGACCTTCGGCCCGGAGTTGATCCGGGCCGGCGTGGCGCTGGGCATGCGCCGGTTCGGCGAGAACAAGGTGCAGGAGATCCGCGACAAGTCCGCGCCGCTGGCCGACTGCGGCATCGACTGGGTGATGATCGGCCACCTGCAGACCAACAAGGCGAAAGACGTGGCCCGGCTGGCCAGCGAGGTGCAGTCGCTGGACAGGCCGGAACTGGCCCAAGCGCTGGATCGGCGGCTGCAGCACGAGGGCCGCGCGATCGACGTGCTGGTGCAGGTGAAGACTTCCGTCGAGCCCAGCAAATACGGACTGCCGCCTGAACAGCTGTCGGGTTTCCTGAACGTGTTGCGCCGCTACGACACCTTGCGCGTGCGCGGCCTGATGACCCTGGCCATCCTGTCCAGCGAACCGGCCGAGGTACGTGGCTGCTTCCGCCTGTTGCGCGAACTTCGCGACCGGGCGGTTGCGCAAGGGCATGATTTGCGGAAACTTTCGATGGGCATGAGCGGCGATTTCCCGCTCGCCATCGCCGAGGGCGCGACCGAGCTGCGGATCGGTACGGCGATCTTCGGTAGCCGGTCGTATCCGGATTCGTATTACTGGCCGGAATCGTCGGATAGCCGAAACATCAAATAATATCAACGAGTTGGATAAAGTGTGCGAGCCGTTCCGGATTCTCGAAACGGCGGGGTTCACTTAACCTCAAACCAACATATAAGTGGTTCCCGCTTGGTACTTTCACAGGCCTGTCACGCCGCCCGCGCTCGCGCAGACGGCCAACCCTGTGAATATCCGGGATTTTCCCTGCATGCCTCTCCAGCGATTGATCGTGCTTGCTGCGTTTGCCCCGGTGCTGCTGCTTTCCGGCGCACTCCACGCCACCGGCACCTCGAACGCCGCCGACCAGGTCATCAGCATGCAGGTAGCCGCCCGGGTGGCAGCGCCACTGCTGCAGCCGCTGCCCACATTCAGCCCGGCCGTCCGTCTGGGCCAGTCGGTGCTGCCGGACAGCGCCGATGCCTTGCTGGCGCAGGTGGCGCCCGCCGACGATGGCATGGTCGACCAGGCCGACAGCGAACCGTCTCCGGCGGCTCGCGTCGCCACCCGCAACATCACCGATTTGCGCAAGGCCCTGCTGGCGGCTGCGATGAGCCTGCGCGACATCCGTTATGTGCGTGGCGGCCACAACCCGTCGACCGGCTTCGATTGCAGCGGCTTCGTCCGTTATGTGTTCTCCCACGCGATTGGCCTGCAGTTGCCGAATACGTCGGCCAGCCAGTTCCTGGCCGGGGTCAAGGTCACGCGGGCGGACATCAGGCCCGGCGACCTGGTGTTCTTCCACACCCGCGGCCGGCATCACATCTCGCACGTAGGCATCTACATCTCGAACGGTCGATTCATCCATTCGCCGACCACCGGCAAGTCGGTGGAGATCTCCAGTCTGGACGACGGCTATTGGGCCAAGCGCTTTGCCGGGGCCAAGCGGCCGGCGGCGATGGCGTTGGCGGCCAACAGGGGTTGATGGGTTCGCCTCGCCCGCCGAGAGCCGCCGCGAGGCGGCTTTTTTGTTGGTGCGCGCGGGCGATGGCGTCGAACCCGGGGTGAACGAAGCCCCGCTGTGGCGGTCACATGGCCGCCTTGTGGCGATGCTTGCTATGCCGGTCGCGTGGCGACAAGCCGCCATGACAGCTACGCTTGTGCCTTGCCTATCTCCGGATCAGCCTGATGCCTTTTGATTTGCCGCCGGTCACCCGCAATCTGCTGATCGCCAACATCGTCGTCTTCGGGTTGCAGCAGCTCTTCGGCGAAGTCTTCCTGCAGTATTTCGCGCTGTGGCCGTGGGGGCCGGATCAGGTGTTCCAAACCGCGAACGGCCTGGCGTCGATCGGCTTTCGGCCGTGGCAGCTGGTCACCTATGCGTTCATGCACGGCGGGCTGACCCACATCCTGTTCAACATGTTCGCCCTGTTCATGTTCGGCGGCGCGATCGAGCGCACCTTCGGTGCGCGCAACTTCATCGTCTACTACTTCGTCTGCGCGGTCGTGGCGGCGCTGGCCCAGCTGTTCGTGGTGCACTGGTTCACCCACGGCTTCTACCCGACGCTGGGCGCCTCGGGGGCGATCTTCGGCCTGCTGCTGGCGTTCGGCATGTTGTACCCGCACGAGAAGATGATGCTGATCTTCCTGCCGATCCCGATCCCGGCGTGGCTGTTCGTGATCGGCTATGCGGCGGTGGAACTGGTGCTGGGCGTGACCGGCACCCAGGCCGGCGTAGCCCATTTCGCCCATCTGGGCGGCATGGTCGGTGGCATCGTGCTGATCCAGTACTGGCGCGGCAGGCTGCCGATCAAGCCGAAGCGGCGCCTGATGCTCTGAAGCTTGGAGCCTGTGCACCGATCAACATCCGGATTCAGGAGACATCGGGATGGGGGCTCTTGATCCTGCTTTTGCGCGATACGGGCAACTGCACGAGGAAGCAAGCGCACTATGGGCAAGCCTTTACCGCAGCGCGAGAAAATCCGCGCTGACCACGAAGCGCACCGCATCCAGTCGCAGCCGCGATGATGGCAATGCGGCCAGCAGCGCGGTGCGTTCCCCGGTGACGGTGGCGATTTCGGCGTCGCTGATCGACGGATTCACCGCGCGCAGCGCCAGCAGGCGCGAGAGTTCGTCGTCCAGCGTTTCGGTAGCCGCAGCCAGGGCCGTGTCGATGCTTGCCTGCGCGCGCGTGCCGGCCAGCGCCTCGGCGTGCTCGAGCATCGGCGGTACCAGCTTGCCGAGGAACTTGCGGTAGCGCGCCACCTCGATCTGGCGGTCGCCAGCCTTGCGCAGGGCGCCCTCGCTGGGCACGAAGTCCTCACGCTCGACCAGGCGCGTGTCGACGGTGACCACGATCGGCAGCGGCGGCAGGAAGCGTTCGGCGTCGAGCCGGCGGTCGGCCACGCATTCCAGCACGTATACCGCCTGCAGCAGGGCGGTGCGCGGCGGCAGCGCGTCGTCGACCATGAAGGCGGCGTTGCCCTGTTCGCCGGACAAGGCCAGATCCAGCGCGCCGGCGATCAGCGGGTGATCGAGCCGCAGCAGCGGCAGATCTTCGCGCGCCAGCGCCACCTCGCGCGAGAACGTGACCGATTGCGGGCCCTCGGCGAAGCCGGGTAGGGCGTCGGTGGACAGGTATTGCGGATCGAGCAGCAGCACCTCGCCGCCGAGTTCCTCGACATGGATGCCGAAGGCCTCGAGCAGGCGTTGCATGAAGGCATCGCGGTCCGGGTCGCGGTCGTCGCGGCGGAACGCCTGCTGCAGTTCGTCGGCATGCGGGTCGCGGCTGGCCGCCAGTTCCAGCAGATAGTCGCGGCCGCCACGGATCAGCGCGGCCATCTCTTCGTGGCTGGAGCGCGTTTCGGCCAGCAGCGCGTCGAGTTCCTGGTCGCGATGGTCGGCGCCGCGGGCGTGTTCGTCGGCCAGCCGCGCCAGCGACTCGCCGAAGCGGCGCAGCAGTTCACGGCCGTCGGCGGGGCTGGAGCGGAACGCATCGACGCCTTCGTCGTACCAGCGCGCCAGCACGTGCTGGGCGCTGTCGGCGACGACAAGGATGTGGATGTCGATGTCGTGCTTCTGGCCGATCCGGTCGAGCCGACCGATGCGTTGTTCGAGCAGATCCGGATCCAGCGGCAGATCCCACAGGATCAGGCGGTGGGCGAACTGGAAGTTGCGCCCCTCCGAGCCGATCTCCGAACACAGCAGCAGGCGCGCACCATCGGGCTGGGCAAAGTACGCCGCATTGCGGTCGCGCTGCACGATGCCCAGGCCCTCGTGGAAGCGCGCCACGCCGACGCCGCTTTTCGTGCGCAGTGCTTCTTCCAGCGCCAGCACCTTGGCCTGGCTGCGGCAGATCAGCAGGAACTTGTCCTGCGGATGCGCGTCGAGCAGGTCGACCAGGGTGTCCACGCGCGGGTCGTTGCTGTAGTCCACCTCGATCAGCGCCGGTGGCTGCTGGATGTCGGCGTGGAATTCGGCCAGCAGCGCTTGGCGGGTGTTTTCCTCCAGCACGTCGGCATCGAGCAGGTGCCATGCCGGCCGGCGCTGCGGGAAACCGCCCACGCCGGCGCGGTTGTTGCGGAACATCGCGCGGCCGGTGCCGTGCCGATCGATCAGCGCCGCCAACAGTTCGCGGGCGTTGGCGGGCCGGGTCGAATCTTCCAGCCGGGCGGTGAGCGCCTCGTCGCCGTGGAAGGCGTCGGCCAGTGTGGCGCGCTGCAGGTCGTCCAGCGGCAGGCCGTCGAGCAGCCGGTCGCCGATTTTCGACAGCGCCTGGTAGGTCTCGGCCTCGGCCAGATAGCCGTCCAGATCGTGGTAGCGCTGGGGGTCGAGCAGGCGCAGGCGGGCAAAGTGTCCGCTGCGACCGAGTTGCTCCGGCGTGGCGGTGAGCAGGATCACGCCGGGGATCGCCAGCGCCAGCTTCTCCACCATCGTGTAGCGCGGGCTGGCGGCTTCCGGTGTCCATGCCAGGTGGTGCGCCTCGTCCACCACCAGCAGATCCCACGGCGCATCCAGCAACTGCTGTGCGTGCCTGGGCGAGCTTTCCAGAAAGCCGAAGTCGGCGATCACCAGTTGCTCGTCCTCGAACGGATTGCCGGCATTCGCGGCCAGGCCATCGAGGGGTTGCTCCAGTGCCTCGCAGCGCTCCGCGTCGTAGATCGCGAAGCTGAGGTTGAAGCGGCGCAGCAGCTCCACGAACCACTGGTAGACCAGGGAATCCGGCAACAGCAGCAGCACGCGCGAGGCGCGGCCGGTGGCGAGCTGGCGCGCGACGATCATGCCCGCTTCGATGGTCTTGCCGAGGCCCACTTCGTCGGCCAGCAGCACGCGCGGCGGGCGGCGGGCGGAGGCGATGCCGGCCGCGCGCAGCTGGTGCGGCACCAGCCCGATGCGTGCGGCGCCCAGGCCCCACATCGGCGAACGACGCGCCTGGGCGCGTCGCTTGAGGCCTTCCAGGCGCAGCTCGAACTGCGCCACGGCGTCGGTGCGTCCGCCGATCAGGCGATCATCGGCCTGGCTCACGCTCTGCTCGTCGTCGAGCTGGCCTTCTTCCAGTTCGCGGCCTTCGCCGCGGTACACCAGCAAGTCGTTGCGGGCCTCCACGCGCTCGACCAGAAACGCGATGCCCTTGCCGGCCACGCGTTGGCCGGCGCGGAATTCGGCGCGGATCAGCGGCGCCGAGTCGATCGCGTAAGGCCGCAGCACGCCGGCCTTGGCGAACAACACCTGCACCCCGCGCCCTTCCACGCGCAACACGGTGCCGAGGCCGAGTTCGGGTTCGGCAGAGGAGATCCAGCGTTGACCAGGTACGAACATTGCACAGCCGTCGACGTTGCGGATCGACGATTATCCGCCGTGCGCCGCGTCGTGGGAACCGCCGTGTGGCGTCAGGTCTCGGCCCACTGCCGCAACAGGTTGTGATAGACACCGGTCAATTGCAGCAGCGCCGCGGCATCGGCGTTGCCGCGGGTCAGCGCCTGGATCGAGGCGTCCAGCTCGAACAGCAGGCGGCGGCGGCCGTCGTCGCGGATCAGGCTTTGCACCCAGAAGAACGAGGCCAGCCGTACGCCGCGGGTCACCGGGGCGACGCGATGCAGGCTGCTGGACGGGTACACGATGAGGTCGCCGGCCGGCAGCTTCACCTCGTGCTCGCCGTAGGTGTCGCTGACGATCAGCTCGCCGCCGTCGTAATCCTCCGGCGCGTTGAGAAACAGCGTGCAGGAGATGTCGCTGCGCAGTTGTGCTTCGCCCGCCGGCAACGCCATCACGGCGCCGTCGACGTGGAAGCCGTACTGGCCACCGCCTGCGTACCGGTTGAAGCGCGGCGGCAGGATGCGCAGCGGCAAGGTGGCGGCATGGTAGAGCGGGTGCCGGGCCAGCGCCGCCTGCACCAGTTGGCCCAGTTGTCGCCGCAGCGGTGAGGCATCTGCCAACTGCTGGTTGCGCTTTACCCTGGCGCCCTGCGCGCCCACCGTCTCGCGGCCGTCGGCCCAGTCCGCCGCGGCGAGCGCGGCGCTCATCTGGGCGGCTTGCTCGGCACTGAGAACCCCGGGGATGTGCAGCAGCATGGGTCACCTGTGTTGAGGGGACGTCGAAACCGGCAGGGCCGCCGTGGATGGCCGGCCCGGTTGCGCTCAAAAGTGCATATTGACGGTCAGCATCGCCGATCGCGGTGCACCGGGGATGTAACGATAGCCGCTTTTGTTGATCGAGGCGACGTAGTCCTTGTCGAACAGGTTGTAGACGTTCAACTGCAGGTCGACACGCTGGCTGACCGGGTAGCTGGCCATCGCGTCGAACACCCAGTAGGAGCGGGTGAACTCCGGCGTGCCGATCGCGCCGTCGGTGCCGCGCTTGAGTTCGCCTGCGTAGCGTGCGCCGCCGCCGAGGGTGAGATTGAAAGGCAGATGCCAGGTGGCCCACGCGGTGAAGGCGCTCTTCGGCGTATAGGCCAGCGCGCTGGAACCGTCGGCGGTCACCGCGCTGCCGTCGACCACCTTGCTGTCCATGATGGTGTAGCCGGCGCTGATCGCCCAGTTTTCGCCGAGCTTGCCGACCGCGCTGATCTCGACGCCCTGCACGCGCTTGCTGCCGATCTGATCGTAGTGGGTGGCGTCGGTCGGATCCTGCACCAGCTGGTTGTCGACCGTGGTGCGGTACAGCGCACCGCTCAGCAGCAGCCGGTCATCCAGCACGCTCCACTTGGTGCCGAATTCGATCGTGCGTGCCTTCTCCGGGTCGAGCGCCGGGTTGTCCAGGCTGTTGGCGGAGCTGCTGAAGGTCAGCGTGTTGCCGCCTGGCGGCTGTTGCGACATCGCGAAGTTGGCGTAGATGCTGCCGCTGGCGACCGGCTTGTACAGCACGCCCAGTTTGTAGTTGGGCAGGTTGTCCGAGACCCGCGTGTCGATACCCGGCACGGTGCTGCCTTCCGGCAATCCGCCGCAGTCCGGCCCGCGGCGGCCGCCACAGGCCACCGCACTGTCGAAGTCGGTACGGTAGTGATCGAGCCGTGCGCCGGCGTTGATCTGCCAGTGTTCGCCGAATTTCAGGGTATCAAACAGATAGGCCGCCACGGTGTCGGTTTTTCCGCGGTTGTAGGCGCCGGTCTGGCCATAGACCAGGCCGCCGACATCGGCGTCGGGGTGGTACAGGTTGGCGGGCGGCCACGTGCTGCCGTCGAGTGCAGCGAGCGTGAGTCCAGTGGCCTTCTCCTGGGTCAGCTCGATGCCGGCACTGAGGTTGTGGGTGGCGGCGCCGGTGACGAAACGGGCGGTGAGGTTGGTCTGGTTGGTGACGATCCGATTGGTCTGGTGCTTGAAGTTCGGGTTGCTGCGCGCCACGGTCCACGTCGACGGATCGGCCGGATCCGGCGTCAGCAGGTTGGCCGCCGTCGCCATGAACGAGGTGAGCAGGTAATCCTGCTGCGTGCGGCCCCAGCGCAGCGTGTCGTGCAGCGCCAGGTCGTCGGAGAAATCGTGCTGGACGATCGCGGTGAACATGTCCGCCTGCACGTCGTCGTGATCCTGGCGAGTGCCGTAGAAGTTGTGCGGGTCGACCTTGGACGCGTCGGAAAGGAACGGTCGGGTGGGATCCGGGCTGCTGTAGCCGGGCAGGCCGATCGTGGAGACGCCGCCGTCGGGTATGTTGTCCTGCTTGACGTGCAGGTAGTCGAGGTAGACCCGGGTGGCCGTACCCAGGCCGAAGGCCAGCGACGGCGCCACGCCCCAGCGGTCGTTCTTCACCCGGTCGCGGCCGGGCACGTCGCTGTCCTGGCCCATCACGTTGAGGCGGAACGCGGCACTGTCGCCGATCGCCTGGTTCCAGTCGGCCGTGGCGCGCCGTTGCTGATCCGTGCCGTAGCCGATCGAGCCGGAAAGGCTGTCGCCCGACAGCGCCTGCTTGCTGACCATGTTGATGGCGCCGGTGGGTGCGGTGCGGCCGTACTCGGTGCCGTCGGGGCCCTTGGTGATCTCGATCTGCTCGATGTTGAACACGTCGCGCGAGATCGTGCCGAGGTCGCGTACGCCGTCGACGAAGATGCTGCCTGAGCTGTCGAAGCCGCGCATGTACATCGCGTCGCCGGTGCTGGTCGTGCCATTTTCACCCGCGTAGAAAGTACCCACGCCAGCGCTGTTGCGCAGTGCTTCGGTGAGCGTGGTGGCAGCTTGTTGCTGGATCAGGTCGCGACCGATGATGCTGATGGTCTGGGTCGTGTCCAGCAGCGGCTGGGTGAATTTCGGTGACGAGAGTTCATCGATGCGGTAGTCGGGGCCGGCGCTGCCATCCACTTGAACGCGGGGCAGGTTCTTCGCCTGGGCGATCAGCATGTCGGCGCTGACGGGGGCGTCCGCCGGTGTGGCCGCGCGAGTCGATGGTGCCAGCGCCAAGCTGCCGAGCAGGGCCGTCGTCAGCAGGCCGGGGGCGAGCGACGGCATGGAACGGCGGACGGGGTGCTTCCTGCTCTTGATGGGACTCATGCGGGTTCCTGGCGTGCGAAGAAAGAGGTCGGCGCGGACTCGCCCGATCGACGTGGTGCGGATGCAAGAACCCGCAGCAGATCGCGTGAAGCGCTGGCGCAGCCGTGAAGGCGCACACGATATTGCCAATGAGAATGATTTGCAATAATAAATCGATCGAAAGCGGGAGATCGGGATCAGAGCGCAAGCAGGAGCGCTGTGCGATCCAAAGCAAGAGGCCCCGCACTTGCGTGCGGAGCCTCTTGTGAACCGGTCGAACGATTCAGCCTTGCATGACGGATACCGAAACGTGGAACCCGTCGGCTGACGACAGCGCCGGGCCTACCAGATCTTCACCTGCTTGTCGGCCGGGCGAATCATGGCGTCGCCGGGCTTGCACTGGAATGCCTGGGCGAACGCGGGCATGTTCGACGGCGCGCCGATCGCGCGGAACTTCATCGGCGAGTGCGGATCGGCGTTGAGGTACACCATCTGCGCCTTGTCGCGGATGCTGCCGCGCCAGACCCGGGCCCAGTTGAGGAAGAAGCGCTGATCCTCGGTGTAGCCGTCGATCTTCTCCTTCGCCTCGGCCGGGTGATCCTTCAGCGCGGTCTGCAGTGCGTCGTAGGCGATGTTGAGGCCGCCCAGGTCGGCGATGTTCTCGCCCAGGGTCAGCTTGCCGTTGACGTGCAGGTCGGGGTGATCCGGCAGCGGCGCGTAGTTGTCGAACTGATCGACCAGCTTTTGCGCGCGCTCGTCGAACTGCTTCTTGTCGGCGTCCGTCCACCAGTTGTCCAGGTTGCCGCTGCCGTCGAACTGGCTGCCCTGGTCGTCGAAGCCGTGGCTGGCCTCGTGGCCGATCACC
>Ga0070659_100000819_pt1 | contig 22731 bp, 18 predicted proteins | sample KBSC23metaG_FD_64666 | JGI IMG/M metagenome (GOLD analysis project Ga0070659, IMG submission 64666) | Corn rhizosphere microbial communities from Kellogg Biological Station, Michigan, USA - KBS C2-3 metaG | ecosystem: Host-associated > Plants > Roots > Rhizosphere > Soil ... | reverse complement strand
TCCGGTACGCGAAGCAGCGCGAGCAGTTCGGCCGGCCGATCGCGCACTTTCAGGCGATCGCGCACAAGCTCGCCGAGATGAAGGTGAAGCTCGAGGCGTGCCGGACCGCGGTCTATCGCGCCGCCTGGTTGAAGCAGAACGGCCAGCCGCACCAGATGGAGGCATCGATCGCGAAGTTCATGTGCGGCGAGATGTCGGTGCAGAACGCGTTGGACGCGATCCAGATTCACGGCGGCTATGGCTACCTGCGGGACTTCCCGGTCGAACGCGCGTTGCGGGACGCGAAGCTCGGCTCCATCGGCGGCGGCACGTCGGAGATCCAGAAGCTCATCATCAGCCGCCTCCTGTTGGAATAGCTAACCTCGCTGGCATGCATGAGCTCCTCGAACCGTTCGCGGCGTTCGTTGGGACGTGGCGGGGTGAGGGGGTCGGCGGCTATCCCAGCCTCGACGCCGACTTCCGCTTCGGCGAGGAGATCGTCATCGCCGACTACGGCAAGCCGGTGCTCGCGTTCAGCAGCAGGTCGTGGTCGCTCGACGACGAGCGGCCGCTGTCGCGCCAGGAAGGGTTCTGGCGGCCCACGTCCGCAACCGACCTCGAAGCCGTCCTCGTCATCGCCTCCGGCTTCGCCGAAGTCCTCTATGGCAAGCTCGTCACCGGTCCGGCCGGCGAACACGTCGAGATGGCGACCGACCTCGTCGCCCGCACCGCGACCGCCAAGGACGTGACCGCGGAGAAGCGGATGTACGCCGTCCGCGGCGGCAAGCTGATGTATGCGATCGACATGGCCGCGGTCGGCTATGAGATGACGCCGCACCTGTCCGCCGCGCTCGACCGAGTCAGCGACTGACCACCGGCAATTGGGTCGCCGGCAATTGGGTCGCGAGGTGCCACGACCGCGGACCGTGCGCGGCATCGAGTGCGTCGGCCCACAGCGCTGGCCGAGCCATGTAGAAGCCCTGCACCAAGTCCGCGCCGAGCGCGCGCAGCGCGAGGTACTGCGCCGACGTCTCGACCCCTTCGGCAACCACCCGCAGGCCCAGGCTGCGCGCAAGTTGCAGGATCGTCTGTACGACGGCGAGCGCGTCGTCGTCTTGCGGGACGCCCGCGATGAAGCTCTTGTCGATCTTCAAGTCGTCGACCGGGAACGCGCGCAGGTAGGCGAGCGACGAGTATCCGATACCGAAGTCGTCGATCGCCAGTCGCACGCCGAGCTCGCGCAGCCGGCTCAGCCTCCGCATGTTCGCCTCGGAGTCGTGCATCAGGACGCTTTCGGTGATCTCCAGTGTGAGCCGTTGCGGTGCCAGCCCGGACGACGCCAACGCATCGCGGACATGCTCGACGACGTGCGGATCCGCGAGTTGCCGGCCGGAAAGGTTGACGTTGACCCATCCGTCGCTCGGCTCGCCGCCGCTGCCGGTCCACCTCGTCATCGCCGCGCATGCCTCGCGCAGCACCCACGCACCGATCGGCACGATCAGCCCCGACTCTTCCGCCACCGGGATGAACTCGGCCGGGTCGAGTAGCCCGAACTCCGGGTGCGACCACCGGAGCAATGACTCCATCCCGACGACGTCGCCGTCGGTGAGGCCGATGATCGGTTGGTAGTGCAGCACGAACTGCCCGTCGTCGATGGCTTGCCGCAGCGCGGCCTGCAACTCCATCTGCCGCAACGCCGCGGCGTACATCGCCGGTTGGAAGACCTGATAGCGCCCGCCGCCGGCGGCCTTGGCGCGGTACATCGCGACGTCCGCGTTGCGCAACACGTCACCTGCGCTGATGCCCGGCGTGGCGGCCGCGATGCCGATGCTTGCCATTCCGGACACGTGTTGGCCGCCGATCACCATTGGCGCGCCGAGTGCGTCGAGCAACCGGGCGGCGTGATGCTCGGCCCGACCCTCCGCGCAGTCCTCGAGCAGGACGGCGAACTCGTCGCCGCCGAGTCGCGCCACGGTGTCGCCGAGACGCACCGCCCCTTCGAGCCGCCGGGCTACCTCGACGAGCATCTCGTCGCCCACGGCATGTCCGAGCGAGTCGTTGACCAGCTTGAACCGGTCGAGGTCGAGCAGCAGTACGACTGGCGTGCCGGCACCGATTCGCCGTCCGAGTGCGTGTTCCACCCGGTCGTTGAACAACGCGCGATTGGACAAGCCGGTGAGGCTGTCGTGGAACGCCTGATGCCGCAGCTGCGCGTCCAAGGCGTTGCGGTCCGTCACGTCGACGACCGCGACGAGAACGGCGTCGCGAGCGGCGAACTCCAGCCGGTGCGAGGTGATCTCTACGTCGATGATCCGACCGTCGGCGAGCAGATGACGCCAAGAGTCGCCGTCGGATCGAGCGACCTTGCCGGCGGCGACGTCGCCGAGCAGCGGTGCGACGTCCTCCATCGGACGGATGTCGGCGATCGACATTGTGAGGAATTGCTCGCGGCTGAAGCCGTAATGTCGCACCGCGGCTTCGTTGACCTCGAGGAACATCAGCGTCGACGAGTCGTACACCCACATCGGTTGCGGGTTCGCCGCGAACAGCAACCGGAAGCTCGTCGCACTGTCGGCCAGCGCCTGCCGGGCGCGGGCCTGCTCGGTCACGTCACGAGCGACGGTCGCGAACGCGGTCACCTCGCCGTTGCGGTCACGAATCGGCGACAGCGACAGCGAGACGTCGATGAGCGTGCCGTCCTTGCGGTGGCGCTTCGTCTCGACCGGAGGGACTCGTTCCCCCGAGCGGGCCCGAAGCATGAGCTGGTCCAGCTCGTCGAGGCGATCCGGCGGTACGAGCGTGCGGATGTCGTTGCCGATCATCTCGGCGGCGGTGTAGCCGTACATCCGTTCGGCCGCACCGTTCCACGACAGCACGGTGCCGTCGAGATCCTCGCCGAGAATGGCGTCCGACGACGACTCGACGATGGTCGCGAGCTGCCGTCGTACTCCTTCGGCGCGATGGCGTTCGGTCACGTCGGCGTAGTTGACGACCAAGCCCCTGACCGCCGGCTCGTGCATCAGGTTGCGGACACGTGCCTCGCACCAGCGCCAAGTCCCGTCCGCATGCCGGATTCGCAACTCGACCGTCGCGGCCGCATCCGGACCGTCCAACGATCCGAGCGCGTGATGCGCCGTCGCCAGATCGTCGGGATGCACGTATCCGAGGCCGTCGGTGCCGAGCCGTTCGGTGACGTCGTAACCGAAGACGTCGCGCACCGACGGGCTGTCCCAACGGATGACTGCGTCTGCGTCGACGATCGAGATGACCTCGGCGGACTTCTCCACCAGCGCGCGCAACCGTCGCTCGCTGTCGCGCACCGCGGCCTCCGTCGCCAGCAGTCGCGAGGCGACCAGCGAGGCACACTCGCCGACGAGAAGGCAGACGGGAAGCGCGTACGACAGGCCGCCGGCGAGGGTCCCCAAGTCGTGTACGGCGAACCCCGGTGCGAGGTACGCGATCACCAGCAGCGGCGCCGATTTCACCGACGTGCCGCTCGGGTGCATCAGCCCGATCCACACGTAGACGACGAAGAAGAAGACGTCGTACCGAAGGCCGTTGTTGCCGGCGAACAGGTTGTGCAGGCTGATCAACGCGAACGCGAGCGGGATCAACCACAACGACGAGTTGCGTTCCCACCGCTCCCAGGGCAGTGCGCCGATGACGATGCCGGCCAGCGCGGCGACCAGGCCGACCGCGACGAGCCCGAGCGGGTGCACGTGTGGCCCGGCCGGGATGAACGGCGCGAGACCGGTAACCAGCAGGCCGCAGAGGCAGAACAGCACGCTCGAGAGCAGCCCCGCCATCTTCGCGGTGCCGAACTCTGCCAGTTGAAAGTGCGGCAGCCGAAAGCGCTGCGGTCGGAAGCGCGGCAGTCGGAAGCGGCCGGAGGCTCGCCGCCGCCGCATCCGCATCCCCACCGCCTCTGAGCCAATTCGGCACGCTCTTTATCGGCCATCGAAGAGCTTTGCGCCAGCGATCATGGAACTAACGGCCGCAACGGATGACGCTTCCTAGTCCGCACGGTGACCGCGGCACGCGATCGGGTTAGCCCGATGTCGTTATCTGGTCAGCTGACGCCCGAGTTTCAGCCGACCCGCTGCGGCGGGACGCCTTCGTCGCCGTAGCTGAACAGCGGCGCCGACCGGTCGCTCTCCAACAGGCGGGAAATGTGCGCCGGCGGCTGCGGGGTGGTGAAGAAGTAGCCCTGCGCGAGATCGCAACCGAGTCGCCGCAGCGCCCGCAGCTGGTCGAGGTTCTCGACACCTTCGGCGATCGTCGTGAGGCGCAGCGCGCGAGCCATGCCGGCGACGGCGGCGACGATGGCGGAGTCGTCGCCGTCGACCGCGAGGCCGTCGACGAACGACCGGTCGATCTTCACTGCGTCGACCGGCAACCGCTTGAGGTACGACAGCGACGAGTAGCCGGTGCCGAAGTCGTCGACCGCGAGCCGGACGCCGAGCTCGCGCAACGACGACAGCGCGGTGACCGCGCCCTCGGCGTCTTCGAGCAGCGCGCTTTCGGTGATCTCCAAGCCGAGTTGCGACGCCTCGACCTCGTGCCGTGCCAGCGACGACGCGACCAGGTCGACGAGACCGGGATCGCCGAGCTGCCGAGCCGAGAGGTTGACCCATACGGCGAGCGAGGCGCCGTCGTAGCGCGACGCCGACCACGCGGCCGCTTGGGCGAGCGCGGTGTCGAGCACCCACGCGCCGATGCCGGCGATGAGGCCGGTCTGTTCGGCGAGCGGGATGAACTCCGCCGGCGGCACCAGCCCGCGCTCCGGGTGATGCCACCGCACCAGCGCTTCGACGCCGGTCACGTGTCCGGTGCGCAGGTCGACCTCTGGTTGGTAGACGACCCGGAACTCTTGCTCGGTCAGTGCACGATGCAGGTCGTTCGCCGTACGCAACCGGTTCACCGCGGTCGCGCGGTAGTCCTCGACGAACAGCTCGCTGCGGGCGCGCCCCCGGTCCTTCGCCCGGTGCAACGCGGCGTCGGCGTCGCGCAGCAACGTGTCCGCGGTCACCAACGCACCCGACGTGCCGGAGAGCGCGATCCCGGCGGAAAGACTGACGAAAACCTCGTCGCCGTCGAGCTGGAAGGGCGTCGACATCGTCGAGTTGATGTGGTCGGCGATCGCCAGTGCGTCGGCCTCTCCGGTGACGCCGGGAACGAGCAGGCAGAACACGTCGCCGCCGAAGCGCGCGAGCAGGTCGGAAGCTCCGGCGATGCCCTTCAACCGTTCGGTCACGAGTCGGAGCATCATGTCGCCGAAGGCATGTCCGAACGAGTCGTTCACTAGCTTGAAGTGGTCGAGCCCGAGCAACAGCACGGCGACCTGGTGCGACTGTTCCGCCGCCGCGTCGATCGACGTAGTGAGTGCGTCGACCAGCACCGCCCGACCGGGCAACCCGGTCAGCGCGTCGTACAGGCTGGCTTGCGCGAGCTGCTCCTCGACCGCGCGCTGTTCGGTCAGATCGCGCGTGATCGAGGAGTAGTAGTCGATCGAGCCATCCGGCCGGCGGTGCGCGACGACGACCTGCGAGACCGGTACCTCGGATCCGTCCGGCAGCAGCAGGTCGACCTCGCCGGTCCAGACGCCGACCCGGTTCGCGGTCGGCAGCGCCTCGCCGATGAAGCGCGCCCGTGACGACGGCGCGTAGACGTCGATCGCTTGCAGCGCGAGCACCTCTTCGTCGGTCGCCACACCGAAGCGGGCCCGCGCCGCGGCGTTCGCGTAGGTGAACCCGCCTTGTGTGTCGACCATCGCGACGAGGTCCGGCGTCGCTTCGAGAATCTCGCCGAAGCGGCGGAGGTCCGCGATCGCGGTCGTCTCCTCGGTGACGTCGACGGTCGAGCCGACCCAGCTCGAGACCTGGCCGTCGCTGTCGAGCAGCGGCCGCGCGTCGACGTGAATCCAGCGCACCGAGCCGTCGTCCATCCGCCGGATGCGGAAGGTGAGGTGGATGTCGGTCTTCGTCTCTGCGGCCCGTCGCCACGCCCCCTGCAGCAACGGCATGTCCGGCTCGTAGACCAGCCAGGCCCGCGCGTCGCCGGGCGCGCTGGACGGATCGCCGGTGATTTCGGTGAGCTTCGGGTTGACGTAGAGCCGCCGGCCCTCGGTGTCGACGTGGAAGATGCCCGCGGGCACGGTCTCCGCCATCATCCGCAGCCGGGACTCGCTCTCGGCGAGCATGGCGGTGGTCGCCGCCAGCTGCCGGCGGTCGCGCCGGCTGACGCCGAGGATGGCGGCAAGCACGATGACCGCGGCGAGCGCCACCACGGTGATCGTGACCATGTGAACTACATCGCCTTCGGATAGAAGAAAGTTCACGAAAGCGTACGGCGGCCAGCGGGTCGGCCTGGGGCGTCCGGCGGCAAATGACTAGCCCGGACTAGGCGTCCTCGTCCCCTAAAGGTAACGTCTCGTCCCGAATGCCGGATTTGCGCCGAGTCCGGTCAAGATCACGCCCCCATCCGCCGAGACACCAAGAGCCCGTTTGAGTCACAGCAGTCACAACAGCACCGGTGGCACCAGCAGCGCCCGCGATCGCTGCGGCCAGACCTGAAGGGGAAGTCGAGATGCTCCTCGCGCGACGCGTCGCCGCAGTCGGCCTCGTCGGCGTACTCGGATTCGCCTCGTTCGCCGCCGCCGGGCCGACGAAGCCGGCCGCACCGACCGCGGATTGTGCGGCGGTCGCGATCGGCAGCCACGGGCCCGCGGTCCAGACGCTGCAACGCGCGGTCGGAGCCACTCCGGACGGCGACTTCGGCCCGTTGACGCAGAAGGCGGTCACGGCCTGGCAGAGCGCGCACAAGATCAAGGCCACCGGCGTGGTCGACGCGGCCACCTGGAAGGCGCTGCCGATGCCGGTCGCCGTCGCCGCCTGCCGCCAGCAGGTCGCCGGCCGCGGCGTGAGCCCGACCTGTACGACGCTCACCCGAGGCAACGTCGGGCCGGCCGTCGCCGTGCTGCAGAACGCCGTGCGCGGCACCGGCCCGAAGATCGCGGTGGACGCGGAGTACGGCGACCAGACTCGGTCCGCCGTAGTCGCGCTGCAGAAGGCTCGCAAACTGGCCGCGACCGGCGTCGTCGATGCCGCGACCTGGGCCTCGCTCGGACTTACCGGTACGCCCGCCTGCATCCTCGCCGCGGCGCCGGTCGCCGCGGTCACTCCGGCCCCACCGGCGGATGCGGCCGCACAGGCGAAGATCCGCGCGCAGGTGACGAAGCTCGCCGCGGCGCTGCCGTCCACGCCGGGGACGACGGCGAACCCGATCGCCAAGCGGGCGGTGGCGTTCGCGAAGGCGCAGACCGGCAAGCCGTACAAGTGGGGCGGCACCGGGCCCGCGTCGTACGACTGCTCCGGTCTTGTGATGGCCGCCTACGTCGCCGCGGGGATCACCACGCCGCGGGTGGCCGCCGATCAGTACGGCACCGGAGCCGCCGTGCCGCTCGACCAGGCGCAGGCCGGCGATCTGCTGTTCTACGCGAGTGACGTCGCGAAGCCGGCCACGATCTACCACGTCGCGATGTATCTCGGCGCCGGCCGCGTCATCGACGCCCCGTACACCGGCGCGTACGTCGGAGCCCGGGCGCTCTGGACGCAGAACCTGCTGCCGGTCGTCTGGCGCCCGGTGGCCCCACTTACGCTGCCGACCAAGCCCGGCGCGACCGGCTGGACGGTGGCTCAGCTGCAGCAGGCGCTCGACCGGCACGGCGCGAAGCTGGCCGTCGACGGCGGGTACGGCCCCGCGACGCTGTCCGCGGTGAAGGCGTGGCAGCAGGCGCACAAGCAGACGGCCAACGGTGTCGTCGATGTGGCGACCTGGCTGACGCTGGGCTAGCCCGCGCGGATTCGACGCGGCAAATTCCGGGGCAGCGGGACGTTTCAGCCGCCCCGAATCATCGGTAAAACCTTCGAGTCCGGCCGGATGTCCCCGGCCGGGCATGCCCGAAAACGCTCATCCCGAAGACGGCAGCGGAGGGACCACAGCCGTGTACACCGGCGGCCTACAGCGCCTGGTGACATTGCCACCTGCGCCCGACAGCGCGCGCCAGGCGCGTCGCTTCGTCGGCGATGTCCTGATGGCCGCCGGCGTCGACGACGACCGGCGCGACACTGCCGTGCTGCTGACCTCCGAGCTCGTCACCAACGGCATCGTGCATGCGCTCACCGAGTTGCAGGTCACGGTCGAGGCGACGTCGTCCTGGGTGCGGGTCGAAGTCGTCGACGGCAACCCGAACCTCCCGCAACGTCGCGACTACGACGAGGAGGCCATGACCGGGCGGGGCCTCGAGATGCTGGAGCTGCTCGCCGACGACCTCGGCGTACAACCGCTCGCCGACGAAGGAAAGCGGGTCTGGTTCCGGCTCGGCGTGGCACCGACCGAGCGGGAGATCGAGCCGGTCGCGGCGCCGGCCACATCCGTGACCACCGTCCTGCTGCGCAACGTCCCGGTCGCGCTCTACTGCGCCTGGCAGCAGCACGCCTCCGCAATCCTCCGGGAGGCATTTATCGCCGCCCTCGACGAGGCCGCGGCCGGCGTGCCCGACGACCTCGCGATGGCCAACGACGCGATGTCGGCGCTGTCCGGCGGGACCTCGGAGGCGTTCGCGCTGCGCGACGCCGGCGTGCACCATGCCGATCTGACCCTGTCGCTGCCCGCGTCGGCGGTGCCGCACTTCCCGGTGTTGCGAGACGTGTTGCGGCACTGCTCGGCGATGTCGCTGGTCGGCCAGCTGCTCGTGCCGCCCGCGCTGCCCGAGATCCAGGCGGTGCGCAACTGGGTCTCCGGTGAGGTGATGCGGCAGGCGACCGGGCTCGCCCCGACCCCGTACGTCGAACAACCCGACGACCACTTCGTCCTCGACGAGATCGCACCGACGACGCTCGACGCCATCCGGACGGCGGCCGTCGGGCTGATCGCCGCGGACCGGAGCAACCGCATCGTCGCGGTCAGCCGCCCGGCCGCCGACCTCATCGGCTGGGAGCCGGACGAGCTCGAAGGCCACCGGCTGGTGTCCGTCATCCCGCCGAGCCTGCGGGACGCACACGTCGCCGGCTTCACGCAGTACCTGCTCGACGGCACCTCCGCCAAGTTCGGTCGCTGGCTCGAACAGCCGGCGTTGCACCGCGACGGCAGCGTGATCCCGGTGCGGCTGCTGATCGGACGGGCGTACGACGACCGCGCGGGCGAGTACTTCGTCGCGACCGTCGAGCGAGCCGACGCGCCCTAGCCCTGGTCGAGCGCCGGCTGGAACACTTCGCGCCGGATCAGGTCGAGCGCGGCGGCCACCGGGACCGCGATCAACGCGCCGACGATGCCCAGCAACGCGCCGCCGATGAGCACGCTGATCACCGTGAGGATCGGTGCAACCTCAACGGTTTTCTTCATCACGCGTGGTGACAGCAAGTAGTCCTCGAGCAAGCGGAACACGATGGTGAACGCGACCGTCGCGATCGCGATCGGCAGCGATACGGACAGTGCGATCAACGCGACGATGACGCCGGCGATCGGCGCACCGATCATGGGGATCAGGTCGAACAGCGCGACCAACAGACCCAGGAACACCGCATCCGGCACGCCGACCGCGAGCAGGAAGATCGCCATCGCCGCACCCGCTATACCCGACGTGATGAGGTTGCCGAGCAAGTAGCCGCCGACCAGCCGCAGGATCTCGTCGCTGAGCAGGCCGACCCGCGCGCGCCGTGACCGCGGCACCAACCCGTACACCGCCCGCTTGATCGCGGGCAGGTTCGCGAGGAAGTAGCACGTGAGCACGACGATCGTCAGCGTCTCGACGGCGGTCGACAGGATGGTCCGGCTCACGCTGACGACGCCCTTGAAGGACAACGCGTTCTTGATCTGGTCCGAACTGAGGTGCACCTTGCGGGCGAGGTCGCCGATCGAGTCGTGCCGTACCTGCAGTCGTTTCAAGTACTTCGGCAGGTTGGTGTGCAGGTTGTTGTACTCGCTCGTGATCGCCGGCACCGCGGTCGCGATGAACAACGCGAAAACGCCGAGCGCGACCAACAGCACCGCGGCCACCGCGAGCCCGCGCCGCCATCCGCGATCGGTCAACCACGTCACGACCGGATCGAGACCTACGGCGAAGAACACCGCGACGAGGATGAGGAGCAGCACGCTCGACGCCTTGGCGATCGCCGCGCAGATGACGAAGGCCGCCGCGACTCCGAACGTCGCCACAAATGCGACATAGAACGGCGACCGTTGCGACAGCCGCCGGCCGGGCTGCCCGAACGGTCGCTCCGCGGTCACGCCGGCCGCGGCCTCGCGGACGATGTCGTCGCGGAGGAACACCTGGGTCTCGGCGTGCTCGTTCACGAGCTCGGAGAGATCCCGCGCTTCCTGTTCCGCTGGGCCGTCCTCGGACTCGCTCTCGCGGTCACTTGCCTCGGTCACGCCAACACTCTGCCCGGAGTAGCGACGATGACGCCAATCGGGCTAGTCCCCGGCCGAAATGCCGGACATGACGGTCCATACGTCGAACGCCGTCGCCGTCAATAGTCCCTCCTAGCCATTGAAATCCGGGCAGAGATTGACGACAACGAGTCATGTGGATTTCCCGGGTCGGCTCCGAAGTACTTCGAGAGCCACCGGACCGGGCGAAGAGGATGATGATGAATTCTGCAACGTACGCACTTCCCCGTAAGACTTCGATGCTCGCTGCGGCAGCGGTAACGCTGGCCCTGGCGAGCTCGACGTCGTCGCCGGCACAGGCCGGTACGACCTGGGAACGGTCGGTCGTCGGCATCGTCGACAGCGGCCTCGCCCACGCGACTGGCGCAGTCCGCGTCATCGTCACCGCTGCGGAGGGCGGTGTCGGTGCGGCGACTCGCGCTGTCACGAGCTCGCACGGAACGGTGCGCGAACCGCTGCCGATCGTCGACGGCGTCGCCGCGACGGTCCCGGCATCGGACATCGCGCTGCTGTCCCGGCAGCCGGGCGTGAAGGCGGTCACCCTCGATCGCGTCGGCCAGTTCAACAGCTACTCGTTCGACGACACGCAGACCGCGTCCAACTTCGTCGCCAGCACCGGCGCGGGTGAGGCCTGGAAGCAGGGCTACACCGGTCAGGGTGTCGGCGTCGCTGTCATCGACACCGGCATCTCGCCGATGAACGACCTCGCCGGTCGCATCGTCTACGGTCCGGACCTCTCCGGTGAGGGCAGCCTCGTCGACTCGTACGGCCACGGCACCGTGATGGCCGGCGTCATCGGCGGCAACGGCGCCGACTCGGCGAACAACTCCAAGGGCGCCTACACCGGCGTCGCTCCGAAGGCGACGTTGGTCGCGGTGAAGACGGCCGGTGCGAACGGCGCCGTCGACGTCTCCACCGTCCTGCAGGCGATGACCTGGGTGAGCGCGTACGCGAACCAGTTCAACATCCGCGTGCTGAACCTCTCGTGGGGCACGCCGAGCACGCAGGACCCGAGCGTCGACCCGCTGGACTACGCCGTCGAGCGGCTCTGGAAGCAGGGCATCGTCGTCGTCGTCGCGGCCGGCAACAACGGCCCGAACGCCGGCACGATCACCAAGCCCGGTGACGACCCGACGATCCTGACCGTCGGTGCGTACGACGACAAGCAGAACAGCGACCTGTCGGACGACTCCGTCGCGTCGTGGTCGTCCCGCGGTCCGACGGCGCAGGGTGTCACCAAGCCCGACGTCGTCGCGCCTGGCCGCTACATCATCGCGACGCGGTCCTTCGGCTCGACGATCGAGCGGGAGAACCCGAAGGCGCTGTACGCGCCGTCGTACATCCGCGGTTCCGGTACGAGTGAGGCGACGGCAGTGACCTCCGGTCTCGCCGCGTTGCTGGTGCAAGCGCACCCGACGTGGACGCCGGACCAGGTGAAGGCCGCGCTGAAGAGCACCGCGTCTCCGATCTCCGGCTACTCGGCGAACAACCAGGGCAGCGGGCGGGTCAACCTGGTCGCGGCGATGGCGGCCAACCCGGGCGCGGCGACGCAGTCGCCGTCGAGCACCGGCCTCGGCTCGATCGAAGGCAGCCGCGCGAACCAGCACGTCACGGCCGTCTGCAACGGTGTCTCGACCGTCATCCAGGGCGAGATCGACGTTCGGTGCGAGCCGTGGAACGGCTCGGCCTGGACCGGGTCGGCCTGGACCGGCAGTGCGTGGACCGGCTCCGCTTGGACAGGTAGCGCGTGGACCGGCTCCGCTTGGACCGGCAGTGCCTGGACCGGTGCCGCTTGGACCGGCAGTGCGTGGACCGGTGGCACCTGGAACGGTGGCCCGTGGCAGGGCAGCGCGTGGACCGGCTCCGCCTGGACCGGCTCGGCGTGGACCGGCAGCGCGTGGACCGGCTCCGCTTGGACCGGCAGCGCGTGGACCGGCTCCGCTTGGACCGGCAGCGCGTGGACGGGTGCGGTGTACGACGACTTCCTGACCGCGTTCTGGGGCAACCGGGCGCCGTGGTGGAAGCACATCCCCGGCGAGGTCAGCGAACCCCGGCCCGGCCTAGCGCAATCGCTGTGACCAGTTAGCAAACAGCAACACCACGACCGCGTCGGTCTGAGGAGTACGAAGTGTTCGCATCGCTGAGCGGTAGCCCACGCCGCCTGCGAGACCTCGTCCTCACGGTGTACGTGCTGGGCTTCGGCTGCATGGCCGTGGCGGCGTTGGCCGCCCGGGCGAGCAACGTGAAGGTCAGCGGTACGCACGTCTTGCTGGCGGCGTTCCTCGTCGCCGCCAGCGAGCTCGCGGTGATGCACCTGCGGTTCGGTGGCGAGCGCTACACGTACACGTGGAGCGAAGCGGCGGTCGTTCTCGGGTTGGTGCTGGTCCCGTTCCCGCACCTGGTGCTGGTCGCGCCGCTGTCGGTGGCGCTCACGCACAGCCTCAGCGGCCGCCAGCCGATGAAGGTCTACTACAACGCAACATCGATGGCGATCGCGGTGACCGTCGCGCGGTACGCGATGGTCCCCATCAGCGGTCATTCGTCCATCACGGCGAGCACCGGTTGGCGGCACTGGGTCGGACTGGCCTGTGCCGCCGCCGTGTTCTCCGCGGTCAATTCCGCGACGACGACGGCGGCGGTCAGTGCGTCGCAAGGGCTGCCGCTCGGTGCGGTGCTCCGCCGGCACTTGCCGGCAACCCTCGGTGTGCTCGCCGGCAACACCCTCGTCGCCGCCCTGCTGTTGCAGATCCGTTGGAACGCGGCGACCGTCGCGATGCTGCCCGTGTTGCTCGGCCTGCTCTACACGACGTACCGCGGCAACCTGTCCGCACGCGAAGACCGCGACACGTGGCGGGAGCTGGAGGCGGCGAGCAAGGACCTCGCCAGCCTCGACGTCGACCAGGTCGCGCACGTCGCCGTAGCGCGTTCGTTGCGACTCGCCCGGGCCGACGAGGTCGAGATCCTGTTGCGCCCGAACGACGGCCCGGCGATCACCCGCTACCACCTCGGTGCGTCCGGTGAAGTGACCCAGAGCCGCACCGACGCGGGCGTCCTCGACGTACTCGACCTGCAGAGCGGCGCGCTCGTCAGCTCCGTCTCGGAGTCGTTGGCGTCGGGCGCGACGACGTCGTCGCACGCGTTGGTGCTGCGGCTCGACAGCCCGGAGAACGACCAGGCGCTCGGTGCGCTGCGGCTGCAGTTCCGCTCCGGTGTCCGGTTGACCGACCGCGAGCGGCAAGTGCTCGTGACGTTCGGCCGGTCGGTCGCGGCGAGCGTCTACAACGCGCAGCTCTACGAGCAGACGCGTGAGGCGTCACGCCGGCACGAACACGAGGCGACGCACGACTCGCTGACCGGATTGCCGAACCGGGCACTGCTGGTACGGCGGGCGGCGGAGTACCTGTCCGCTCCGGATGCCAACGTGAGCCTGCTGCTCGTCGACCTCGACCACTTCAAGAGCATCAACGACACGCTCGGCCACCCCACTGGGGACCGGCTGCTGCAAGCCGCGGCGCAACGCTTGCAGGCCGTCCTCCGACAGACCGACACCATCGCTCGGCTCGGCGGTGACGAGTTCGCGATCCTGTTGCCGGACACGCAAGACACCGACGACGCCGAGCGAGTCGCCAAGGCCGTTCTCGCCGCCCTCGCGACGCCGGTGCTCGTCGACGGGTTGCGGTTGTCGGTCGAGGGCAGCGTCGGCATCGCGCACTACCCCGCCGACTCGGCGAACGTCGACGAACTGCTGGCGCACGCCGACATCGCGCTGTACCAAGCGAAGACCGCGCGCGGTTCGTCGCGGACGTACAGCCGCGACCACGACGACAGCTCGGTCTCGCGGCTCACGCTCGCCGCCGAGCTGCGTTCGGCGCTCGCGCGCGACGAGCTTGTGTTGCACTTCCAGTCGCAGCACTCGGTCGCGGACGGGCGCCTCGTCGCGGCCGAGGCGCTGGTGCGTTGGCACCACCCGCAGCGCGGTCTGTTGCCGCCGTCGGAGTTCATCAGCCTGGCCGAGGACTCCGGCCTCGCGCACGACTTCACGAACTACGTGTTGAACAAGGCGGTCCGCGAGGCCGCGACCTGGCGCGACTTGGGCGCGGACCTGCACGTCTCGGTCAACCTGTCCGCGCGCAACCTGCTCGACCCCGCGCTACCCTCGGCGGTCGCGTCGGCGCTGCAGCGCTACGGCTTGCCGCCGTCCGCGCTCGTGCTGGAGATCACCGAGCGCACGATGATGAGCGAGCTGGAAGTCGTCGAGCGGGTGCTCGGCGAGCTGCGGCAACTCGGCGTACAGCTGTCCGTCGACGACTTCGGCACCGGCTTCTCGTCGATGACGTTCCTCACCCGCTCGGCGGTCAACGAGCTCAAGGTCGACCGCGACTTCGTCTCGCGCATGACGGTGTCGGAGAGCGACGCGGCCATCGTCCGCGCAACCGTCGAGCTGGGGCACGGTCTCGGTCTGCGGGTCGTCGCGGAAGGTGTCGAGGACGCCGAGACGCTGGCCGCGTTGAACGCGCTCGGCTGCGATATCGCGCAAGGCTTCCATCTCGACCGCCCGATGCCGGCCGACGCGTTCCGGGCTCGAATCCTGACCAGCGACCCGCCGGTGGGGCGGATCGCGCCGCAGCGGGCACCGCGAGAGGCGCAAGTGGTTGCGCTGCGCCAGCGGTAGTTCGGCGCCGGCGTTAACGTGATTCTGTGGACGACTTCGGGGACGTGCTGGCGCGCGCGCAGCACGGCGACGAGGCGGCGTTCACCAGCCTCTTCCGCTCGATGCAGCCGATGCTGCTGCGCTACCTGACGGTGCTGTCCGGCCGGGGCGCGGCCGAGGATCTCGCCGCCGAGACGTGGGTCGGTGCGGTGCGCGGATTGGTCAAGTTCCGCGGAACCGAAAACGATCTGCGCGGCTGGCTGATCACGATCGCGCGAGCGCGATGGGTCGACATGGTGCGCGCGTCGACCCGCCGGCCGGAGGAGTTGACCGAGGCACCGCCCGAGCAGCACGCGCCGGACGACGTCGCGGCGGCCGTCGTCGACCGGGCGGCGTCCGACGAGGCGATCGCGTTGATCGCGCGGCTGCCTGCGGAGCAAGCGGAGATCGTCACGCTGCGGGTAGTTGCCCAGCTCGAGGTCGCCGAAGTCGCGGAGATCACCGGGAAGACGGCCAACCATGTCCGGGTGCTGTGCCACCGCGGCCTGCGCCGGCTCGCGGAGTTGGTCACGGCTCCGGATGTAATGCCCGCCTTGGCGACGACGATGGACGAAACGTGAACCTCCCCGAGCAGCACCGCGACGTCGACGGCGCGTCCGCCGACGCACTCGAGCGGCTGCTCGGCGCCGTTGCCAGCGGCGACCAGCCGCAGCCCGAGCTCGCGTCGCTGTACGCAGTGCTTTCCGCCGCGTCGTCGCCGGCCGAGCCCGGCGCCCTGCCCGGTGAGTCTGCCGCGCTCGCGGCCTTCATCGAGGCCGTCCCGGTCCGCCGGATGCGCCGCGCTCCGTTGCGCTGGCTGTCCGAGAGCAAGATGCGGCTCGCCGTCGCGACCGGTGCGGGCGTGCTCGTGCTGGGCGGTGGCGTTGCCGCCGCCGCGACCGGTTCGCTTCCCGGCCCGGCGCAAGGTGCCGCGCACGACGTGCTCGGCGCGATCGGCGTACACGTGCCGAAGAGCGGCGACGACTCCAGCGGGTCCAACGGAAACGGCACCTCGGACACGGCGCCCGGCCAAACCGGCGCGCACCCGAGTCCGCGGCCCTCCGGATCGACCGGCAAGCCGGCGCATCCGATCCACCCGGCCCATCCCGCGCACCCCTCGACGCCGGCTCATCCGTCCTCACACGCCACAGGGCACCCCGCTACGACCCACCCGGTTACGCCGGCACCCACGCACCGGCCGACGCCGTCGCCGACGGCTCACCCGAGGACGCACTAGTCCGTTTGTAATGGCCCCGCGCCTTCGGTCGATGGACGGTTGAGCCCGCCCAGTTCCGGGGCGGGAACGCCCCCTAACCCGGAGGTACCGGAAGTCATGAGCTTGTCCACTCTCGCCGCAGTTCTGGGCGCGCACGCGAAGACCGCGACGGCCGTTCTCGCGGTCAGCGCCGCCACCGGTGGTGGCCTCGCGGTCGCGACGACGGTCGCGAACTCGCACGCCGCCCCTGGCCTCGCAAAGGCGGCCGCGGCGCAAGCGTCGCCGTCCGCTTCCACCGACTCGAGTGACTCCACCGACTCGGTCACCGCTTCCCCCGACGTCACGCCGACCACGTCGTCGTCGCCGGTGACCTGCGACAGCGCGAAGAACCACGGCGAGTACGTCTCGTCGGTCGCGCACTCCACGCCTCCCGGCCCGGGTCACGGCAAGGCCGTGAGCGCGGCGGCGAAGTCGTCGTGCGGAAAGACCGGCGCGGACGACGCGTCGACGTCGGACTCGGACAGCGCGGACGCGACCGAGAGCAGCGACGACAGCGACACCGACAGCGATGCGGGTGACGACGGCAAGCCGACCTCACGCCCGACGCACCCGGCGCACCCGAAGCACAGCGGGCATCCGTCCGGACACTGAGCTTCGCCAGCTCGTCCGGCGGCGGCCCCCTGCGCATCTGAGCCGCCGCCGGACCTGACAGACGTGGCCCTGGCAACCGCCCCCCGCCGTTGCCAGGGCCACGTCTCTGTCTGCCGGGTCTCTGTCTGCCGGGTCGCTGTTTGCCGGCGGTTTACCAGGGCCCTTTGTGGAAGCCGAGCTTGAAGAAGATGTAGGCGTTCGGCGCGACCGCGAGCGCGAGGCCGACCGCCAGCAGGTTGTGCTTGGTCAGCACCCGTAGCGTGCCTTCGGCCGGGATGAACGCGGCGCCGAGGAACGCGAGGCACGCGAGCGCGTAGAAGAAGAACTGGATCCGCGGGTCCAACTGCTGGCTCGTGATCGTCACGGGTGCAGTCTGCCGCGACGGTGACGATCCGTCACTCAACACCTCTCAACGCTGTGTGACTTTTCGGTAAGCGTTGAGGGCGATCTCAACGCCCATATCGGGATTAAACCGGACACCGGACTACGGCGACGTAGTCAACGGTGGCTACATCACATAGGTCGGATGCGTGCGGAGAGTGACGACTCGTCCGATGTTGCCGCGACGACGGCGCAGGCAAGGTGGCTGATGTCAGGCCGAGCCGCACGGGGGTCGGCCAGAGCGAGCAGGGATCCGTCGGGCGAATTGGTCGCCTGTAAGGCCCGACGGGGAGCAGAGGCGAAACCGGCGCTCTTCCAGATCTGACTCCTGGAAGGGGAGCCGAAGATGAAGCTGAACAAGAAGGTAGCGACCAGCATGGCTGCCGGCGCGGTCGTCGTCGCGGGCAGTGGCGTCGCCTACGCGTTCTGGACCACTACGGGTGGCGGCTCCGGTCAGAGCACCGGCGCCTCCAGCAACGGCACCGTCAGCGAGACGGCGACGTTCGACGCCAGCACCCTCGCGCCCGGCACCAGCGTCACCGTGACGTACGGCGCGAGCAACTCCAGCCCGACCGACCTCTCGGTCGTCGCGCCCACCGCCTCAGTCGCCTCGGACAAGGGCGCCACGTGCTCGAGCTACCTGCACCTCAGCGCGCAGCCGACCGGCAACGTCGTCGTCCCGGGCGGGACCGAGGCCAACCCCGGCACCGCTTCGCTCGGCACCGCGACGCTGAGCATGGACAACGCCGTCGACGCCAACAGCCACCCGGTCAACCAGGACGCCTGCAAGGGCCAGGTCATCACGATCACGCTGGGCAGCTGAGCCCAGCACGCCCAAGCCGGGGGCGAGGCGTGACGGACGTCTCGCCCCCGCATCAACCCACCACCACCGCGTCCCGAGGAGAGCCGATCCGTGAGCCTGTCGAAAGGTCTAGGGGCTTGGGCCCTGACGCCGCTCGGCGGTCTCAGCGTCGTAACCGTGGCCGCGATCACCGCGACCGGCGGCTTCTTCCTCACCGGCGCGGGCAAGGCCGACTTCACCATCGCAGCTTCGCGTTCCAGCCAAGCTGTGCCGCAGGGGCAGTCGGTGCTGTTCACGTTGACGCTGTCCGGCACCAACGGTTTCTCGGCGCCGGTGCAGCTGTCCGCATCGGGCCTGCCAACGGGGGCGACCGCTTCGTTCAGCCCATCACAGCTGACGAAGGGGTCGGGCACGGCGTCGATGTTGGTGGCGACATCGCGTACGACGCCGACAGGTTCGTCCGTCGTAACGATCACCGGTGCGAGTGGCTCGATCGTCCACCGCGCGACGGTGAACCTGACGGTCACCGACCATGTCGCGGCGGCGTTCTCGCTGTCCGCGACGCCGGCGGTGAACACGATGCTTCCGGGCGACGTGGCGACGTACCAGGTGAACGTCAACGCGCTGTCCGGGTTCGGCGGGCCGGTCTCGCTCTCGACGATCGGCGTGTTGCCGTCGGGGATGACGGCGTCGTTCGCGCCGTCGACGGTCACGCCGGGGCGGACATCGACGTTGACGGTCACGACGAAGAACAACACGCCGAGCGGCAATTACACGTTGACGATCGCGGGGTCCGCGCCCGGTCAGGCACAGCAGACGACCACTGTCGGGCTGAACATCGCCGCTACCGGCAAGTCGTTCGGGATCTCCGGGCCGGCGTTCTCGAACATCGCGCCGGGAGTGACGATCCCGCTCGACCTCGCGATCACGAACCCGAACAACCAGCAGTTGCTCGTGACGAACCTCACCGTCACGGTCCAGTCGGTGACGAAGGCGCCGGGCGTCGACCCGAACCTCAGCTGTACGCCGGCCGACTACGTGGTGACGCAGTACGGCGGCACGTATCCACTGGCCGTCGCGGCCAATGGTGTCGGCGTCGCGCTGTCGTCGCTGGACCCTGTTGCCGCGCACTTGCCGACGGTCGGGATGGTCAACAGCAAGACGGTCAACCAAGACGGCTGCCGCGGCGCATCCGTCGTCCTCGCCTTCACCGGTGCCGGTCAGGGCTGACCGCCCCGTTTTCCTCGCGTTGGAGCCAAAAATGAACGTCATGGGATTGCAGATCAGCCGGGTCGATCTCACGCCTGCGCAGCGATGGATGCGTCGCGCGCTCGTGATCGGCGCCGGTTCGGTGCTGGTGATGGGCGGCGGTGTCGCCTATGCGTTCTGGACGACGACGGCGTCCGGCAGCGCGTCGAGCACGGGTCTGACCTTGACGGTCACCGCGAACGCCGCACCGTCGGCGACGATCGCGAACCAGCTCTACCCGGGGAACGTTGCGACTGCCGCCGGTAGCACCGGCGGAGATCTGGTCGTGAGCGTGACCTACCAGAAAGGCCCGGCGCTGAAGGCGATCTCGGTCGTACAGGCCGGGCCGGTCTCGGTCGACTCCGCACACGCCACGGCGGGTTGCACCAGCGACTCGGGCACGGCCCCGAACATCACCGCGATCGGTGCGAGCGGCGTGTATATCGGGACGAGCAAGCCGGCCGTCGGATCCCCGCCGAGCTACACGTCGTACGCGATCCCGGTGGCGAGCCAGCCGACGCTTAGTGCCGCGTCCGGCGCGCAGAACTTGACCTTGCCGTTGGTGCTGAGCATGGACACCACGTCGAACACCAACTGCCAGGGCGCGACGTTCACCGTCCCGGTGGCCGTCAACTTCTCCAGCTGACCACCTCTGAATCCGAAGGACGCCACGACGATGACCCGCTCGCGACTCGCCTCCCTCACGGGGCGCCGCCGTGCCGTCGTCGTGGCGTCCTGCGCAGCCGTCGTCGCATTGACGGGCATCGCGTCCGCGAGCTGGCTTACCTCGCGCACTGCCAACGGCACGGCCCGCGCGACGTCGGTTCAGCCGGTCGCAAACGCGAGCGTGTCGCTTACCGTGGCGAGCTCGACGGAGATCGACGTCAAGGTCATCGCCGTTCCGGCCAGCGGGCCGACGCCTTCGTCGTACCTGATCAAGAACGGTGCGACGACGGTATGCGCGACGGCGGCGTTGAACGCGACCTGCCCGAACACCGGGCTCACGGCGAATACGCAGTACACCTACAACGTGTTCAGCAACCTCAACAGCTGGGTGAGCGCCGGCAGCGCGACAGCCTCGGCGACGACGCAGGCATCAGCCTCGACCGGCGTCTCCGCGTTGACGATCTCCAACAAGAACTCGGCGCCGGCCGGCACCGCCGGAAAGACCGACAGCGGCGACAAGATCACGATCACGTTCTCCGCGGCGATCAAGGCCTCGACCGTGTGCTCGGCGTGGAGCGACACCGGCAACCAGTCGAGCAACACCGCGACGGTGCGGATCGTCGGCACGCCGGACGACAGCGGCAACGACGCGTTGACCATCAACGCATGGAGCGGCTGCGCGACGTTCCACTTCGGCAGCGTCGATCTGGGCAGCCCGAGCTATCAGTTGAGCAGCAGCGGCAACTCGAACAAGCCGGTCGAGTTCACCGGTTCCACGATCGCGTACGACGCGACGGCGCACTCGCTCACGATCACGCTCGGCACCGCCGTCACCAACGACAGCAGCCACGGCCTCATCGCGAGCACGGCGGTGAGCTCGTCGATCGCGACGTGGACGGTCGACGCGGGCATCAAGGACGCGAACAACGCGTCGATCAACCCACCGACGAAGGCGACCGCGAACGTCCAGCAGTTCTGACGCTGGAGCTACTCACTCGGCCGAGGCGGCGCGTTGTAGAAAGAAGAGGGCACCCTCTTCGGCGATTTGCGGTAGCTCCTCGCAGTGCAGCAGCGCGGCCGTCAACGCCCCTACGAACGACCGGTTCTGCGGGAAGGACCGCTGGGTCACCATGACCAGCCCGTGATGTCGCCGGCCCTCGGCCAGCCACTGCGCATGCAGCCGTGCGAAGTCGGCCACGTTGCGAGTCACCAGAATCCGCGTGGCGGCCGTCGCCTGCTCCAACAGCTCGTCGTCCGGTAAGGCTCGCAGCGTGACCTCTTCGGCTACCGCGAGGGTGTCGTGCCCAGCCGCACGTAACGCGTCGGCGATCCGGGGGCTGATCATCTCGTCGAGTAGGAGCCTCACCGGCTGAGCAGGTCGTCCGTCCGGCGGTGGGCCGCGGTGTGCTCCCGCTCGAGGTCCTCGGCGTGCGCAATCATCGCGTCGACCTCATGGGGATACGCGCCCCAATAAGCAAGGGCGATGTCGATGTGCGCGCGACCGACCCCGGTGGTCTCCTCGACCAGAGCCAGCACGTGGTTCTCCTTCAGCTTTGGCTCGGCTGTCCGCGCCGCCTTCACGTCCCGAACGATCTCCCAGACGTCAGGGCCGCCGAGGAGCACGGCGCGGCGCCCCGCGGGACCGGAGCGGAACACGATGCCGGGGTATTCGTCCATGCGCAAGCCTTCGTCCACATACCGCGCGGCCACCGACGATCGCGTCGTACCAGGGTGTCGGGCGACGTACGACGAGAGCCGCGCCGACACCGCGTCGTCGAAGCGGATGGAGGTCGGACCAGCCATGACTACATTGTAGTAGATGTAGTCCGACGCGGGTGTAGGTAACGGGACTGGCCGGCGCTACGCCGGTATGGGCGAGGATGTCCGTCGTGCAACCCGAACAGCAAGCCGCTCCGCGCGTCACCGTGTTCACCCCGAGCCATCGCGGCGCGCACCTCGACGAATGCCTGGAGTCCCTGCTCCGCCAGACCTACGCCGACTGGGAGTGGATCGTCCTGCTCAACGCCGGCAACCGCTGGCGCCCGCTCAAAGACGACCCGCGCCTACGCCTCGTCGTCGCCGACGAGCTGACCGGTGTCGGCGCGGTCAAGCGGCGCGCGTGCCTGCTCGCCCGCGGTGACATCCTCGTCGAGCTCGACCACGACGACGTCCTCGCCAGCACCGCCATCGAGAAGATCGTCGACGCGTTCGACGCCAACCCCGACGCCAGCCTTGTCTACAGCCACTGCGCGCAGATCCTCGAGGACGGCTCCCGCGACGACAGCCGGTTCGACGAGCGCTACGGCTGGACGTTCCGCGACGTCGAGGTCGACGGCAAGAGCGTGCTTCAGATCGACTCACTCGATCCGTCGCCGCACAACGTCAGCTACATCTGGTACGCCCCCAACCACGTCCGCGCGTTCCGGCGCGAGACCTATGACGCCGTCGGCGGCTACGACGAGACCCGCGTCGTCTGCGACGACCAAGACCTCATGTGCCGGCTCTACCAGCAGGGCGACTTCGTCCTCATCGACGAATGCCTGTATTTGCAACGAATTCACGGCGCCAACACACAGCGCCAACCTGACCTCAACAATCGCATCCAAGTCGAGACCGTGCAGCTCTACGACCTCTACGCCCAAGCGAACG